>Ga0208826_1002327_pt1 | contig 14263 bp, 21 predicted proteins | sample AD_UKC115_MetaG_FD_184451 | JGI IMG/M metagenome (GOLD analysis project Ga0208826, IMG submission 184451) | Active sludge microbial communities of municipal wastewater-treating anaerobic digesters from Hong Kong - AD_UKC115_MetaG (SPAdes)... | ecosystem: Engineered > Bioreactor > Anaerobic >...
AGGAATTAACTGTAACGTTTTAATGTGTGATTCCTGCAATGAAATAGTTCTTACACTTGAACAATCTAGAACGTATAATCAGTTAATGCAAAATAGATTTAAATAAATGAAATTCTATATAAAATGAGTTGGTTGACATTTTTTAATTTTTATGTTATGCTGTATTCATACAGCATACATCAAAACCAAGTAGCATTAAAGGAATTTTATGATTAATAAAAAGATTTTAGATAAAACTAAACTAATAATAAATTTCTTTAATAATAGCAAAACCGATGTTTTTACTAAAAATAGCCTTCATTCCATTCTGATTGATAATCGATTAAGGTGGAATATAGGTGGAAACTTAAGTATAAATGACTTTTTGTTTTTTTTGAAACAAGAATGTAATCTTCAAGAAATAGTACTTAAACTTCCCGACCGTAATATTAATAGATATGTTTTTAAAAGTGGCATATCGCCTTATAAAATAGCTTGTTCTATACATCCTGCCGGTTATTTTTCGCACTATTCCGCAATGTTTTTAAACGGACTTACCGAGCAAATACCAAAATCGATATATTTTAATGTTGAGCAGCCTGAAAAAGATAGTATTAATGGTTGTAAATTAACACAGCATCAAATCGATGAGGCATTTTCAAGGAATATAAGAACAACAAATAAAGTTATTGAATATAATGATTATAAAATTTATTTGTTAAGCGGAAAACAAACTGAAAATTTAGGGATTATATCACTGGAAGAGAATGAAGTCGAACAAATTCAGGTTACCAACATTGAAAGAACTCTTATTGATATAGCCGTAAGGCCCAATTATTCCGGCGGAATTTATGAAGTTTTAAAAGCTTATGAAATGGCTCATAGTTATGTATCAATCAATAAATTATCGGCAATTCTTGAAAAAATGAATTTTACTTATCCTTATCATCAAGCTATAGGTTATTATCTCGAAAAAACCGGAAAATATGATAAAAAACAATTAAATATAATAAAAAGGTTTGAAATAAAACATAAATTTTATTTAACTTATAATATGGCTAATCCAAAATATTCGGAAACTTGGAAATTATATTACCCTTCAAATTTTTAATCTTTTTCAGCAGATAATTAAAATAAAAATCAAAACTTTCCAGCCGCCCTGTTACAGTTCCTTTTAAGGCGTCAAAGCTATTCTTGTGAAGTTCATGGTATTTGTTTATTTCGAAAATTAATTTTAAAGGAACCTTTTTTATATCAAATATTGCCTTTAATAATTCCAAATTTTCGGGAGTGCTTATATCTATTTCAAACGATTTTGTAATTGTGTAAATATCAAAAAAATCTCTCGCTCTTGAACTTATACTGCATTTTACTATATGTTTGTACTCTTCGGTCTGCTGACATATAGATCTGATTTTTTCAAAAATTATCATTTCCGGAGTATAAACATATACGGTGTATCCTTCAAAATTTTGAGGTTTCTTTGAGGCGCAATACTCATATTTGCTTATATCAACTGTAAACTTTTTTATGTCATCATATATAGGTTTGGTATTTCTTCCAAGAATTTCTTTGTTTTTGGTCGGAAGTTCTTTAAACCTTTTAGTGTCAATCAATTGAAAAGAAATTTCATATCCGCCCCAAAATTTATTGTTGCTAACCCTGGGTTTTTCTTTAAAATCAAAATTAACTACGTTATAATCTGTACTTTTGAAAGATCTTTCAAGTAATTTTTCTATTCTGAAATGTATGTTTTGCTTTTCTTCAGAAGTAAAATCTTTTTCCATAGAAAAATCAAGATCCATGGAAGCCCTGTCTGATATCTTATATATCATAGCAATGGCGTTTCCACCTTTAAATACTAATTTATCCATGATGTCATCATCAGATAATAAAGCTTCCAATGTTTTTTCTTTAACCAGTTTTAAAAATGCCTCATCATATCTCATTATTTACAGCCTCTTTAAATCATACCCATAAAAATTGTCTGATTGCAACCAGCCTAAGCAAGTTTTTCTGGTCTTCGGCCTTCCATTTATTTTCAAGTTTAATCACTTTATTAGAAATCTTATAGTGTTTGGAATATTTTTCAGGCAACCGTATTAATTGATAACGATCAATAGTTTTACAATCATTAAAATATATAGGCTTTAATATTTCTTCTAAAGATGGCATCTCGTTTTCTTTCAATTCTTTATAATAATCAGGCCGATTGTGCCTTAGTTTTACCCACCAGCGATATAGCGATCGTATTTCTTTGGCTGCATTGATATGTGCCTCGTCGGAATTCCAGTCAATAAATTTAAATGGAAGTTCTTTTTCAACAAAATCAACCAGTATTTGAAAGTTAGCATGTAATAGCAAATCTTTACGGTCGGCCCAGCCCTTTTTAAGCGTGTTTATCTTTAAAATCTTCATTTTGCCTCGATGTTGTTATTAATTTCTCTTTTTTGACAATCCGCAACCATTCTTTTTGAACAATTTTTATTTCTTTTATAGCTTCTTCCTCGGTTTCGCCAAAGGCTGAACACCATTGTAAATCTGGAATAGTTGCAATAAATCCGTTGTCTGCTTCGCTGTAAATGACTTTTATTGAATCCACACTTATCACCTTGACATTTAAACTTCAATCAACCTTATAAAAGAATGCTTATTTACCTTTATGTTCGCCGGTTTACTCGGAACAGGAATTTTTTCTTTTTCGTCTTCAATATTATAAAGATGTAATTCTAATGCTTCTTTGGCCATTTTTAAAGCTTCTTCTATAGTATTTCCTTCAGTTATACAGCCTAGGAAGTCGGGGAATGTAACTGTATAACTATTATCACAATACTCAAATATGGCTGGAAATACATGTTGTAATTTATTCATTTATTATTACTCCATTTTCCCAGACTTCATTGCAGGATAAATCAATATTTTTATTCCACATAATACCATAACCGCCAGCATCTACTTTGGCAAGTTCAAACAATGCCTTGATTTCTAAATCTTTAAAAATTTGGAAACGTTCTTTTAACTTTTTTACATCATAACTTTTTATGATACCGTTTTCAAATTCTACTTTTAAAAGCATATTATCAAGCGGAATAACATTTCTGACTTTATAAAACATCTTGTACCTTTATGATTCTAATTGTAATTTTTTAATTGCCCAGGCTTGCATAAGATTTTTAAGCTGCTTCATTTCACGATACTTGCTTATAGCCTCGTAATCAATTGTTATGTGTTCAGCTAATTCTTTTTTGAATAGTTCAAGTAATTGTGATTTTGGCATAACTATGGTTTCAATGCCAAAGTTTATATTCTTCTTGCCGTTAACTCCGCCAGTTTTTGCAGCCCACTTGGCCGCCTGGCCTGATTTTCGAACTGCAAGCGGCAGCCGATAAACACGAGATTTTTGCTCTGATGTCATATTAGCCGGTATTACAAGATCATTGCGCTTAAATTTCTTATAAAACTGGCCGGCAAATATTTTTATGTTTTTTATTCCGTTATCTTCAAGATTATCAGTGAAATTTGTCGCAATTATGTCACCGGCCGGATCAAAATCAACTATTGAAAATATTATAAAATCCTGGTTTAAATCAATGTTCTGACCAACTAACTCTGACACAAAGTATTCAATTGTAAGATATGAAGACTGACCGCCTGCGGCGATTGTTGTTATATCAAAATCCTGATTTACTTCCTGTAACAGGTCAGTATAAGAAGTTTTTTCGGCAAAAAGTATAATATTTGCGTATTTGTGGCCTAACCATCGATTGCCTTTATCATCATCGTCAAAGCCAAATTCTTTGTATTTGAAAAGACCTGATTTAACCATTAAAACAAACATATTTGAAACAATGTTATAGGCGTCGCCTTTTTTGTTGGCGCCTACGCGGTCCATTGTATCTTTTATGTAATACCAGAATGAACGTAAATTTCCTATATCAAAAGGCTTTTCACCTGTTTTTATTCTTTCGTAAGTCTGCCAAATCACGTTTTTAATAAATAAAGATTTGTTTATGTTTTTAGAGCTTTTGCCAAATTCGGCTAAAAGCTCTTCTTTAGTCATCTTTAAAATATTTTTCTTGTAACGTTTGATACCAAGCTTTTTAAGTATTTCTTCGGTATCAAGTAATGCCAGTTTTCTGGCGTATTGAATTAATTGAGCGTTATTCATTAGATAAATCCGCAATCGCTTTTTTTACAAGGGTTAATAATTCCGTGTCTGTTATGTTTGATACATCCACGCCCTTTGATTCAAGCCATTTTTTGAAATGATAACGTGATTGCAGCCTGGCAAATTCATTAAATAATTCTTCCGAAGGATTTACAGTGTTTTCAGAAATCCATTTATCAATTGACCATTTAGGAAATCTTAAAAGTGTTCCTAATTTTGTATATGGAATTTCATTGTTACTGACTTTTTTATATATGGTAGCTTCAGTAATATCAAGATATTTGGCTAATTCTTTAATTGTCATAATTTCAACTGACATTTTAACTCCTGTTATGCCGCTTTTTTCGGTATTCTTTTAGGCATATGTTTAATACCAAGTAACGCATCAATGGATAAGTCTTCATCAAGTAATGGCCAATGAATACCATAACCAGAAGTCGATATAACAAAATTAAGGCGTTCTGAATCTGTTGCATTATAAAGTTGAAATGAAACTTCCTTTAAATTAAACGAATGCTCATTATTATCAATAGTAATTATTATTCTTTTCTTTTCTATTTTCAAGTTTTTTATAGTGTGCCTGTTTTTTGATGTCATATTATATAAGCATACTCCTGCATATCGGCATTATCATATTTTTCTATATCTGTTAAAATAAAAGTATTTAACTTTAAAATAATATTATTTTTAGAACTTTATTTTAATATTAATCCACTTTTATAAATATTATACTATTTTAAAATTTTTTTTGCAAGTTTTAAAATTCTTTTAAAAACAACTTTATTTTAATATCAATTAATGATATAATAGTGTCGAGAGGTGATTTAATGAAGGTTCCATTTGTATTGACTATCGCTTGTTCTAAGGGTGGAGTTGGTAAATCTACAGTAGCTTATAACCTTGCGGTAGAATTTTCCAAAAAATATGATACCCAGGTTATTGATCTCGACTATCAAAAAAGCATATCGATTTTTAATTATAACCGCGAACAATCTAATTTAGAAAAATTAGACATAACACCTGTTATAAAAAATGAAAAGCATTTAAAACAATTAATTAAAGAAAATACCGGATTAATTATTATTGATACAGGGGCATTTGATAGTGATATTAACAGAACTGCATTGCTTCTGTCAGATATGATTATTGTTCCTACCAGTGACAGTCAGGTTGATTTGTACGGATTAATTTTATTTAAAAAAGTTTTGGAAAATTTAAATAAAATTAAGAAAGTTAAATCTTTTTTATTACTTAATAAAATTATTTCAAGAAGCATAAATAAAACCGCAGTTTCTGCTTTTATGAAAGAACATAAAAACTATTTTAAGCTTTTTAAAAATTTAATGACTTATAGGCTGGATTATAAGAAATCATTTGAATCTGGAAAAAGTGTTTGTGAAATTTCAAAATCAAAAGCTGGCGTAGAGATAAAGAAAATAATAAAGGAGATTGGCGAATATGTCTAAAAAAAATAATAGTATGGATGATGTTTTTAATAAAGTAACAGGTTCTGCAGTTTTAAAGCATAATGATAACGATAATAATGATGTTGTTAAAGCAATAAATGTCTATAACGTTCCTCGGTTATGGATTAATGTATTAAAAGAGAATGGATATACTTTTGCTGGTTTTGCTAAAATGGCAATTCATGAGAAATTAAAGGAACTTAAGTTGATATAAAATAGAATAAAAATGAAAAAACAACAACAAAAACTGAAAACGATTGTGACAGCAGGTATATATAAAATATCTGATAACTTGTAGAATGCGCGCGCGCGTGTGTTGTAGTTGTTTAATATACTTTAAATACTTTAAATAGTTTAGAAAGCTGGAAATGATTGGGAGAGTAGGAAAATAGTTTGAGTAACATGGACTTTTTCAATACCTAACATGGACTTTTTCAATACCTAACATGGACTTTTTCAATACCTAACATGGACTTTTTCAATACCTAACATGGACTTTTTCAATACCTAACATGGACTTTTTATTGACACTGGTCTTGGTTAGTGTTATTATATATGTATCCTGGAGGTTGAAATATGTCTGAAAATAAAAACGTAGTTATTAAAAAGCACAGTGGTCTTATTCAAACCAATGTAGGAAATTTAACATTGACACAACGAAAAGCTATTAATTTTTTTATATATGTAGCTCAAAGGTCTGGTAATTGTAAAACTTATCAAACAACAATTTCAAATATTAAACAAGTCTGCAATTTTTTATCCACTGATAACATTGTTATTAAAGAACAATTAAAAGCACTTACTAAAACTACTATAGAATTTAATTATCTTAATAAAGATAAACAACAAGTTTGGGAGATCTCAACTCTTCTGGCTGGTTGTCGAATTTTACCAGGCAGCGGAATCGTTGAATTTGCTTTTTCACCATTTTTATTAGAAAGAATCCTTTATCCAGAAATGTATGCTCCGTTAAATCTTATTTTAATTTCAGGATTAAAATGTTCATATGCTGTTATATTATATGAATTTTTACGAGATTATTTGACTTCGCCGTCAATTCCTTTGCTTGATATTAGCGATTTTAGAAATTTACTTGGAATTAATGAAAATAAATATAAATCTTTTCCAGATTTTAGAAAAAAGGTTTTAAATCCAGCTGTAGAAGAAGTTAATTTAAAGACAGATATTTGCTGCAGATTTGAATTAATTAAAGAAGAAGGAATCAGAAACAAATATTCGCATATCCATTTTTTTGTTAGCAAAAAAAGCGGCAACCTTATTTATGAAAAAAATGAAGACATGAAAAAGGAAAACATAGACATCAATATGAATCTTTTTGAAGAATATAAGATGCCTGATAATAAGATTGAAATTAATATTCCAGAAGAAATAATTATGTCACTACCTGAACTTCAGCGTACGAATGTTATAAAAGGGCTTATTAGTCAATTTTTAGGAAAAGGCAATGATTGCATCATTTCAAACATTAAGTATTCTTTAAAGAAATCAAAAGATAATTTTCCGGCATATTTAAAACAATCTTTAGAAAATGATTATGCTGGTCATGAAAGAGAAAGTCTTTTAAAAGCCAAAAAAAATATCGAAAAAATATCAAAAAATAAAGCCGAAGATGAAAAGAAAAAAATTGAAATACAGTTAAATGACGAAAAAATTATAAAACGGATTTTCGAACTTTCTAAAACTGAAAAGAAGAAATATGAAAAAAAAGCGCTGGAAATTGCTAAATTGGAAGGAATAAAACAAGAATTTTATACAGATGCAGTAAAACGAGCATTTTTAATAAAAGCATATGAAAGTTTACACGAACAAGAAAATTATAATCAAGAAGATTTGGATTGACCAAAACACAAACTGCTTTAAATGAGTTTTAAGACACGTTCGATATATAAAACGAATAATTCTTCATTTAAATATATAACCCCGTCTTAAAAACGTTTCTGTGAAGTTAAATATTAAATTATTTTTAACAAAAAAAGATATTATCACAAAAAATCCTTTAATCTTAATTTGTTTAAAGGATTTTTTTATTTGCGTGAGCCGTGATTATGCGGCGGTCGGAACTTGCCGACCGTTAAATCGCGTTCCGCGATTTAAGCATATTAAGACGGCGAACTTACGGCACAGGCCGTCAGTGTCATATCAAAACCATTCCTATTCTAAATAAATTAGAGATAAAACTTAATAAAGTGGTTTAAATTAAGAGCTTTGACTAAAAATAGGTAGAAAGTTTATGAGGTGTAATTTCAGCCGTGTGAGGCGCGCCGAGCCAACAGTGGAGTCGACATAAATTGACTTTGTATCCTGTTTGTGCTACAATATTTATATATGATTAAATAAAAGGAGAGATAGTATCATGGCTAAAACTGGAATAATCAGGGCTCGAACAGAGCTTTCACTTAAAGAGGAAGTTGAAAAAATATTTGAACAACTTGGTCTTACAGCGAGCACTGCAATAAACTTGTTTTATCAGCAAGTTAAACTTGCTAAAGGGTTGCCATTTGAAATTAAAATTCCTAAAAAATCAACCCTCAGGACTTTTAAGCGTACTGATTCCAGAAAAGGAATTGTTAAATGCAAAAACACAGATGAAATGTTTGAAAGTTTGGGAATTTAATGTTGATTCCATGTTATACCAATAGATTTAAGAAAGATTTACAGCGGATTATTAAATCTGGCAAAAATGTTAAGAAACTTAAAACAGCTATGGAAATCCTTGTAGAACAGGGAAAACTTCCTGCAAAATACAAAGAACATAAACTTATCGGGAATTTCAATGAACGTCTTGAATGTCACATTGAGCCGGATTGGCTGCTGATTTATAAGATTGACGATGGACAAATTATTTTTGAAATGACTGGAAGTCATTCAGACCTTTTCAAATAAGAGTTTTGATAAGAAATAGTTGAAGTATCTGCGCTTGCTGCGGGTTCAGCCGTGCGAGTGCGCGAGCCGGCGTTGCGGTTCTGATAACTATGTGGTTGCCACTAAGGCTTGAGCGGTCGGGCCAGGGATGGCACGGAGCCGATAATGCCGCGTTATGTAAAAATGAGGCGGCAGGATTGCCGCCGAATGCCTGGCGCTTTGTGACAGTTTATATAACGCAGCGTTATCGGCAGCGAAAGCCGCTTTTTCGTTACTTTTACGGATTTTATTAGCTAAAATTCGCTTTTAGAACGGAATTTAATGTTTTGAGATTATAACATTCTTTCATATTGCCTGGCACCATAAATTATACGCATTACTATAACATTTTTATTTTTTTCTTCAATAATATAAAAAACTATATAATTATCAATAATTAGTTTTCTATATCCTTTTTCTTGTAGTAAAGTATCATTAACAAGTTCACAAGAATATGGAAATTGTTTTAAACGCATTATTTTATCTTCAATGTTTTCCATTAACTCTGTTGCGGCTTTAGTGGCTTGTAATTCTATAGCAATATGATTATAAATCTGGTCTAAATCTTCATAAGCAACAGGAGTAAAATTTAATTTATATTTTGTTGCCATATTTTGCCCTCAATTTCTTAAATACATCTTCACCTTTTAAAAGTGGCAATTTTTCTGCTACTTGTTTTTCGGCCAGCGTTAATTTTTGATAAAGTTCAGACATAGCAAATTGTTTTTCGTAGGTTTCAATGCTCATTATTACAAGATCGCCATAACCATTTTTTGTGATAAAAACAGGTTCTTTGGTATTATGACATATATTTGATATTTCAGTTGTATTTCTAAGGTCAGTTATTGGTCTAATTTGTGGCATAAAAATCATCTCCTTTGTATATAATTATATCATAATTATGTACAAAACTAAAGTAAAATAATTAATTGTTTAGTAAAATGTTTTTACAAATTAAAAAGGTTATTAAAGCAGTGTTTTTACATTTCAGTTTAATTAGATACAAGATAGTTTCATTGATAATTATTTATTGATAGTACTTTTAAAGGTTTAAAGTTAATCATCAAAAATAAATATTGAATATTGCAACGAAAGCGGCACATTTCATCGTGCCGTTTTTGCTTTTTGTTATGTGAAAATAAAAGCCGGATTTTATGATACTTATTACCGAGAAAATAGTCTGATAAGATACATTATGTTGACTGATGATACTACTGGCAGAATTTTGATATAATCTTTCAATTTATATTTTGCCACATTTGATAATATAATCCTTTTTTATTTATTAATTGTTCATGGTTGCCATGTTCAAATATTTCTCCATTGTGCAAGACTAATATTTTATCAGCATTTACAATAGTGCTTAATCTATGCGCAATAATAATAACTGTCTTTTTATTTATATAGTTCATTATGTTTTTCCATATAATATTCTCAGTTGTAACATCAATTTGACTCGTAGCTTCGTCAAAAATATATAAATTACCAGGTTTAACAAGAGCTCTTGCAATGGCAAGTCGTTGTTTTTCACCGCCGGATAATTTTATTCCGTTTTCCCCAATTTTAGTATCATGGTTATTTGGTAATGAATTAATTAATTCATGTAATTGAGTTAAGTGGTATATTTGATTTAATTTTTCGTCTGATACAAAATTATTATATAATATATTTGTTTTAATACTGTCATCAAGTAAAAAAATATTTTGAGTTACTACATTTGTTTGTTTTCTTAAGTTTTTTAATTCAAGATCTTTTATATCTATATCATCAATTATAATTTTACCTGATAATGGCGAATATAAACCAAGAAGTAAATTAATGAGAGTAGATTTTCCAATTCCACTTTTCCCGACAATTCCGATGACTTCACCTTCATTAATTGTAAAGGAAAGGTCTTTGAGTATTAAATTTCTGTCTTGATAACCAAAATTTACTTTATCAAACGTTATATTACCTTTGATAACTTGTTTAAGCCCTTCAGACCTTTCTTGTAGATCACAATCAAAATATTCATAGTATCGTTCGGTTGATACAATTGCCTGATTAATTGAATTTAAGAAATTAAAGATACTTTTTATTGGGTAAAATAATCGTGTACAATAGTTTGTTATAGCCAGAATGGTTCCTAATGTTGTTTCGCCTTTAAAAACTAAATAGCCTCCATAAAATAAAATAATAATTGGAGTCATTTCTATTGAAAGATAATAAAAAGCACTTGAAAGTTCTTTATAGCAGGAAATTTTAAAGAGAGATTTTATATAGTTTCTAAATAATTTAATGAAATTTCCAATTTCAAACTTTTCAGAAGCATTATATTTTACAAGTTGATAATTTTTAATTCTTTCTAATAAAAATGAATTAACTTTATCTTTGACCTTAGAAAATTCTTTTGTTTCACTTCTTATTTTTTTTCCATAATAAAAAGATAAATAGCCATTTATAGGCATTGTTAAGATCATTATAATAGCTAGTCTATAATCAAGCCATAATAGTATTGGAAATAACCATAATAATTGAAGCATATCTACAATGAAAGATAGAAAATTATCAAAAATAACGGTTTGTATACTATTAATATCACCATCCAATCTTTGCATAATTGATCCTGAACTTTGATTGTTAATGAATGAAGGTGATAAATTGAAAAAATTTTTTAAAAAATCAATTTTAAGATTTAAAATAAATTTTGTTGAAATAAGTATTCCAATAAAAAAATTTACACTTCCTGAAATAAACTCGAATATTTTTAAAAAGACAAGCAAAATAAGATAAATATTAAAAACAGATAAATTTTTTTCAGGAATCAATTTATCTACAACTTCTTTTAATATTAAAGGAAAGGCCTGTTTGGCGCCAACAAATAATATAGCTAAAATAAAATATATTAAGAATTTTCTTTTTTCTTTAAATACTTTCGGTGATATTTTTTTTAAAAAAATATAAAATTCATAAATTACTTTCATAAAAACTTTCTAATTTTTTCATTTAATTTTTGATTTGGATCATCTTTTATACAATATAAACTTTTTCCGTGTAAATCTCCTCTGGCATAAGATTCAACTGGGCATAGAGTTCCACAAATATCAACGTGCTCACAATTTTTACACGAATTATTATAATTTCTTAATTTTATCATAGCATCGTTTGTTCTCCATATATTTAGTAAGCTACTGTCAAGAATATTTTCTAGTTTAACATTTAATTTATTCCATAGTTCATCCATATATGTACATGGGGAAACCATACCATCAGGCCTAATAGCCATTGAATCTGAACCGCCTTTACAGTAACTACCAGTATATTCATATATTAATGCATTGTCTAAATTTTCAGTGTATTCTTTTAAGCCAATTTCTTTTTGAACATTTCTAATTTTTTTTAAAAAATCATAATATTCATTTAATGAAAAATTATAATATTCATCGGTATGCTTTAATGTCATACCAGTGGGTCTTAAAACCGCAAAATTAAATCTTCTAATTTCTAACTTTTTTATTAAGTCAATTATTTTATTTATATTTTTTATAATAGTATTCTTTGATGTTATATTTAATAGAATTTCGAAATTATTATTTTTTAAAAGTTCTATTGCTTTAATCACTTTTATAAAATTGCCCTTACCTCTTACACTATCATGTATTTCTTCATAGCCTTCAATTGAAATTGTAAAATGTAATGGTAATATTTTTCTTCTTTTAAATTCTTGTATAATTTCTTGGGTTATTAATAAACCATTAGTATTTATTTGTATAGGAATTTTTGATGTTACATTTATATATTCTAAAACATCTAAAATATTTTTGTGTAAAAATGGTTCGCCGCCTGTAATAATTATTTTAAAAACGTTACTTTTTTTTATATCATCAACAATTTTTTTTATTATATCCATATTTAATTCATCATATGACTTATTCAATAATGAATCTGATACAAAGCAGTGCTTACATCTTAAATTACATTTATTTGTTATTAAAAAAAAGACTGTAGTTGGTGCAACTAAAGAATTTTCTACAAAAGGTAATTCATTCATGAATATATAGTCATTAATATTTGAACTTAATCCTAATTTATTACAATCATTAAAAAATTTATTGTTAATTGGAGTTTCATTGTTTTTTAAATGTTCAATAAGTAGTTTATTTGCTTTTTTATTTAATACAAGAATTTTTGATGTTAATGTGTTAAAAATGAGGCATCCAAAGCTTTCATATCTTAAATAAAACATAATTACATCCTTATATCATCAAAAAAAACAGAAGAAAAATTAAAATTTTTCTTCTGTTTTTTTTGATGATATTTTATTATTACAAATTATTAAAATAAATTATTTACTACAGCATTTTCAAGTTTTCTATCAGTATCTGGCTCAGCGCCTATCATAATTACCGGATCGTTTCCTAAGTTAATATCTATTTTTTTAAAAAACATATATTACCTCCTTTTTGTTTTATGTTTTTATTTTACTAAAATTATTCCTTGTTTGTCAATAGAAAGAAATAAATAGTCATGACTACCTATTAATTATTCAAGATTGATAGCCTTTTTAACAAATAAACTTGCTTCAAATAATACAACCTTTTTAGCCGATCTTAAGACCGGTTTTCCTGTGACTGGGTGTTTTATTGTTCTGGCTTTTTGAAGTTTTGTTTTAAATACACCAAAGCGGCGCAACTCAACTGTATCGCTTTTTATTAAACTTGATACAATTTCATCCAGGCACGTTTGAAGTATGGCTGTTGCCTGCCGTGTGGAAAGGTTATATTGTTTAGATAGGGTTTTTATGATGTCAGATTTTATCATGGTTCACACTCTAATGCGTATTGAGCCATGTTTGAATCATAGCAGATATATTGGCGGTGTTTTTAGCGTTTAGTTTTTCGAGTTGCTTAAAAATGGTTGGAAGGTCGGCTGCTGAACCGGATATGTTTGATAAGGCTGATTTGATATCTGCGGGCATTATAGTCGAGCGGCCTGCGGCTTTAGCCTGCTTCTCTGACTCTTTAGTTATTGAAGTGGCGATAACATCAATTTGAGTTTGAAACTCTTTTATTGTGTCGGCGCTGATCCGCAAATCGGTGTTCGCTTTCATAAAGGTTTCAATGGTATTGGGTTTGGTTATGCTTTCAGACATCAATTATACCTCTTTTTAAAGGTTTATACACTCTTTTACATAATTAGGAATTAAGGCATATTTAGGCTGATTAGGGCAAAAATTGCCTTCTAATTCGTTATATTTTAACCGAATTGGCGGATATTGTCAATTATAAATAAAGCTTTGTTATGTAAATATCGATTAAATCGATACTTACATAACAAAGACTGGTCACTTTTACTGTTTTATATGGGGTTGTGATTGCTTATATGTTTGAACTATGTTTGTTGTGATGCAACTTTAATAAAAAAGCTTATTTGGGTATATTTGGACGATATAATAAACTAAAAATATTATTTATTACAGTTTGATTTTTGTAATTACTTATGTTATAACATAAGTAATTGATTTCATTGGATATACAAAGGTGGTGACATTATAGGAACAAAACAGAAAATAATTAAATGTAGCTGCGGTGGGACTTATGAAGAAAAGATTCAAGGAATACAAGGAATTAACTGTAACGTTTTAATGTGTGATTCCTGCAATGAAATAGTTCTTACACTTGAACAATCTAGAACGTATAATCAGTTAATGCAAAATAGATTTAAATAAATGAAATTCTATATAAAATGA
>Ga0208826_1002333_pt1 | contig 14242 bp, 9 predicted proteins | sample AD_UKC115_MetaG_FD_184451 | JGI IMG/M metagenome (GOLD analysis project Ga0208826, IMG submission 184451) | Active sludge microbial communities of municipal wastewater-treating anaerobic digesters from Hong Kong - AD_UKC115_MetaG (SPAdes)... | ecosystem: Engineered > Bioreactor > Anaerobic >...
CGTGCCTCGTTTTCTGCAAGGATTACAAAACAAAGCTGGGGCGGCTGTTTCTTGCGATGCTCATCGTAAATGTGCTGATCCTTGCAAGCGACATCATCACATGGGTTTTTGACAAAAATCCGAGATACAACACCTTGATGATGGCGGCAAACTTTTTTGTCTATCTCTGGAGTTATGTTTTCGCCGCATTTTATACCACATATCTGACAGCCTGTATCGAGCAGAAAAAACCGCTCCGCCGCGCGAAAGCATTTCTGTATACGGTTTACGGAACATGCATGCTCGCAGCCGTCATGCTCGTGGTATCTCTGTTTAACCATATGTATTTTTATCTTGATGAGTATGGCGCCTATATCCGCGGGCCGCTGTATAGTGTTTCCCTGATTTTTTCGATCTGTCTGGACATCGCCAATATGGCGATGATTCTTATCCATTGCAGGGTACTTGGGCTGCCGGATACGCTTGCGCTGCTTTCCTACGGTTTTCTGCCCCTCATCGCGATGGCCGTGCGCATTTACATCTACGACATCACATTTTTGTATTCCTCCACCACCGTGTCGCTGCTTATCATTTATATTTATATTCAAAACAAACAGAGGCAGCGGCTGTATCGGCAGGAGCGGGAGCTTGCCGAATCGAAAGTCGATCTGATGATTTCCCAGATCCAGCCGCATTTCATCTTTAATACGCTGAATTCGATCCGAGAGCTGATCTACAGCGACGTCAACAAGGCCGATCAGATGGTCGTCCATTTTTCCAAATATCTGCGTGCCAATATCGGTTCCCTGCAGAGCACCTCGGTCGCCTTTTCCGACGAACTGCAGAATGTGGGGGTTTACCTGTCGATTGAAAAGGAACGCTTCGGCGATAAAATCCGTTATGTGGAAGAGATCGGCTGCCGGTCGTTTTTCCTTCCGCCGCTGATCATCCAGCCGATCGTGGAGAATGCCGTAAAGCACGGCATCTGCCAAAAAGCGGAGGGCGGCACCGTCAGACTCACCACGCAGCCCGAAGGAGACTACATAAAAATCACCATTGAAGACGACGGGGCGGGGTTTGACGTCGCGGAGAAAAAAGCGGATTCCGTCGGCATCAATAACGTCAGAATGCGGGTGAAATACATGCTCGGAACCGATATGAAAATCGAGAGCGAACCCGGCATCGGCACGAGGGTGGAAATTCTGGTGCCCCAAAACTACGCGGGAGAGGATGAGCATCGTTGAAAGCGATCTATGTCGACGACGAAAATCTGGCCCTGAGTCTTTTTTGCCGGATCACGGAAGGCCTCGGCGGCGTGACGTTTGAAGTGTTCGGCGATCCCGGCGGCGCCCTTTCCTATGCCGAAACGAATCCGATCGATCTTGCCTTTCTGGATATCGAAATGCCGGATCTCGGCGGCATTGAGCTTGCAAAAAGGCTGAAGGAACTGGATCCCAATATCAGCGTGGTGTTTGTGACGGCCTATGCAAAGTATGCCCTCGACGCCTTTGGGGTGGATGCGATCGGTTACCTTTTAAAGCCGTACCTCCGCGAGGATATCGAAAAGTACATCGAAAAGAAAAAGCACATCCTTCCGGTTTACAGAAAAAGCGTGCGGATTCAGACCATGCCGGATTTTCATCTTTTTGTGGATGGCGCGGAGATCCGGCTCGGCAATACCAAATATGCGGAAATGCTGGCGGCGATCGTGGCTTCCGGCGGCAGCGTCTCCTCCTCCAATTTATCCTTTCTGTTGTGGGAGGATTCCGCGCTGACGGAGAAGACGATGAATGCCTTTCGGGTCGCCTTCAGCCGTCTCAAAAGCATTCTGGAGGGAAACGGGATCGGCTATATCCTGCACAGCGACAAAACCACGCGGTATCTCGATAAAAATGCGGTATCCTGCGACTTCTTTGACTTACTGGACGGAAAGGAAGAGGCAATCAAAAGCTATAAGGGATTCTTTTTGGAGGAATATGCATGGTCGGAGTCAATTAAGGAAAAGCTGAAAATCCATATATAACCAAGAATTTTGGAAGATCCTGCGGAAAAAACAAAGCCGCAGGATCTTTTTTTGGTCTTTTTTGCGAATTTCCTGTCGAAATGTAACGGTTCTGTAACGGTCTCTTTTTTATAATATAAGAAGAAAAAGCGCGGATATTCATGGGGATGATTCTGAAAACGGGCCGTGAAAAGCCGGGCGCGCCGGCCGGACACGGTTCCCATTTGCGGGAAGGGATACGGAACATGGTAAAAGCAACCAGAGCAGGCGGCTTTGCGGCACAAAACGGCGGCACCATCCTCAACTGTTACAGCACCGTTATGCTGAAAGCAAAATGTACCGCAACCGGCGGCTTTGTCGGAGAGAACGACGGAAGCATTTCAAAAAGTTTCTGCGGCGGCCGGCTCGGGCATCTGACCGGCGGCTTTGTCGGCGTGGGCGGCGGCAGCCAGAAGGACGGGTGCTATTTTTTCTATGCGGGAAAAAACGACGGCGGAAAACTTTCGGCGCTGTTTGACGGCTACCTCGGTCAGCAGATCAAAAACATAAAAAATGCGCAGGACACGGAAAATCTCGGTTACGACCTTCAAACGATCTTTGAATATACGGAAGGGGAGAAGGTTCCGCTTCGTTTCAACCCCGAAAACTGGCTGTTCGATACGGAGCGGGATTGCGGGACTGCACCCTCCGTGCTCATAAAAACGGCGGACGAGCTGTATGAGCTCGCGGAAAAAATCAACGGCGGCGACCGCGGGCTTGCCGGTGCCCATATCGCCTTGGAACATGATCTCGATCTGGGCGGCAGGGAATGGATACCGATCGGCTCGGACCGGACAAACGCTTTTACCGGGGTGTTTGACGGTGCGGGGCATACGGTTAAAAATTTTGTCGTCAAAAACAAATCCGTTCAGGATAAAGGCTTTTTCGGCTTTCTGAAAGGTAAGGTCTATAACCTTTCGGTGGACTGCATTCTGAGGGACGGCCTGTGCGTCGGCGGAATCGCCGCACGGTGCGACGGCGGCACGATCGGGTGCTGCTCCGCCGTGGTGGGGATATCCGGGAAAGCGGAGGATGCCGGCGGCCTGGTGGGAAGAAACAGCGGGGTAATTTTTCAAAGCTATGCGGGCGGCGTGCTGGAGACCGAGGCGATTCCTTGGCGATGGCTGTTATTGCCCGTTATTTTTGCTCTGCTGGCGGTTCTGATCTGGAGTTTTTCCAACGCAAGAAACAGCATCCCGATTTTTGCTCCGGTCCCCTATGATCCGGATGCGGTCATCAATCCGGAGGAGAGCGGCGATGCCTCCCAACCCGGCGGCAACTTCGTCTCCTTCCAATTTGAGCAGAATATCGACGTGGATCTCTCCGCGGGGCTCTGCAACTTCAATTTTAAAAACCCGGGCGAATCCAATCACAATATCGTGGTAAAGCTTCAGTTCACCGACTCCCAGGCGGTCACCATCATGGGCAGCACGGGCAGAACCGAAAAGGAGCAGAAGAAGCTCGAAAGCACGGAGGGCTACGACCCCGACACCTACCGCGTCACCATCGCGGAATCCGGAGCCATCCGTCCGGGCTATCTGCTGGAAAATCTCCGCTTAGTCGATCAGGCAAACGGTGCGACGGTTCCTCCGGGGAGCTACAACGCCGTGGCCTACCTGATCTTCTATGATAAAGACACGAATGAACGGGCGATGCTGGAATCGCAGCTTCCGGTCGTCATTACCGTTCATGACTAAAAAACAAAGGAGAAGATAACCATGAAAAAAGTTTTATCAGCTGCCATTGCGCTTATGATGATGATGGCGATGTTTGTCCCGGCATTTGCGGAAGACGGCGTTGCGCCTGCGGCACCGGCGGGCGGCACGGCGGCGGTCACCAGCAGCGACGGCACAACCTGGGTAGTCGCCAACGACGACGATGAAATTACCTCGAGTTCCGACCACGAAACCAATATCAACGTCTGGGCGGAGGTCAAGGACAACGGAACGAGCGTCTACAAAGTTGACATCACCTGGGGCGAAATGAAATTCGAGTTTAACAGCGGAACAAAATGGAATGTGGATACCCATACTTACACCGCTGTGGAGGGCGTTACCGCGGGATGGCAGGTAAACGGTTATTTGGACGGAACGAACAACAGGATTATCGTAACCAACCACTCCAATGAGGCCATTGAGGCCACCTTTGCGTATGCCATGGCCGATACGAATATCTTCAACACCGATGCGAGCGCCAGTAATCCAACGCACGTGGTCGGCAACTTCTTTGAGGACAACACAGCCGCGGTAACCGCCGCCGGCGTTTCCGACGTAAGCACTGTCGTGGGTACGATCACAGGCAACAAGATAACAGTTGCCTCCGCCGATAACGGCACAGAAGGCGGAGCCGGAAATCCTGTAACGGAAGATGTCTTCTTCGCGTTCAGCGGCATTCCGGATTCGGGCAAAGGCGCGGACCTCGCCGATTTCACCAAGGTCGGCGTGATCACCGTCACGATCGCGGTTGCTGCTGTTGGATAAGTAAACGGTGCTAATCTTCTGCAAGTAGAGATTCTACTCCGCACCGGCCTTCCCTTTCACGGGATGGGCGGCATAAAAATGGGATAGGATCCATTCGCCGCCCGTGAAAGGGAAGGCATTGCATAAGGGAGCAGATCCGACCGTCTCACGCTGCGGGAGACGGAAACCTTTTTTCAACGTTTTTTGCAGAAAGGACAAGCATTGTGAGAGCACAGCCCACCAAACTGCAGACAGGAACAGGGAGAAAGCGCCTGCTTCTTTTTTCAGCCGCGGCGCTGATTCTGTTGCTGGCTGCCGGAATTGTATACATAAAGAACGATGAGCCGCCGTATCGTCCGCCGCTTTGGGAAGAAAACGCCGTCAACGGCGTTCCCGAACCGGAGGAGAGCCTGAATTACGGTACGATTGAAACGGACGGCGGTTTGATCTTTGCGCTTGCCGGCACCATGTACCAGCAGGAGGACGGCTCGCTTCTTCTTTATTTTACAAATCCCGAAGACAGCGGGGTTCTGATGATGTGCGAGATCCGCGGGGAGGGCGGCAAGGTCCTGTATCAAAGCGGGATGCTTTCTCCGGGGCAGTATGTCGAGCGCCTATATCCGCAATGCAAGCTAAAAAACGAAGCGATGAAAATTGAAATGAAAGTCTACGGCTTTGAGCCGGAGACCTATTACAGCATGGGTACGGTCACCTTGGAAAATACCCTGCAGCCATGGTAAACATCCTAAAGAAAGGAGGTGAGGCGAATGATGAAAACAGTAAGCCGAAAACTCTTTGCTGCGCTGATTGCATTCGCGATAGTGGGAACGGTGCTGCCGGAGCCTTCGTTTGCCATGACGAATACCACCGTCAGTTCCATAACTTCTGCGACGGCGGCGGGTACGACCCTTTCCGACGGCTATACATATAAAGTGACCTCCAATGTCACCATAACGAACAACTCCACGGGCGGAAACGGCCTGAATATCGCATCCGGCGCAACGGTTGTCATCTATATCGCATCCGGCTATACGCTGACCGTAAAGGGCGGAAACGGCTCGGGCACAATCGGCGGCGGCGCGGGAATTTATCTTCCAAACAATTCCATACTGATTCTTACCGGCGGCGGACGGTTGTCGGCGACCGGCGGCATGGGTACGTCGCCCGGCTCCGGATATTCCGGAGACTATGCGTATTTCACGGGAGACTGTGACTATCTGTATGGCGGCACCGGCGGCAGCGGCGGATACGGCGGCGGCGGAGCCGGCGCAGGAATCGGCGGAAACGGCGGGACCGGCGGCAGCGGCGGCAGCTACGGAACAAACAACTGGAGCAGCGGTTTTTTATGGAGTAAAGGGAACAGAGACGGAAATGCCGGCGGCACCGGCTATAGCGGCGGAAATGGCAGCGCCATGGGGACTTTATATGTTCTCGGAAGCGTGACGGTCTACGCCTATGCGGGTACTTCCTATTCCACTTCACGCGGGAACGGCGGATCGGGCGGCAGCTCTGTGGCGGGGTATTATACCACTTATGGCCAGTATGCCTCTGCCACAGGCGGTGCCGGCGGAGGCGGCGGCGGAGCCGGCGGCAATGCGGCAAACATCGGCGGCGGCGGTGCCGGCGGTGGAGGCGGCGGCGGAGGCGGCGGCGGAAGCTACCACTATAAAACCGGAGGGAGCTACTGCTACATGATCCGCGGTGGTTCCGGCGGCGGAGGCGGTGGAGCTTCCGGCTACGGCGGCTATGCCGGCGACCTCTCGACCGGTATCCGCCAGTATTGGCGCGACGGCTACTTTGGCAGCAATACGATTCAGTGGAAGGGCGATACGGGAAAAGCCGGTACAACCAGTGGCGGCACCGGCGGCGCCAGCACGACGCTGGATAGTTATTGGGGCGGTACCGGCGGCAACGGAGGCTCTGTGGGCAGCGGCGGCAGCGGCGGCAGCGTGTATGTGGCGCCGACTGCAAGCGTGACGACACCGAGCGGAAGTTCGGCTTCGACCGGAAACGGCGCCGCGGCCAGCAGGTCTTCCTATTCCGGAACACCTGCCGCAGTAAGCAATATCCTGTATTTGAACAATACGAACAGCAGCAATACCGCGGCGGGCTCCAATGCGGCGAGCTATACCGTTGCTTACGGCAACGCGCTGCCTTCGGCGGTAACGGTTCCGATACTTCAGAATTATTCCTTTATGGGCTATTATACCGGGCTCGGCGGCACGGGCACACGGGTGTATAACCACCGCGGAGAAAAGCTCGTAAGTGAATGGAGTTGGACAAGCAACCTGACGCTCTATGCCTATTGGAAACAGAGTCAGTTCGTGATAACCTTCAACCAGCAGAACGGCACGGGCGGCACAAGCAGCATCATTACCGGCGTAACGATCGATGAGGGTACCGGGGATATCACCGATAAGGGTATCCTTACGGCGCTTTCAGTTCTTCCGACAAGGACGCATTACGCCTTTGCGGGATATTACGATCAGGCCTCCGGGAACGGAACCAAGTATTACAGTGCGGACGGTACGCTCACGAGCAGCGCCGTAAGGATCACCGAAAATAAAACGCTGTACGCCTGCTGGACGCAAAACCAATATAGTGTGATCTTTAACAGGAACGGCGGGCTCGGCGGCACGGAAAGCACCTATACCACCGGCACGGACGGAACGCTTCCTGCCATATCCGTTCCCACAAGAACCGGATATGCCTTCACCGGGTATTACGGCACGGCAAGCGGCGGGACCTGTTATTATGATGCTGCCGGTACTGCGTTCCCACAAGAACCGGATATGCCTTCACCGGGTATTACGGCACGGCAAGCGGCGGGACCTGTTATTATGATGCTGCCGGTACTGTGCAGAGCGCAAAGCTTTCCGCCAATACGACGGTGTATGCGAACTGGAGCGAGGCTTCCTATTCCATTACCTACAATCTTAACGGCGGAACGGCCGGAACAAATGCGCCGGCTTCTTATTCCTACAGCGTGGGGGCCGTCGTTTCCAATCCGACAAAAGCGGAGTATACCTTTACCGGCTGGCAGATCAACGGCGGTACCGAGAGAATCCGGAATTTTTCCATCTTGGCAAACGACGCGGGCTATGCGAAGAACCTGACGCTGGAAGCCGTATGGACGAAATCGGCCGACGTCAGTATTTCGATCGACAGCGAAATTTCCGAAGAAGTACAGGCTTCCGCCAATACGAACAGCCAGCTTGAAGCGGTTTTCAATACCGTGGTCGGTGATGAAAACGGCGGGGTCACGGCGGACGATCTCTCGCCGGATAATGCCGTTTCGTTGAAACTTTCCGTCAGTGCGGCCGATCCGGAAGGCACCGCTTCATCGGATGCGGAGGCAATTGCCGATATCGCGCAGGGCAGTGCGGAAAAGTATTACGACATCCGCGCCATAAAAACAGTGATTACGGGAGAAAACAGCACAGAATATACCTTGACGGAGATTCCTTCTTCCGTAGAGGTGCTGATCCCGATTAGCGGCGATCTTTCCGGGCGGGAATCCTACTTTGTCTACCGCTATCACGACGGCGTTGCGGAAAGGCTTCCTCTTGGCCCGCCGGCAGATGCATCCGACAGCGCGGAATACTACTATATTGATTCCGCAAACAGCCAGATCGTCGTCATGACGCGCAAATTCTCCACCTATGCGGTATACAGCTCCAACCTGTCCCTCAGCGGGGAAGGGTATTTCTATTCCGGGAACAACAATGTGGATGTTCAGGCGCGAATCGCGGAGGATACCAGCAAAGTGTATAAAATAGACATCGGCTGGGGAAGCATGAAATTCGTGTACTCCACGGACTCGGAATGGAATGTGGATACGCACATGTATTCGGAAGGCTCCTATAACGACTGGCTGCCGTCCTATTTCGACGCGGTAAACAATAAAATCACCATGCTGAATCACAGCAACGGTGCGGTAAAGATCACTCTGACGGTCACGGAAAACGCTCTGGCCGGCGTCGGTATGTCGCTGCATCTGTATAACGAAATCACTTCCGCCGAGACGGAAAGTTATCTTCTTGATGCGGCCGCAGTGGGTGCCACGAATGAGGAACTGATTCCGGCGAATGCGTATCTTTTCCTGAGCGGAACTCCGGAGAGAAGCTGGATCAACGACGACGGGAACCTGACTTTTCAAAAGGTCGGCGTGATCACAGCCACCATTGAGCCATACGCGGGCTAAAACCGCAGGCACCGAAAAAGGGCAGGCTGCCGTATTTTTATTGCGGCGGCCCGCCTTTTTTATCCGGCAGAAAAAAATGCTTGGCCTGAAAACAAGAAAATCCGCATGAGCATGAATGCCTGCGAAACGGATTCCCTTGAGCATGCCCATCCGCGTCGGCACCGCTTTTTGAGCACAGCCGGTGGCACATACAAAATATCGGTGATTTATTATAAAATTGATTATATATAATATCTAATTCGATGAATTCCACGGGGATAATTTTCTATAAAACGGAGAAAAATATGGAATGGGCTTGTTTTTCCAGCAGAAACTGTTATTATTATAATGTTCTTTTAACTTTTTATGAAAATGGAGCGAAGAGAAATGAAGCCCCGAAGTTCTGCCAACAGAACCGAATCCTGTAGCTCGTCCGCGGTGCGCAGCAGGTACTACGGGAAGGGCTGCTGCAACCATAAGCATAGACCGACAAGATAAGAGCACCATTGCGGCGCTCTTTTTTCTTTTTTTTCAAAGCGGAAAGGGTGATGGATATGCACGATTTCTATGAGAGTCCGCTGGAGGGTCGCTATGCGGGCGAGGAGATGAAGCGCAACTTCTCGGACCAGAAGAAATTCTCCACCTGGCGCCGGCTCTGGCTCGCGCTTGCGGAGGCGGAGCAGGCGCTCGGCCTCCCGATCACGGATCTCCAGCTCGATGAGATGCGCGGGCACCTCGACGACATCAATTTCGAGGATGCCGAGGCAATCGAGGCCGAGATCCGCCACGATGTGATGAGCCATGTGCAGGCCTTCGGGATGCAGTGCCCGGAGGCGAAACCGATTATCCACCTTGGCGCGACCTCCTGCTACGTCGGGGACAACGCCGATCTGATCCTCATGCGGGACGGGCTGGAGATTCTGAAGAAAAAGCTCGTCAACATCCTTGCCGTACTGGCCGACTTTGCTGAAAAAGAGAAAGACCTGCCGTGTCTCGCTTATACGCACTGCCAGCCGGCGCAGCTCACGACGGTCGGCAAGCGCGCCTGCCTCTGGGCACAGGATTTCGCCGAGGATTACGAAGTCATCTGCGAGACAATCGCAAATATGAAACTGCGCGGCGCAAAGGGCACGACCGGAACGCAGGCTTCTTTCCTTGAGCTGTTCGGCGGCGACGTCAGTAAAGTAAAAAGACTTGACGGCATGATCGCCGAAAAAATGGGCTTTGAAAAGACCTTTTCCGTCACCGGGCAGACCTATCCGAGAAAGCAGGATTACCGGATCCTGACCGCGGTCGCCGGGATTGCGCAGAGCGCGCACAAATTCACGAACGACATCCGCCTGCTGCAGAGTTTCGGCGAGATCTGCGAGCCCTTCGGCGGCAAGCAGGTCGGTTCCTCCGCGATGGCCTACAAGCAGAATCCGATGCGCAGCGAGCGGTGCGCGGGCCTCAGCCGGTACCTGTCGAATCTGGTACTGAATCCGGCCGAGACCGCCTCCGAGCAGTGGTTCGAGCGGACGCTCGACGATTCCGCCAACCGCCGCCTCGCCATCTCCGAGAGCTTTCTCACGGCGGACGGCATCCTCAGTCTGGTGGCCAACATCGCCGGCGGGCTCCGCGTATTCCCGAAGGTTATCGCGGTCCGCGTCCGCCGGGAGCTTCCTTTTATGGCGACGGAAAACATCTTGATGGACGCGGTGAAAAAAGGCGGCGACCGGCAGGAGCTTCACGAGGTGATCCGCGAATATTCGATGGAGGCGTTCCGCCGGATCCGGGAGGAGAACGAAGAGAATAACCTGCTCGACGTCCTTGCGGCGGACGGCCGCTTCGGTCTCGACGAAGAGAGCCTCAAGGCCAATCTGATTCCGGAAAAATATACCGGCCTCGCGGCGGAGCAGACCGAGGATTACGTAGCCGAGCTGCGCGAGACGATCATCGGGCCGAATCGGGATCTGCTCGGCATGAAGGACGAAGTCCGTCTGTAAAAGCGGCCCGGAAGATCGGCGTTCCCTCCGAAGGAATGGACGAAGGCCGATAGGCCGGGGCACGAAAAATTCTTTATTTTAATAGAACCCCCGGGGTATAAAAGGCAAAGCCGGGCTGTAAAAATAGTTTGGAAGAGCAGCTTTTTCCGCGGCACAGAGGGAGATTCGCCCGCAGGTGCCGCGGAGGAGAATTTTACTGGGAGAACCGGGGACCGCCCGCAGGCAAAGCGGGGCAGGTTTCCGCAAAAATATATTGAAAAGGAAGAAAATTATGGTACACGCAATCGTTGGAGCTAACTGGGGAGACGAAGGCAAGGGCAAGATCACAGATATGTTCGCACAGAACGCGGATGTCGTCGCGAGATTCCAGGGTGGTGCGAACGCCGGCCATACGATCATCACCGATCAGGGAAAGGTCGTTTTGCACATTCTTCCTTCCGGCTCCTGCTACGAAAAAACGGAGAACCTCATCGGAAACGGCGTTGCGCTCGATGTCCGCAAATTCCAGAAAGAGATCGAAAACGTCCGCGCCGCCGGATTCAACCCGAAGGTGCTCGTTTCGAACCGCGCGCAGGTCCTCATGCCGTATCACGTCGATTTCGATAAATGGGAAGAGGAACGCCTCGGCGCGAGATCCTTCGGCTCCACCAAATCCGGCATCGCTCCGTTCTATTCCGATAAATACGCCAAGATCGGCATCACGGTCGATTCGCTCTACTACCCGGATTTTCTCCGAGACAGAGTCTCCGAGATTCTGGATCTCAAAAACCAGATCGCGCAGGCCGTCTATCATAAGGAACCTTATGACCTCGATCAGATCATGCAGGAGCTCGCCGAGTACGCCGAGATCCTGAAGCCGTATGTCTGCGATTCCGTCCGCTTCATGCAGGATGCCGTCCGCGACGGCAAAAACATCCTGCTCGAGGGCCAGCTCGGATCGCTGCGGGACCCGGATTTCGGTATCTACCCGATGTCCACCTCCTCCAACACCGTCTCCGGTTATGGAGCGGTCGGCGCCTCGATCCCGCCGTCCATGATTTCCCGGGTCACCGCCGTCGTGAAGGCCTATTCCAGTGCGGTCGGCGCCGGCCCGTTTGTCAGCGAGATCTTCGGCGACGAGGCGAGCGAGCTGCGTGAGCGCGGCGGCGACAAGGGCGAGTACGGCGCCACTACCGGACGCCCGCGCCGCATGGGCTGGTTCGACTGCGTGGCCACCCGCTACGGGTGCCTGGTACAGGGCGCCACGGACGTCGCTTTCACGGTTGTGGATGCGCTGGGCTATCTCGACGAGATCCCGGTCTGCGTCGGCTACGAATACAAAGGCGAGGTCCTGCGCGACTTCCCGACCTATCCGGTCCTGCTTGAAGCGAAGCCGATTCTGAAAGTTTTCCCGGGCTGGAAATGCGACATCCGCGGCATCCGCGAATACGGCAATCTCCCGCAGGCATGCCGGGACTATATCGAATTCATCGAAAAAGAGATCGAGGTCCCGATCAAGATCGTCTGCAACGGCCCGAGGCGCGAGGACGTCATCTTCCGCGGCTGATCTTTTGAAAGAAACCGAATAAAAACGGCGGCGCACGGTCCGGCCGGAGCGGTGCAGAGCGCAGGCTTCCGGGATGGATTGGCCCGCCGTTTTTTTGCCCGGTCTTTCACCTGAACCGGGCGGCGGGGAAGAGCGCGGTCCGGCTGCCTTCGGCAAGGAAGATTGCCGCGCCGGCGGCAGAGATCGGGCGGCGGTGTTTCCAATCTGATAATCAGGCCCCGCCGGGGTACATTATGGATATTGATTTCGTAAAGGAGACTGCAGCATGGAGGAATCCCCCGAACTGAAAGAAAGACTTGAGAAACTGGCGCTGCTTCAAAAGCAGATCTTCGCCTACAAATACGCCTGCTCCTCCATTGAGCTGGACAGCGTCACCGTCGCGCCGCCGGAGACGGAGGAGGGCCGCTCCGAGGCACTGGGCATCCTTTCCGGATTCCAGTACCTGCTCTCGACCTGCCCGGAGACAGTCGAACTGCTGGAATGGCTCCGCGCCAACAAGGAACAGCTGACCGTCCATCAGGCGAGGGAAGTGGAGCTGCTTCTCCGCGACCGGGACTATGTCGGGAGCATCCCGCAGGAGGAGTTCGTCGCGTACCAGAGGACACTCTCCAAGGCCGAGGCCGTCTGGCACAGGGCGAAGCCGGCAAACGATTTTGCCATGTTTAAGCCCTATCTTGAGAAGATTTTCGACGCCAACATCCGGTTTGCAAAATACTACAAGCCGAATCAGGCTCCCTACGACACGCAGCTCGATCTCTATGAGCGCGGCCTCACGATGGAGAAGGCGGATCGCTTTTTTGCGGTTCTGCGGGAGGGCATCGTCCCGCTGATTCAAAAGATCGCAAAGGCGCCGCAGATCGACGACTCGCCGCTTCACGGAAAGTATCCGGTCGAGAAGCAGAAGCAGCTCACGAAATACCTGATGGATTTCATGGGCATCGACCCCAGGCACTGCAACTGCGGCGAGACGGAGCATCCCTTCACGCTGGAGTTTTCCAATGAGGATGTCCGCATCACGACGCATTATTACGAGGACAACGTGACCTCCTCGATGTATTCCGTCATTCACGAGGGCGGGCATGCGCTTTACGAGCTCGGCGGCTCGGATGAGCACCGCTATACGGCGGTGGCCGGCGGGGTTTCGATGGGCATTCACGAGAGCCAGTCCCGTTTCTTTGAAAACATCATCGGCCGCAGCGAGCCGTTCATCACCGCGATTCTGCCGAAGCTCCGGGAGCTCTTCCCGGAGAAGTTCTCGGGGATCACCCCGCGGCAGCTCTACCGGATGATCAACCGCGCGAAGCCCTCCCTGATCCGGATCGAAGCCGACGAGCTGACCTACCCCTTACACATCATGGTCCGCTACGAGATCGAAAAAAAGCTGTTCGCCGGAGAGATTTCTTACGACGCCATCCCGGCGGAGTGGAACCGTCTTTATAAAGAATATCTCGGCGTCGACGTGCCGGACGACACGCACGGCTGCCTGCAGGATTCCCACTGGGGCGGCGGCAACGTCGGGTATTTCCCTTCCTACGCACTGGGCAGCGCATATGGGGCGCAGATGTTCGAGACGATGAAAGAGGACGTCGATGTGAACGCCGCAATCGCCTCGGGCAGCCTCAAACCGCTGGTGGACTGGCTGAACCGGAAAATATACCAATATGGAAGCCTCTACGACCCGGAACGCCTGTTCCGGATGGTGTGCGGCACGTCGTTCGATCCCCGCTACTACGTCGAGTACCTCACGAGGAAGTTTACGGATCTCTACGGCCTTTGAGCAAAAGCAGCAGTACCCCGCGGCCTGCAGGACGATCCATTTTCTGAAAAGAAACGATACCTTCACGGAAAGAACATCCGATTTTTTCCTATAAAAGAGCCGCCCTTCTGCCTGTGCAGGAGAGCGGCTCTTTTGCGTCCATATTACGGAAGAATTATGGAAAACAGGCATGCTCATGCCGATTCCAATTTGTTTTTTTATAATCGGCGTATTTTTCCCGGCGGAAAAATGCCGGATCATTTTTCATCAGCGTATTTTTCCCAGCGGAAAAA
>Ga0208826_1002336_pt1 | contig 14225 bp, 9 predicted proteins | sample AD_UKC115_MetaG_FD_184451 | JGI IMG/M metagenome (GOLD analysis project Ga0208826, IMG submission 184451) | Active sludge microbial communities of municipal wastewater-treating anaerobic digesters from Hong Kong - AD_UKC115_MetaG (SPAdes)... | ecosystem: Engineered > Bioreactor > Anaerobic >...
TGTGGGCGGGCTCAACGCGGTCGCAGAAACCACGATCAATCTCGACAAGATCCCGGGCGGCAAGAAGCTCATCTACACCCATAAGAAGCTCGACCTGGTAGCTATTGCCGATTTTGCTGCGCGTGGCACAACCGATCCATTCTATGCAGAGCTTGCGCGAATCACCCAGGCGCACAATGGCCTCTGGTGCAAAGAAGCCGAAGATTACCTCCTTAAGCATGCGCCCGAGATTTGAGCGTCGTTATTGGATAATTAGACATGATAAACAGGATAAGGCTGAGGAACAGGATAAAGGCTATAGAAATATAAAAAGAGATCCTTCTTGTCTTTAGCCAAAAGAAAATCCTGTTCATCCTACAAAATCCTGATCATCCCGTCAAAAATATCTCGATCATCCTATCAAAGGCCCTCTCAAGACTTTTGGCATCTTTCAAAATCTGTCCAATGGGTTTATGTTTTTATAGTGCATCTTGAGAGTTGTATACTATAGAGGCAAAGCCAAAAGGAGCAGAATCTATGGACGATTTTATATTCCAAAACCCCACAAGGATTTATTTTGGGAAAAGCCACGAGGCGAATATCGGTCGTATCGCAGCGCAATATGGAAAGTCGGTGCTCTTGCATTATGGCGGCCAGAGCGCGGAACGCTCGGGGCTCTTGCCACTTATAAGAAAAGAGCTCACTGAAGCAGGTTTGCAATTTTTCGAGCTCGGTGGAGTGCAACCCAATCCACGACTGAGCCTTGTGTACAAGGGCATCGAGCTATGCAAGAGCAACCATATCGATCTTGTGCTTGCTGTAGGAGGAGGTAGCGCCATCGATTCTGCCAAAGCTATAGCAGCAGGTGCGCTCTATGAAGGCGATGTCTGGAATTTCTATACGGGCAAGGCAGTTCCTGAAAAAGCGCTCCCCGTGGGAACGGTACTCACCATCCCAGCCGCTGGCAGCGAATCTAGCCCCGGTTCGGTAATAACCAAGGAAGAAGGCCAGCTCAAGCGTGCCGTCAATGCCGATTGCCTTTTCCCTCGCTTTTCGGTGCTCAATCCCGAACGCTGCTATACACTCCCCCCTGCCCAGATCGCCAATGGCGCAACTGACATAATGTGCCATCTTATGGAGCGGTACTTCACCAATTCTAGGCCAGTAGAGTTCACCGATAGACTCATAGAAGGAACACTTCGGACAGTCATTGCATCTGCACCTCGCGTACTTGCAAATCCCAGGTCCTATAATGATTGGGCAGAGCTCATGTGGGCAGGAACCATAGCCCATAACAATCTATTGGATACAGGCCGTGAAGGAGATTGGGCTTCGCATGATATCGAACACGAATTGAGTGGACTTTACGATATCGCGCATGGGGCTGGACTTGCGATCGTCACACCCGCGTGGATGAAATACACTCTCAAGCACGATATTGCCCGTTTTGCCCAATATTCTGTGCGTGTCTGGGGTGTGGAAGACAATTTCTTCGACCCAGAGCGCGTGGCTCGCGAAGGAATTGCCCGCCTCGAGGCATTCTGGCGTTCGATTGGCCAAAAAGTCAGACTCTCAGAAATTGGTATCGATGAAAGGCATTTTACCCAGATGGCGCTCAAGGCTACTGATGGAGAAGCTCACACAGTGGGGCATTTCGTGCCGCTGCGGGCAGTAGATATCGAAGCCATCTATCGGCTTGCGTTGTAATTGCTGCGCCTAATGCCTGGACAGGATGTTTAGACATGATTACAGGATGGTGCAGGATGAACTGGATTATTTATTTCTTGAAAGAAAGAGAAAAATAGGCGTTTGGGCATTCCTTGAATCCGCTTTGCCGCATGGCAGAAGAGAGAAGTCATCAAAGACTGCAGAAGATAGCCCATAAATGAAACCAAGTTCTGCTCTTCTATTGCATGCGAGCGCGGCGTAAAATAAAGGCATGCAACAATGGAGTAGAGATGTCAAATAATAAGCTCGATAGCAAAGTTCTGGAAAACTGGCTCTGGGATGCTGCCTGCATAATCCGTGGGCCGATCGATGCGCCGAAATATAAAGACTACATCTTGCCACTCATCTTTTTTAAAAGGCTTTCTGATGTATTTGAGGATGAGCTTGCACGGCTCTCGCAGGGTTATAACTCCTCAAGAGAAGTCGTGGAAGCGCTGCTGGTAGAGGATCACAAGCTCGTGCGTTTCTATCTACCACAAGATGCGCGCTGGGAAGTGGTTGCCAGCCATACCACCAATGTGGGAGAACGCCTTACCGATGCCGTTCGCTCCATTGCACGCGAAAATCCCAAACTTCAGGGCGTGGTCGATACCGTAGACTTTAATGCCACCGCGTCGGGGCAGCGAATTCTCGCCGACGATAAGCTCAAAGAGCTCATCGATGTGCTGGGCAGATACCGACTGGGCTTGAACGATGTCGACGCCGACATCTTGGGAAGAGCGTACGAATACCTGCTGCGGAAATTTGCCGAAGGTTCCGGCCAGAGTGCGGGCGAATTCTATACTCCCGGCGAGGTTGCCATCCTGATGTCTCATATCCTCGATCCTGAACCGGGTGATGAAGTGTACGATCCCTGCTGTGGTTCGGGCGGACTGCTTATCAAATGTTTTTTGCGCTTCAAAGAAAAGTATAACTCCGAACCTTCCCTTGAACCGCTTACATTTTTTGGACAGGAAGTCCTGCCTTCCACCTTCGCCTTGGCTAAAATGAACGCCTTTATTCACGACATGGAGGCAGAAATCGCGCTTGGCGATACCATGGTGCGGCCCGCCTTTCTCACACCGCAAGGTGCACTCAAAAAATTCGACATCGTCACCGCCAATCCCATGTGGAATCAGGATTTTTCGCAGACTGTGTACGAAAACGACGCATACAACCGCTTTACCTTCGGTTATCCGCCTTCCAGCAGTGCAGACTGGGGCTGGATTCAACATATGTATGCTTCGCTCAATGACAAAGGCAAGATGGCAGTCGTGCTCGATACTGGCGCTGTGTCCCGTGGAAGTGGCAATGCGGGCAGCAACCGCGAGCGCGATATCCGAAAGCAGTTTGTAGAGAACGACCTAGTGGAGGCTGTGCTGTTATTGCCCGAAAACCTCTTCTACAATGCCACTGCACCAGGGATAATTATTGTCATCAACAAGGCTAAACCGGCGGAACGGAAAAATACAATTTTGCTCATCAATGCCTCCAAACTTTTTCAAAAAGGCAGACCAAAGAATTACTTACCCGAAGAGAGCATAGAACAGATTACCGACAAATATCTCGGATGGAACGAAGAGGAAGGCATTAGCAAGATTATTACAAGGGAAGAAGCTACCCGAAACGATTACAACCTGAGCCCCAGCCGTTATGTTGCCCAGAACGGCGAGGATAACACCCTTGACCTTGAGGATGCTATAGTGCAGCTCAAGGAAGCTGAGGAAGAACGAAACCAGGCCGACGAAAAACTGAGAACAATCCTTAAGGAAATGGGAGTATGGTAAAAGTAGAAAATCATACTGTTGAATTCAAACAGTCGTGGCATGATGAATACCTTAAAACAATTGCTGCATTCGCAAATACAGAGGGTGGAACCACTTATATTGGCTATAATGACAGGGGAGAAGGAATTGGCCTTGAGAAATCCGAAACAAAGAAATTGCTTGAAGATTTGCCAAACAAAATTAGAAGTAAATTGGGAATAACTCCTTTCGTTCGGGAAGAAATCCAGAATGGAAAAAGTATGTTGAATATTGAGGTTCCCTGCTCTTCTTTCCCTGTTTCGTACGATGGGAAATTCTACATCCGAGTAGGCAGCACTACCCAAGAGCTTTCTGGATTAGAATTATCCTCGTTTCTTCTCGAGAAAACAGGAGATTCGTGGGACGAATTGCCCACAAATGTGAGCATAGACCAACTTGATGAAGTACTCGATAACGAAAGCATAGAAAAATTCAAGGCGCTCGCCCGCCATAGGCTTCCACGCATCGAGCAGGATAGCGCAAGAAGTATTCTTCAAAAACTTAACCTTGTAACCAAGGATGATCGCCTTACAAGGGCCTGTATTTTACTCTTTGGCAAAAATCCACAGAAATATTTTATTTCGGCCTATTCAAAGGTAGGAAGATTTAAGAACAACACAATCATTCTGGATACGGTAGAAGTAAAGGGGAATTTATTCCAGCAACTCGACGGTATTCTTGATGCCATAAAAAAGAATATAAATGTGATGTTCGATACCTCTGTTAGAGAGCTTTCTCTTGAAGGCGTGGCAAGAAGGGAAATATGGGATTACCCGCTGGATGCTTTGCGAGAAGCTATAATCAATGCATTGATTCATAGAGATTACCTGGATACTTCCGCTCCCATTGAAGTACGCATATATGACGATGAACTCATTCTATCGAACCCGGGGAAATTAATGCCTCCATTGACTATTGAACAGCTAAAGGAAAAGCATTCGGGAAGGCAGAGAAATCCGCTCATTGCAGCAGTATTCTATTATGCAAATCTTATTGAATCTTGGGGCTCGGGAATATTAAAGATGATTACACTGTGTAAAGAACAGAACCTTCCTGAGCCTGAATTTGTGGAAAGAAAGGGAGGTCTGGGAGAATTTGCCGTCGTATTTCATAAAGACATTTTTAATGAGGAAGAGTTAAGAAAAAGAGGATTAAACGAAAGACAGATCAAGGCAGTAATGTATGTGAAAGAAAAAGGTAAGATTACCAATAAAGAGTATCAGGAGATTTCTAAAATTTCTGAAAGGACTGCAACTAGAGACTTATTTGATCTGGTTATCAAAAAAATTTTTGTGCAAGTAGGTAGTACTGGCAAAGGGACAAATTATATATTAAAGACGCCATGAAGACGCCAAAGACGTCATAAAGACGTCATAAAGACGCCAAGAGGAATATAAATGATGATTAGTAAATGATCAGGTAATGATTTTAAGTTACAAAATATTTTTAATAAGAAAACCAATTGACTAAAGGCGATTATCTGGCGTTGTAGTTAATTGCCGCTAAAAAGGGAGAAATAAAATTATGAATGAGCAGCAGGACATAGAATTTAAATCGCAACTACAGCAATTGCTGAAAGAAGGGATAATCAAGCGCATTTGTCCAGATAGAGGTGGACACTGGAAGGTAAGGGAATGAGAAAAAAATATTTAACTTTATTAAAACTTGTTGGAGGGTATCTATTATGGAAGACCAACAAAACAAGGAAAAACAGCAAATTATTAAAACTCGGGATGACACCGACCCCGTTATTCTTGAACAAGGCAATAATGAATCTTCTTTCAAAATAAACAGTGAGGAGAGAATAGGTGTGTACCTACAAAAATTACGAATATGGAATTTTAGATCTATTGGATCAAAAGATAACCAAGAACCGGGATTAGAAATTAATTTTGATCCTCACTTAAATTTGTTGATAGGTGCTAATGATTCAGGGAAAACTGCAATCATTGATGCTATAAGATATTGTTTAGGAACAATCACCTATGATTCAATAAGAGTTGAAATTGAGGATTTTTATCAAAATCCTCAAACAAAAGAAAGATCTAATGAACTTAAGATAGAATGTACTTTTGCTGGTTTTACATATGAAGAAGCAGGACAATTTCTTGAGTGGATTAAAATTGATAATGATAAAAATACGAATCAGGTCATTAAAGAATTAAGAGTTTGGTTTACTGCTACAAATATAAATAATAGAATAATTACAAAACTAAAAGCTGGTATTGATGATGAAGGCCAATTTATGGATGGAGACGCAAGAGACCTTTTAAGAGTAACTTATTTGAAGCCATTAAGAGATGCAGAAAATGAACTTACACCAGGTTATCATTCAAGATTATATCAAATATTAAAAAGTCTTCCTGTATTTGAAAAAAAAGACGTTAATGAAAAACATCCTTTAGAAAAGTATTTTGAACAAGCCAATAAATTAACAATGGATTACTTTGAAAAAGATAAATTGGATAAAAATGAAGATCTTAGAATAACCGGAGAAGAATCAGGTGGGAAAAGTATTAAAGATAGTTTTCAATCTCAAACAAAAAGTTTTCTTGAAGAAGATGATAAAAGGAATCCAGAAATAAGAATTACTCCTGCGGAATTAAATGCAATACTTCGAAAACTTGAACTTTTACTTGAAGAAAATAAAGCTGGATTGGGTACTCTAAATTTACTATACATAGCAGCTGAATTAATTCATTTAAAGAGAGAAGGATATTTGGGATTAAGATTAGCATTAATCGAAGAATTGGAAGCGCATCTTCATCCACAAGCGCAATTGCGTGTTTTGAAATCTTTGCTCGCTGATGAGAATAGTAAGGTTCAATATATATTTACTACACACAGTACTCAGTTAGGCTCGAGTATTCCTTTGAAATACATTAAATTATGTTTCAGTAGCAATGTTTATTCGTTAGACAGCAGTTCAACAGCGTTAAGCGAGAGTGATTATCAGTTTTTAGAGCGATTTCTAGATGCAACAAAAGCAAACCTTTTCTTCGCAAAAAGTGTGATAATAGTTGAAGGTGATGCAGAGAATATGTTAATTCCAACATTAGCAGAATTATTGGATAGACCATTATATAAATACGGCGTCTCTATTGTAAATGTTGGTAGTACTGCGTTATTACGCTTTGCTAATATTTTCAAAAGAAATGATGGAAATGTTTTACCCATTAAGGTTGCCGTGGTGACGGATTTAGATACTAAAACAAACGAAAATGGACAAGCCGTTGATGAAAGCGGACAGATTATTAATGAGAAAGAAATATTAAATAAAAAACAAGCAAAATTGCAGAAATACAGTTCAAATGATGGAAATATTAAAGCTTTTGTTTCTTCTCTTAAAACTCTGGAATTTGATATAGCAATGGGCAACCTTTATATGTACATTAATAAGGCAGTACAAATTGCTAAGAAAATAAAATACAGCAATGATTGGATTACAGAGCAGGATATTCAGAATATTCAATTACAGGATTTTTCAAATGAGAAAGATATACATAAAAGAGCAAGTATAGTATATGAATCTTTAGAGAAGAAGCAGGCTTCAAAATCTGTAACGGCTCAATGGCTTGGAAAATTATTAAATGATGATAAAAAAGATGTAATAAGCTTAATTAAAGAAGATTATAAAAATGACACAGGTGTGAAATATTTAATAGAAGCTATTGAACATGTAACCGAAAAATTAAATTGGTAAGAAAATGCTTGTAAGTGATGATGATATTAATAAAGCTGAAAAGATTTTTCTGAATAATGGGCAATCGTTTGATGATGAACGTAAAGACTTTATCAGGTGTATTGATAAATCATTGCATTTACAGGCATGTCCTGGTAGCGGTAAAACGACAGTCTTACTTGCTAAACTGTATATTTTATCCGAAAAAATGCCATTTGAAAAAAATCAGGGCATTTGTGTTTTAACACATACCAATGTGGCTATTGATATTATTAAGAATAAATTGGGTGAAAAAGCAAACAGGATTTTCAGCCACCCAAATTTCTTTGGAACCATTCAATCATTTGTAGATAGATATCTTGCTATTCCTGCATATATCAAATGTTTTGGATACAGACCTAATTATATTGATACTGAAATTCAAAAAGAGAGAATGTTAAATACATTCTATTTAAGAGATATCGGAAAAGATTCACTGAATAATTTAAAAAGTTTAAATTATGCTAATAAAATATTTGGAGAATATACTTTTCAGAAGAGTGGTCAAGAGTGCAAAATAGTTTACTCAAGTAATAAAAAACCAATCAACATAAAAAAACCAAGGTCAAAAAATGATTGGACAGATGATGAAAAAAAAGAAATTATAAAAGCTGCAGTTCAGTTGAAATGTAAAGTTCTAAAGATTGATAGAGTTTTATCATATTTTGATTCTTATGATTTTGCAAATAAATATTTGGATCAAATCCCAGAACTAAGTAAAATATTTTCATCCCGTTTTAAATACGTGTTTATTGATGAAGCACAGGATACATCCGCCATACAAAAAGAAATCATAGAAAAATGCTTTAATGAAAATGTAATTATCCAATGGATAGGTGATGTGAATCAAGGGATAATGAATGATGATTACACAGAAACTGTATGGGAGCCTAAAAAAGATAATAGATATGAGATAATGAAACTTACTAAATCACATAGAATTCCCCAACCAATAGCAGATGTCATAAAAAACATAGCAATAAAGCCTTATGATACATTATGTGGCTGCGATAATATTTCCATAAAACCAGTAATTATTGTGTTTGACAATAATACAACAGATAAAGTATTAAATAAATTTGCTGAACTTGTTTGTACTAAAAAATCTAATTATAACGATGAAGAAAAAAATTTATATGACATTTCTTTATGTTCCGGATATCCAGCAAAGGCAGTAGGTTGGGTTGGTAAAGAAAATGAAAATGGTTTGTCAATTAAATATTACTTTCCTAATTTTGATAAGAAATTGACTAATATCAATAAAATATATTTCCCAAATCTTTATACAATGTATGAACTTTCAAAAAACGTTAGTCCAAGAGAATTTAAGAATAGAACCATATCTTGCATTCTGGAGGCATTATCTCTTTCAAATATAATGTCGCCTAAAAATAGAAAATATAGCAAGTCAGAATTAATAAACTTAATAAATGAAACTAATAAGAATCTGTTAAATGAACTATTGACATCTATTGCTAAATATTACATTGAAAATGATTTCCAAGATTTTTCAAACGTTATTATTAATTGCATTAGTTCATTAAGATTTAATCTTAAAAATAAAGCTAAAGAATATATACAAAAAATTAAATTAAAAGATGCTCCTAATACGCAACCTACAGACGGGTACAATGTCTATAAAAAATCAATTAACGGTACCGAAGTGATTATTCCTATAGATACCGTTCATGGAATTAAGGGAGAAACCCATACTGCTACATTGTATTTAGAAACAAAATATTATACGAACAGTATTGAATACTTTTACAAGGAATTAACTGATAAAAAAAATATGGAAGAATCTGATTCTAAAAGAAAAAAGCAGGCTTTAAAAATCGCGCATGTCGCATTTTCCAGGCCAACCCATTTATTGTGTATTGCTATACATCAAGAAGAATATGAGAAATATTGTAATAATTTTTCAAATGATGTTTTTACAATTATAAATTTATTAGAGTAAGAATTAGAGGAAGAACCAAATGTTTAGGATACCATCATTATGAACTCAACCTCCAACGAAATACTGCCGCAAGACTACAGGATGACAGAACTCGGACCTCTGCCAAAGGAATGGGAAATTATCAATTTAGATGAAATTATTGATTTAAAAAGGGGTATATCTTGGCGAAAAGAAGAAGCAAACAAAGAAGGCAATGGTATCCCTGTTATTGGCATACCTAATATCAAAGAAAATGGGATAATAGATTTTATAGATACGTATTTTTTAACTAAAGACATTCCTGTAGATAAGATGCTTCGTATAAATGATATTCTATTTGTAGGTTCAAGTGGAAGTATAAAGAATATAGGAAGAAATGTATTAATTAGAGAAATACAAAAAAATAAATTCACATATGCTTCTTTTACTTTTCTCGGAAGGGTTGACCCGTTAAAAGCTAATACTGAATATATTTTCTATTTACTTAATAGTCCAATGGTTAATTATAATAAGTATGCCAGAAGAGCTTCTGATGGTAAATACAATTTCCAATTGACACAGTTTAAAAATGAACAAAAACTCCCTCTCCCTCCACTCCCCGAGCAGCAAAGGATTGCCGATGTGCTTTCTGCGGTGCAAGAGGCAAAGGAAAAAACAGAGGCGGTGATAGACGCCACAAAAGCCCTCAAAAAATCTATGATGAAACACCTGTTCACCTACGGACCCGTGTCGCCAGAGGAAGCAGAAAACGTTCCACTCAAGGAAACAGAAATCGGAAAAGTGCCGGAAGAATGGAAAGTGGTAAAACTGGGAGAAGTGACGGAAAAAGCAAAACAGAAAGACCCTCGACGAGATTCAAGTAATGAATTTAAATATGTAGATGTATCTGCTATATCGAATGATGCTTTAAAAATAACAAGTTACAGCGAATTTTTAGGAAAGGATGCTCCACATCGAGCTAGAAAAGCTATTCAAACTGACGATATTATTTTTGCTACAGTACGTCCATATCTTAAGCGAATAGCAATAGTTCCAGAAAATTTAAATGGTCAAATTGTTTCCACTGCTTTTTGTGTTATACGTTGTAAAAAGCAAATAGCGAATCCTTATTATATTTTCTACACAGTAAGTTTAGATAATTTTGTCAATAGTGTTACTGAAAACCAGCGTGGTTCAAGCTATCCTGCAGTAACTGATAAAGACATATTAAATCAATACGTTCCTCTTCCCCCTCTTCCTGTTCAGCAAAAAATTGCTTCGATTCTTTCTGCCATTGATGCTAAAATCGAAGCTGAGGAAAACAAAAAGCAGGCGCTTGAGGAGCTATTTAAAACCTTGTTGGATAATCTTATGACCGCAAAAATTAGAGTGAATCATCTTGAGGTGCCCTCATGAGTACATTGGGAAGTGAACAATATTCGGTCCAAAAGCCCATCCTCCACTATGTGCAAGATCTCGATGCGGAATACGTTGCACCAAATGGAACAAAAGCCTTGCTCAGGCTCGGCTGGGACTATGTCCATCCTGACGAAGCCCTGCGCCTGCGAGGCGGAGAGACGGGCATGGTGTTCAGGGAGATCTTTGTCAGTCAGTTGCAGAAGCTCAATTCGGACTTTGCAGATCATCTTATGGCAGAGGATATCATCAAAAAGATTGAAACCGTGCCTGCCATCATCGAAGGGAATTTTACGGTATGGGAATATCTAAAGGGCTTGAAAACAGTGTTTGTCCCGTCCGAAAAGCGGGAGCGCAACATTACCCTGCTCGATACCCGCAATATCGATCGCAACACCTTTCATGTCACGGACGAGTTCAGGTTTGCCAATGGCACCAGGACTATCCGGCAGGACATTGTCTTCCTCATCAACGGCATTCCCCTTGTATTTATCGAAACCAAAGCTGCAACAAAGGTAGAAGGCATGAGCGAGGCGCTGGAACAGGTAAAGCGCTATCATCGCGATTGCCCGGAGCTTCTTGCCGTGCTGCAGGCCTATGCCATAACCCACATCTCAAAGTATTACTACAGTGGCACCTGGAACACTTCCGAAAAGCTGCTTTTCAACTGGAAGGAAGAGGCAGGAGGAAATTTTGAGCAGCTCGTCAAAACGTTTTTCGACAGAGAGCGGATATTAAAGCTGATTGCCGATTTTATCCTTTTTACCCATCAGGACGATGAGCTAAAAAAGGTGGTGCTGCGGCCACATCAGATGAAAGCCATCAATAAGATAGTAGAAAGAGCGCAGAACCCGGCAAAACATCGGGGGCTTGTCTGGCATACGCAGGGCTCGGGCAAAACCTACACCATGATTGTTGCCGCGCAGAAGATCATCGAAAATCCCCTCTTTGAAAATCCCACCGTTATTATGCTCGTGGATCGAAACGAGCTCGAAAGTCAGCTCTTTGCCAACATCTGTGCCGTCGGCATCGGGAATGTCGAGGTCACCGAGAGCAAGGAGCATCTTCGGGAACTTCTTTCACGCGACAGGCGCGGCCTCATTGTTACCATGATTCACAAGTTTGAGGGGATACCGGCAAACGTCAACACGCGCAAGAATATTTTCGTATTGGTGGATGAAGCACACAGAACCACTGGCGGAAAGCTCGGCAACTACCTCATGGGTGCGCTGCCCAATGCTACCTATATTGGCTTTACCGGCACACCTATCGATAAAACGCAGTACGGCAAAGGTACCTTTGTGACCTTTGGACAAGATGATCCACCGCATGGCTATCTCGATAAATACAGCATTGCAGAATCTATCGAAGATGGTACGACGGTCCCTCTCTATTATACGCTTGCGCCCAACGACCTGCGCGTCGAAAAAGAATTGCTCGAAAAGGAGTTTCTCGATCTTGCCGAAACACAAGGCATGAGCGATATCGAAACACTCAACAAGGTGCTCGAAAAGGCGGTAACGCTTCGAAACATGCTCAAGAACAACGAGCGGGTGGAAAAGGTTGCCGCATATATCGCAGATCATTATAAGAACTATATTGAACCCATGGGGTACAAAGCCTTTGTGGTAGGCGTGGATAGGGAAGCCTGCGCATTGTACAAAAAAGAGCTCGACAAACATCTGCCCCCAGAATATGCCCAGGTGGTCTATAGTGCTGCGTTCAACGATCCACCCGAATTGGCGCAGTACCAGCTTTCAGAAACAGAAGAAAAACGCATACGTATCGCGTTTCGCAAGTCGAATGAGCTCCCCAAAATCCTCATCGTAACTGAAAAACTCCTTACCGGCTTCGATGCCCCTATTCTCTACTGTATGTACCTCGATAAGCCCATGCGCGACCATGTGCTGCTGCAGGCAATCGCACGCGTGAATCGCCCCTATGAAGATAACGAGGGCAGAAAAAAGTCGTCTGGCTTTGTGCTCGATTTTGTCGGTATCTTCGACAATCTGGAAAAAGCTCTCGCGTTCGATTCGCAGGACATCGAAGGTGTGGTGCGCGATATCAGCGTCCTAAAGGAACAATTCAAGAACGAAATGCAGACTGCAAGCACACACTACCTCACCCTTATAGAAGGCAAGCGCCAAGACAAAGCCGTAGAGGCGGTATTGGAATACTTTAGGGATGAACAAGCGCGGCAAAAATTCTACCAATACTTCAAACAACTCTCCCAAATGTACGATATCATCTCGCCCGACGAGTTTCTCAGGCCCTATTTGCAGGGCTACGAAACCATTTCCCGCATGTACAAGATAGTAAGGGAAAATTACGACCGGGGTATTCTTATCGACCGCGATTTTACGAAGAAAACTGCATTCCTTGTCCAACAATATACCACTGGCAGTGCCATTGGCCCGACGCTGGAAGTCTGTGAAATAAACGAAGAAACGCTCAAACGCATCGAAGAGAGCAAGGCATCCGATACAGAAAAAGTGTTCAATCTCATCAAGAGCATCGAAAAAACAGCGGAGGAGCTGGGCAGCACTGCGCCATACCTCATTTCCATTGCCGAAAAGGCTGAGCTCCTCGTCAAACTTTTCGAAGATAGGCAACAAAACACAAAAGAAACGCTCGAAAAACTCAAAGAAATAATCAAAGAAATTAACGATGCCCAAAAAGAACGGGCAGAAAAGGCAATGTCGTCTGAGATCTTCACTGTCTACTGGATGCTCAAAGAAGAAGGCCTGCCCAACGCAGAAGCGCTGGCCAATAGCCTACAGGAGGTGTTTGCAAACTATCCCCATTGGCAAAAGAGCGAACGCTATGAGCGTGAAATACGAAATGGCCTTTATAGGGCAATAATACAAGCAGGCACAGTAGATCTCAAAAGAGTTCCAGCCATTGCTCAGAACATAATAAAAATATTAAAAACAGGGCAGGCTGCACAATGACTGCAAAAGACCGCCCAATGACCAGCGAAGCATTTAAAGAAGAAGTGCTCATGCTCGCCAAAATTGTCGACGTTACCCCAAAAGAAATTCATATCCAATCGATGAAACACAAATGGGCAAGCTGCTCGAGCAAAGGCCGTCTCACCTTCGACAAAACCATCCTCGAGCAACCCGATAAACTTCGAACAAAGATCATCCTGCACGAGCTTTTGCACCTCAAATACCCAAATCACGGCACAATGTTCAAATCGCTGCTCGCCACATATTTTGCCACACTCGACAGAAGTACCGATTCTGGCGGCGTACAATCGATCTCGTAATTTGGAAAATAGAAAGCGGCCAATTTTGTTATTTTATTATAAGGGGATAGAGATAAAAAGCGACGAAATAAAGCAAATCATAACTACTAAATATTCGAAAATTGTAAAAAGCGGAGGCAACCAAAGAAAGCAATCAATAACTAAAACACATACTTGGGTTGGAGTTTTGTCCTGTTCATCCTGAAAAATCCCGAAAATCCTGTCAAAGCTTATCCCGCAAATCCTGTCAAAGGAACTCCACTTGTTAGATTTATTGATACAATCCAACATGCGTCCTCAAGGCGCTATAAATCTTCGCAGGCGCTCGATCTGCTCGGGCACGCGCTCTGGCGCAGGCCCTCCTATCTGGGATCGGCGTGAAACACAAGCAACGGGGTCAAGATATTCCGCAAGCTCCCTTGCATCGAT
>Ga0208826_1002340_pt1 | contig 14204 bp, 11 predicted proteins | sample AD_UKC115_MetaG_FD_184451 | JGI IMG/M metagenome (GOLD analysis project Ga0208826, IMG submission 184451) | Active sludge microbial communities of municipal wastewater-treating anaerobic digesters from Hong Kong - AD_UKC115_MetaG (SPAdes)... | ecosystem: Engineered > Bioreactor > Anaerobic >...
TCCGTATTTTTCGATCACCCAGTCGAGAACCTGCTGGCGCCCGTCGTCGTCGAAGTCGATATCCACGTCGGGGAGCGAAACCCTTTCGGGATTCAGGAAACGCTCAAAAAGCAGGTCATATTTAATCGGGTCGATGTTGGTGATCCCGGTGCAGTAGGAGACCGCAGCGCCGGCTGCCGAACCACGCCCCGGACCAACCAGTACGCCCATTTCGCGTGCCGCATTGATGAAGTCCTGGGTGATCAGGAAATAGCCGGGATAGCCCATCTTTTTGATAACCTCCAGCTCAAAATCGAGGCGCGACTGGACATGTTCGGGAACCGGGTCGCCGTAACGTTTGCGGGCGCCAATAAATGCCAGGTGCCGGAGGTATTCCGACTCAAACTTCACCCGCAACACCTTTTCGAAACCGCCTAACCGGGCAAAAGCCTCTTCGCCAAACTCTTCCAGCAGTTTTTCCTCCGGATAGTTCCGGGCAAACTCCTCCTCGCTCCCAAACTCAACCGGAATGGGAAAAACGGGCATGATCGGCTTCGAGTCGAGCTCAAAAAGTTCGATCTTTTCGGCAATTTCGGCCGTATTGACCAGCGCTTCGGGAACATCGGCAAACAGCTCGTTCATTTCGCGGGTGGTTTTAAACCACTCCTGTTTGGTGTATCGCATCCGCGTGGGATCGTCCAGGTCTTTGCCGGTATTCAAACAGATCAGCAGGTCGTGGGCGTCGGCATCTTCGGCATTGATAAAGTGGATGTCGTTGGTGGCAATAACTTTCACTCCCAAACGCGGGGCCAGTTCAAGAATCTGCTGGTTTACCTGCACCTGGCGATCGTACACATCCCGCCGCAGCTCGGGCAATTCCGACGGATGCCGCTGCAATTCGAGATAAAAATCGTCTCCAAAGACAGATTTGTACCAGGCGATTGTCTCTTCAGCTTCACTCAACCGCCCTTCGTTCAGCAGGGATGGTATCTCGCCCCCCAGGCAGGCTGACGACACTATCAGTCCTTCGCCATATTTTTCAAGCAACTGCTTGTCAACACGGGGGCGGTAATAAAAGCCTTCGGTGCTGGCAATCGAAATCAGCTTCACCAGATTGTGGTAGCCGGTTTTGTTTTTAGCCAGCAGAACGAGGTGGTACCCCGAACGGTCTTCCCGTCCGCTGCGATCTTCGATTGAACGGGCTGCCACATAGGTTTCACACCCCAAAATCGGCTTTATCCCCTTTTTTTTACAGGCGACATGAAATTCCTTGATACCAAACATGGTACCATGATCGGTAAGCGCCAGCGCGGTCATCCCATCGGCTTTGGCTTTCCCCACCAGTCCTTCGATACTGGCGGCCCCGTCAAGAATAGAATATTGAGAGTGGACATGTAAATGTGTAAACGGAATCATGGTATTTGCTGTTAACCTTCAGAAAGGCATTGATCAACTACTTGCCGAAGAGCGGGTTAACGCTGATCGCTCCGCCGTTTCGGCTACATCTTCAACTTGGCTTAAAGGTATATAAAATGGGAGCTTGATCGGGGATTGTTGATAAAAAAGGAAAAACTGGGGTGTCGGGGAACAAAAAAACCCGGGAATCCCGGGTTGCAAACTCAGTTTAATTTGATTTCAGAAGAAATTTTCTGCCGGATTTCTTCAAACTCCTCCTTGGTCAGCTGCAGCTTTTTGGTGAAGTTCAGTAAATCGGCTTCCGTTTGCATCGGCACCAGGTGGATGTGTGCATGAGGCACTTCAAGGCCTAAAACCATCACCCCAACTTTCTGGCACGGAACGGCCCGCCGCAGCCCTTCTGCCACTTTTTTGGCAAAGAGGTGCAAATCGGCAAAGAGCTGATCGTCCAACTCAAACAGGTAGTCTACCTCTTTTTTGGGAATCACCAGCGTGTGCCCTTTGGCAACGGGAAAAATGTCGAGAAAGGCCAAAAAGCGGTCATCCTCGGCTACTTTATAGGCCGGGATTTCACCGTTTACGATTTTGGTAAAAATTGTGGCCATTTTTCTGAAAAGTTACAATGAAATTTCAATAATCTCAAACGGTATTACTCCGGAGGGAACGCGGATATCCACCACATCGCCCACTTTTCTGCCGATGAGTCCCTGTGCAATGGGTGTTCTCACCGAAATTTTTGCCTCTTTCAGGTTCGCTTCCGACTCGGGCACAATGGTGTATTCCATCGTGGTGTTGTTTTTCCGGTTCTTGATCGTCACCTTGTTCAGGATCTGAACCTGCGAGGTATCGATTTTGGATTCGTCGAGAATGCGGGCATTGGCAATTTTTCCCTGCAAGTCGGCAATTTTTGCTTCGAGCAATCCCTGCGCATCTTTAGCGGCATCGTATTCGGCATTTTCCGAGATGTCTCCTTTTTCGATGGCTTCTCCAATTTGCTTCGAAATTTTGGGGCGCTCAACTGTTATCAGGAACTCGAGCTCTTCCCTCAATTTTTTCAACCCTTTTTGGGTAAGATAGGTTCGTGACATATCTTTTTCTCCTTTATTTTTTAATTCTATTCATACATAAAAAAATAGAAAGAATCCCGTATTCCAGGACTCTTCCTGTGCACAAAATTAATTAATTTTCTGAATATTAAAAGCTATCAGCGAAAAAACCCTTTCAACCGGTTTTTCCGAATCAGAAATATTTTGGATTTAAAATCTCGGTATAAACAACGGCTTTTCGCAGCGAAAAATCCCCCAGAGCCGAATACCTCTCCTGTTCTTCGTCCTCCGGCTGGTCATGGTCAATTTCCGAAAGGTATTCAATCACCACTTCATTCCGGCTCCCCTCTTCCTCGGGTTTGTAAACCGCCTGTTCCGGTTTTGCCGGCTGCACATACGGGGTGTCGGGATAGTCGTTCACCTCTTCGCCGGGCCATTTTTCGACATCGGTATGATCGGCCCCCAAAACGGCCTGCCAAAAATCGGGTTCCGGAGTTGCTGCACCCGACATCTGCTGCTCCTTCTTCTTCTTGATCTGGCTGGCTGCTGCCACCACGGTCAGTAAAAGGGTCAGTATGATTACAACAATATCGTCCATCACAACTCAGTTTTTTCAGCTTCTTCGCGAAATAATTTCTTTAGTTTTGCAGTTCTAGGTTATAAAGATAGCAAAAATGAGACTTCAGGTAGAAAATGGGGGTAAGATTTTGGGATTGCTGTTGTTTTTCCTGCTCTCTTCGGTTTCGTGCGACAAAGAGCAAAACAGCATTATTCCTTACGTACCTGTTTCTATTTCACTAAACCTGAACATCTACAATGAGCTGAGCGTTCCGGGCAATTCGATCTTTCTGCCGGGACCCGGTTTTGCCGGAATAATTGTTTACTGCGAAATGCCTGGCAGTTACACCGCCTACGATGCGGCCTGTACCTACGAAATCAGCCCGACCTGCCGCGTGGTAAACAATGGTGTACAAGGGACCTGCTCCTGCTGCGGATCGCAGTTTATCCTGATGGGGGGCGGGTATCCCACCAAAGGGCCGGCAGCCAAACCGCTTCAGCAATACCACACCTCTGTCGTTAACGGCTCGCTGCGCATCTACAACTAAAACGGAAATCTCCCGAAAAATACGAAGAGCCTGCCGTTAACTGACGACAGGCTCTTTCGCCGTACGAAATATTCAATCAGTAACGATAGTGTTCCGGTTTGAACGGACCCTCTTTCGGGACTCCGATGTAAGCCGCCTGGTCGTCGGTCAGGGTGGTGAGTTTTACCCCCAGCTGCTCGAGATGGAGACGGGCGACCTCTTCGTCCAGTTTTTTTGACAGCCGGTACACGCCAACTTCGTAATTGTTTTTCCAAAGATCAATTTGCGCCAGCGTTTGGTTGGTAAACGAATTGCTCATTACAAACGACGGATGGCCGGTGGCACATCCCAGATTTACCAGCCGCCCTTCGGCCAGCAGGAATATGCTGTGTCCATCTTCGAAGGTGTATTTGTCCACCTGGGGTTTGATGTTGATTTTGCGCACCCCCGGACATTTCTCCAAACGCGACACCTGTATCTCATTATCGAAATGGCCAATATTGCAAACAATCGCCTGGTCTTTCATTTGCTGAATGTGTTCCAGTGTAATCACATCGCGGTTGCCGGTAGTCGTCACAAAAATGTTCCCTTCCTCCAGCGCCTCTTCCATTGTCTTCACTTCGAATCCCTCCATTGCAGCCTGCAGGGCGCAGATCGGATCGATTTCGGTGACAATCACCCGGGCGCCGTAACCGCGCATCGAACGGGCACACCCTTTTCCCACGTCGCCATAACCGGCCACAACCACTACTTTCCCGGCGATCATCACATCGGTTGCCCGTTTGATTCCATCGGCAAGCGATTCGCGGCAACCATACAGGTTGTCAAATTTCGATTTGGTTACCGAATCATTAACATTGATTGCCGGGAACAACAGCTTTCCTTCCTCCTGCATTTGATACAAACGGTGAACGCCGGTGGTCGTCTCTTCCGAAACCCCTTTAATAGCGGGAGCTACCCGGCTCCACCGACCGGGATCTTCGGCCAGAATTTTTTTCAGCAGGGCATTGAGCTGGACTTCGTCTTCTCCTTCGGCAGGCAGGTCCAAAACCGATGGGTCTTTTTCAGCAACATAGCCGCGGTGCACCATCAGGGTGGCATCGCCACCATCGTCCACGATCAGGGTTGGTCCCAGCCCGTTTCCGAAGTTAAGCGCCTGATCGGTACACCACCAGTACTCTTCAAGGGTTTCGCCTTTCCAGGCAAAAACCGGGATGCCGGCTTTGGCAATCGCGGCTGCGGCATGGTCCTGGGTCGAAAAAATATTGCAGCTGGCCCAGCGCACCTCTGCTCCCAAGGCTGCCAGCGTTTCAATCAGCACCGCGGTCTGGATGGTCATGTGCAAACTCCCGGTAATACGGGCGCCTTTAAGAGGCTGCTCCTTCCGGAACTTCTCACGGATGGCCATCAGGCCGGGCATCTCTTTTTCGGCTATTTCAATCTCTTTTCTTCCGAATTCGGCCAGCGACAGGTCAGCAACCTTATATGCCAGCATCTCTTTAGCTTGTAGTGTCATTCTCAAAAATTTTCACAAAAATAACGCAATTTTGACAATCCGGAAAAAACAACTGTTTTCGGTGAAAAGGATCTCTCCGGAAGCGTTCAAAAACACAAAACCGAAACCTGAGGATTTCTGCTCCGGCTTCGGTTTTGGAAGGCCTTTTTTCTTGGCCTCCCCGCTTTTTTTTCGAAAAAAATCAGTTTCCCATATCGGAAAGAAACTTGATGCGCATCAAGCGGATGTCTTCGGCAGAATATTCCTCTTCGCCCAGCACTTCCAGTGCCGACTCGATGGAGTCGTCCTGCGCCTCGCGGAAATAATCAAAAACCTCCTCCTGACGCTCCTCGTCAAGTACCTCATTAATATAGTAGTCGATATTCAGACGGGTTCCGGAATTGACAATGGCCTCCACTTCGGTCAGCAGTTCGTCAAACTCAATTCCTTTGGATTCGGCAATATCTTCAAAGTCGATCTTCCGGTCGATACTCTGAATGATGGAAACTTTCATTTTGGACTTGTTGGCAATGGTGCGCACGATCAAATCCTGCGGGCGTTCGATCTCATTTTCCTCCACATACTTTTTAATGAGCTGAACAAACTCTTTCCCGTAACGCTGGGCTTTCCCCTGGCCTACCCCCTGAATTTTCTGAAGTTCCTCCAGGTCGATGGGATATTGGATCGACATGTCGGCCAGCGAGGGATCCTGAAAAATAACAAAAGGCGGCAGGTTGTGCCGTTTGGCAATTTTCTTGCGCAGCTCTTTCAGCATGTTAAAAAGGGCCGTGTCGCCTCCCGAAGCGCCTGCGGGAGCTCCGCCTGCGGCTTCCTCCTCCTCGTCTTCGTATCGGTGATTTCGCACCAGCAGGAACGAATGCGGGTTCTTCAGAAACTCGTGTCCTTCGGGAGTTACCTTCAGGATTCCGTAGTTCTCAATGTCTTTGCTGATAAGGCCGGCTACCATCGACTGCCGGAAAACGGCATTCCAGAAATGCTCGTCGTGATCGTCGCCAATACCGAACGACTCCAGCTCATTGTGTTTGAATGACTTGACTGCAGCCGTATTTTTCCCGACCAGAATATCGGAGATATGTTCCGCCTTGTATTTTTCCTTTACCTCGAGAATGGCTTCCAGAGCGCGGACAATTTCGTCCTGGGCTTCCACCTGTTCTTTCGGGTTCAGGCAGTTGTCGCAGTTGCCACAATTGTCAGACGTATATTTCTCGCCAAAATAGTGCAGCAGGATAATTCTGCGGCAAATGGCCGTTTCGGCATACGAAACGGTATCGAGCAGCAACTGCCGCCCGATCTCCTGTTCGGCAACCGGTTTGCCGTGCATAAATTTCTCCAGTTTCTGGATGTCTTTCAGGCTGTAGAAGGTGATACATTTTCCTTCCCCGCCGTCGCGTCCGGCACGGCCGGTCTCCTGGTAGTATCCTTCCAGACTTTTGGGAATATCGTAATGGATCACAAACCGGACATCGGGCTTGTCGATCCCCATTCCAAAGGCGATGGTGGCGACCATCACATCCACCTCTTCCATCAGAAATTTATCCTGATTCCCGGAACGGGTGGCGGGATCCATGCCGGCATGATAGGGCAGCGCCTTAATTCCGTTGACCTGAAGCATTTCGGCCAGCTCTTCCACTTTTTTCCGGCTCAGGCAGTAAATAATCCCCGATTTTCCCTGATTTTGACTGATAAATTTGATAATCTGGGCTTCCGGCTTGATTTTGGGCCGCACCTCATAATAGAGGTTGGCCCGGTTAAAGGAGGCCCGGAAAACCCTGGCGTCGAGGATGCCGAGGTTCTTCTGGATGTCGTGCTGCACTTTGGCCGTAGCAGTAGCGGTAAGCGCAATTACGGGCGAGTCACCGATCTCCTGAATGATGGGCCTAATCCGCCGGTATTCGGGCCTGAAGTCGTGCCCCCACTCCGAAATACAGTGCGCCTCATCGATGGCGTAAAACGAGATTTTTATCTTTTTGAGAAATTCGACATTCTCCTCCTTGGTCAACGATTCGGGCGCCACATAGAGCAGCTTGGTTTTCCCGGCCAGCACATCATCTTTCACCTCCTGAATGGCAGATTTAGAAAGCGACGAGTTCAGGAAATGGGCCACCGTGTCTTCGGTGTCCAACCCGCGCATCGAGTCAACCTGGTTCTTCATCAGGGCAATCAACGGGGATATCACAATGGCTGTTCCCTCCATGATCAGGGCTGGCAGCTGGTAAATCAGTGATTTTCCGCCACCGGTAGGCATCAGTACAAAGGTGTTGTTCCCTTCCAACACGCTCCTGATTGCATCTTCCTGCTGCCCTTTAAACCTGTCAAAACCAAAATATTTCTGCAGGTATTCTACTAATGATACATCGCTTGTCATCAGACTGTTTCCTATAATTCAAATAATATAAAGTCAATTCTAAATTATATAAAAGTTAGCCAAAGCGCAAAAGCCTTACCTCCTTTTTATAATTTATTAAGAATCATTTGATTGTTTTCTCTCTCTCAGAATCCAATTCACTTCCCGAAGAAATCCTTCACTTTACTTTTCGGTTAGCCGATACGGTAACCACAAGTATACTTCTTTTCTCTCATTTCTGAAAATTACTCATCTTAAAAAAGCAGTGGATTACAAAAAATTAACTTGATTCTGACCTGATTTGCCAATAATTAACTCCTGCCGGCGGTGGTTATTTCGGGAAGTCGCTATATTTGTGGAGTTTTTTTGAACCTTATTGAATTTTGCATTGATGAGCGAAAGCACTGCCAGAGAAGAGAATACCACTAAAAAGAAGGGTACAAAAGGGAAAAATAGAGTCGGGGAAATGTCGTTTCTGGAACACCTGGAGGAGTTGCGTTGGCACATCATCCGTTCGTTCCTGGCCATCATCGTGATGGCGGTTGTGGCCTTTGTTGCCAAAAACTTCATTTTCGACGAGATCATTTTCAAGCCGAAGCTGCCCGAATTCTGGACCAACCGGATGTTTGCCAAAATGGGCGATTGGCTGGGCACCGAATCAATCAAAATCAACCAGAGCGATCTGAAACTCATCAGCATCCAGATGGCCGGACAGTTTTCGGTACATATGTGGACTGCGCTGATTGCCGGCTTCATCCTGGCCTCGCCATTCGTCTTTTTCGAATTCTGGCGATTTATCCGCCCGGCCCTTTACGAAAATGAAAAACGCCATGCTTCGGGAGCTGTTTTCTACACCTCTGTGCTGTTTATCCTGGGGGTGCTGTTTGGTTACTACCTGATCGTTCCGCTGTCGATCCATTTTCTGGGTTCTTACAACATCAGCAACGAGGTGACCAACCAGATCAACATCAACTCCTACATCAGCACGGTGGTGTCGGTGTGCCTGGCCTCGGGGGTGGTATTCCTGCTGCCGATCTTCTCTTACTTCCTGAGTAAAGTTGGCATCATCACCCCTTCCTTCATGAAAAAATACCGCAGGCATGCCTACGTTTTGCTGCTGCTGCTCTCGGCAATCATTACCCCGCCCGATATTTTCAGCCAGATAATGGTTTGTATCCCGCTGGTCATGCTTTATGAGCTGAGTATTTTTATCTCCGGACGGGTTGAAAAGAAACGGGAAAAATCAAAGGCGTAACACCTGCAATTCACTGACGACATGCTGCTAAGGGCCGAAAATATTGTAAAAAAATACCGCAAACGAACCGTTGTCAAGGGGGTTAGTTTCGAAGTAAAACAGGGAGAAATTGTCGGGTTGCTGGGGCCAAACGGCGCCGGCAAAACCACCTCGTTTTACATGATTGTAGGATTGATCCAGCCGTTCTCGGGAAAAATTTTCATTGAAGACGAAGAGATCACCCGGCTGCCGGTTTACAAACGCGCCCAGAAAGGGATTGGCTACCTGGCGCAGGAAGCCTCAGTATTCCGGAAACTCAGCATTGAAGACAACCTGCGCGCCGTACTCGAAATGACCAACTACACCAAAGAGTACCAGCAGGAAAAGCTGGAATCGCTGCTCACCGAATTTGGGCTGCAGCATATCCGCAAAAGCAAAGGGTACCAGCTCTCGGGCGGAGAACGCCGTCGTACGGAAATTGCCCGCGCCCTGGCCATCGACCCAAAATTTATCCTGCTCGACGAACCCTTTGCCGGCGTCGACCCCATTGCGGTGGAAGATATCCAGCACATCGTGATGAAGCTGAAGAAAAAAAACATCGGCGTACTGATCACCGACCACAACGTTCACGAAACCCTCTCAATTACCGACCGTTCCTACCTGCTTTTCGAAGGTAACATCATGAAGGCCGGGACGGCCGAAGATTTGGCCAACGACGAAGATGTGCGCCGCGTCTATCTGGGACAAAACTTCACCCTCCGGTAATTAGCCGATTTTTAGAATTATAACCCTCGTTTTTCTCCGTTTAAAAAAAATAGCTACATTTGCGCCGCAAAAAATGCGGACGTGGCGGAATTGGTAGACGTGCCAGACTTAGGATCTGGTGCCTTACGGCGTGGGGGTTCGAGTCCCTTCGTCCGCACCGGAAACCGGCCAACTGTTTTCTAACCAAAAGGGCAGGCCGTTTTAAATTTATCAGGAACTTACAGATTTTTAAAGGCAAATTATGAAGATTACCAGGGAAAATATTGACAACGTCAATGCTGTAGTGAAGGTGTTGATTGAAAAAGCCGATTACGAAAAAACAGTAGCCGACACACTCCGTGATTACCGGCAAAAAGCAGCCCTGCCAGGTTTCCGGCCCGGAAAAGCCCCGGCATCGCTCATCCAGAAAAGATTCGGGAAAGCCATCCTGGCCGAGGAGGTCAACAAACTGCTCTCCCAAAACCTGAACAATTTCCTGATCGACCAGAAACTGGCCATCCTTGGTGAACCGCTGCCCAACGAAGAGCTTCAGCCCAAAATCGACTGGGACAACGATTCCGACTACGAATTTGTTTTCGACATTGCCCTGGCCCCCGAAGTAAAACTCGACCTGGAAAACGGCAATGCTTTCAACTACTACCGCATCAAGGTTGACGACCAGATGCTGGAAGATAACCTGGAAGAGGTGAGAATGCGGTTCGGACAAAATAAACCGGGCGAACAGACCGAAGAAAAAAGTCTGGTCCGCGGCAACTTCGTCCAGCTCGACGCCGAAGGAAACGAACTGGCCGACGGTATTAAACCTGAAAACGTCCTGCTGGCCATCGACTATATCAAAGACGAAAACATCAAAAAAGATTTTATCGGCCGTAAAATCGGTGAAACATTGACCTTCGACCCGGTAGCTGCTTTTGAAAACCGGCACGAAGTGGGGCACATGCTCAACATCAGCCACGAAGAAGCCGACAAGCTTGAAGGCAACTTCAACTTCACCATCACCGAAATTGAAAACTTCGAAAAAGCCGAACTGAACGAAGAGCTTTACAAAAAGATTTACGGCGAAGAGACTGAAATCACCACTCTGGAGCAATTCAAAGCCAAAATGGCGGAAGAAATTGCCGGCACGCTGGCCCACTCTTCCAACCAGAAATTTGCCCTCGATGCGCGTGACACCCTCGTGGAAAGCACCGCCCTCAGCCTCCCCGAAAAATTTCTGAAACGCTGGCTGAAAGTAACCAACAAAGAGCTCACCGAAGAACAGATTGAAGACGATTTTGTCAATTTCAGCAACGACCTGAAATGGCAACTCATCAAAAACACCATCATCCGCGACAACGAACTGAAAGTGACCGAGGAGGAGACCGTTGACCTGGCCAAACAGGTTGCCCTCTCGCAATACCAGCAATACGGCATCTACCACATCCCCGACGAACGGCTGGATGCCTTTGCCAAAATGATCCTGGAAAGGGAGGAAGAACGGGAACGCATCGTCCGCAAATTGTTCGAAGACAAAGTAATCGAAGTGGTTAAAGAAAAAGTTACCATTGTTGAAAAAGAGGTTACTTCCGAAGAATTCAGGGAGATGCTGAAACAATAACCCGACAGCGGTTAATCCGCTGTTACATTTTTTTTAACTTTGTAAAAACTTAAACCGGCACCTTGTTCATCAGGCTGCTGGTTTGTCGTTATTTACAATGTTTTCTTAAACTGGAGGTTATCACATGAACACGAACGACGAATTCAAAAAATATGCAATCAAACATGCCGGCATCAGCAGCCTGACCATGCACCAGTACACTTCCTCGTACGGCTACTACATCTCGCCCACCATTATTGAGGAGCGACAGCTGAATGTAGCTTCGATGGACGTCTTTTCGCGGCTGATGATGGATCGGATCATCTTCCTGGGGGTACCGATCGACGACACAGTGGCCAACATTATTCAGGCGCAGTTGCTGTTTCTTGAATCCACCGACCCGTCCAAAGATATTCAGGTCTATTTCAACACCCCGGGAGGATCAGTCTACGCCGGGCTGGGGATTTACGACACCATGCAGTATATCACGGCCGATGTCGCCACCATCTGCACCGGCATGGCTGCCAGCATGGGAGCTGTATTACTCACTGCCGGCGCCAAAGGAAAACGTTCGGCACTGAAACACTCCCGTATTATGATTCACCAACCCATGGGAGGAGCTTCCGGACAAGCTTCCGACATTGAAATCACCGCCCGGGAGATCATGAAAATTAAAGATGAACTCTACCGGATTATAGCCCAGCATTCCGGGCAACCACTGGAACAAATCACCAAGGATGCCGACCGCGACTACTGGATGACCTCGGAAGAAGCGGTTCAATATGGGATGATTGATGAAATTTTGGTCAGAAACGGGAAATAAAAATGACTACAAAAGGAAAAATGGATAAATGTTCATTTTGCGGCCGTGAGAAAAAGGAGGTAAACCTTTTAATCGCCGGAATTGATGGGCACATCTGCGACCGATGTGCCGAGCAGGCTCACGCTATCATTCTGGAAGAGATTAAAAAAGAGATGCCTTTTGATCTGGATGGCGCCAAACTGATGAAGCCCAGAGAGATCAAGGAGTTCCTCGACCAGTATGTGATCGGGCAGGACCATGCCAAAAAAATTCTCTCTGTCGCAGTTTACAACCACTACAAACGCCTTTCGCAACGGGTTAATGACGACGAAACGGAAATCGAAAAATCCAATATCATCCTGGTGGGCGAAACCGGAACCGGCAAAACCTTGCTGGCCCGCACCATTGCGCGCATGCTGCATGTTCCGTTCACCATCGTGGATGCAACCGTACTCACCGAAGCCGGTTATGTGGGCGAAGACATTGAAAGCCTGCTCACCCGCCTGCTGCAGGTTGCCGATTACAATGTAGAGGCTGCCGAAAGAGGCATCGTCTTTATCGACGAAATCGATAAAATTGCCCGCAAAGGCGACAACCCTTCCATCACCCGCGACGTATCGGGCGAAGGAGTTCAGCAGGGACTGCTGAAACTTCTGGAAGGATCTATTGTAAATGTCCCGCCACAAGGTGGTCGCAAACACCCGGAACAGAAGATGATCCCGGTGAATACCAAAAATATCCTGTTTATTTGCGGCGGCGCCTTCGACGGAATTGAACGGAAAATTGCCCAGCGCCTCAACACCAAGGTAATTGGCTACGGCGCGGCCAAAGAAGCGGAACGCATCGACCGCGAAAACCTGCTTCAGTACATCTCTCCGCAAGACCTGAAATCATTCGGGATGATCCCCGAAATCATCGGTCGTCTGCCCGTACTGGCCTACCTGGATCCGCTCGACCGGGACACCCTGCGCAAGATCCTTACCGAACCCAAAAACTCGGTCATCCGCCAGTACGTCAAACTGTTCGACCTCGACGGGATTGAGCTGCAGTTTGATGAAGAAGCCCTTCAATATATCGTTGACAAGGCTGTGGAATTTAAACTGGGCGCCCGCGGACTGCGTTCCATCTGCGAAAGCATCATGATCGACGCCATGTTTGATTCGCCTTCGGCAGATATGAACAAACTGCATATCGATGTCGAGTATGCCCAAAACAAGCTTGACCGATCGAGTTTACACCGGCTGAAAGCCAGTTGATACCACCTCATATAACCGGACGCTGTTCCGGTTTTTTTGTGTCTGTTTGTTACGGTACCTGACCTCCCGGCATTCTATAACAAACCGCAGCCCCTTTTCCTGCGCTGCCTGCGGATTCGGCGGCCCCAGCCTATTCATGCAGGAAGGGCCCCAGTGCCGGTGTTACTCTTCCAGCAGATGCTGCGGAATCTCTTTAGTGGTTTTTGCCCCCAACTCCTTCAGCCGCTGGGTGGCATTCAGCAAATTCCCGCGGCCGGTGCTCAGCTTATTCATTGCGGCGTCGTAAGATTTCCGGGTGGTATCGAGATTATTCCCGATCCGGAGCATATCGTCAACAAAACCCGAGAATTTATCGTACAGAGCGCCGCCCTGCCGGGCAATTTCCAAAGCGTTCCGGGCCTGGTTTTCCTGTTTCCAGATCGAGGCAATGGTTCGCAAGGTGGCCAGCAGGGTGGATGGGGAGACAATCACCACCTTGTTGTCCCACGCATAGGAAAACAGCTCTTTGTCTTCCTGCACCGCCACGCTGAACGAAGCTTCGATGGGCACGAAAAGCAACACAAAGTCGGGGGTATTCAAATCTTTGGCCGAGAAGTAGTGCTTTTCGCTCAGCCCTTTGATATGCGCCCGCACACTGGCAATGTGGGCTTTCACCAGCCTGGCCCGCTCCTCGTCGTTATCAACGTTTACCAGTTGTTCGTAGGCCACCAGCGACACCTTCGAGTCGATGATGATGTGCTTGCGGTCGGGCAGATTGACAATGATGTCGGGTTGTATTTTGCGTCCTTCGGCATTTTCGGTGCTGAACTGTTTTTCGTACTCCTGTCCCAGCGTCAATCCCGAACGTTCGAGAATCCGTTCCAGGATCACTTCGCCCCAGTTACCCATCTTTTTGGAGTCGGCTTTCAGTGCACGGGTCAGGTTATTGGCTTCTTCGGAAATACGGGCGTTCAGCTCGTACAGTTTTTTCAGTTCGGCCCGCAGGTCGGTCTGGTCTTTCAGCCCCTTTTCATAGGTTTCTTCCACCTTTTTTTCAAAATTGACGATCTTCTCCTTCAACGGGGCGAGGATCTCGGAAATATTTTTCTGGTTAGAGGCGGTAAATTCTTCCGTATTTCGTTTCAAAATTTTGTGGGCGATATTTTCAAATTCGATGGTAAATCTCTTCTGCAACTCTTCCATTTC
>Ga0208826_1002341_pt1 | contig 14201 bp, 8 predicted proteins | sample AD_UKC115_MetaG_FD_184451 | JGI IMG/M metagenome (GOLD analysis project Ga0208826, IMG submission 184451) | Active sludge microbial communities of municipal wastewater-treating anaerobic digesters from Hong Kong - AD_UKC115_MetaG (SPAdes)... | ecosystem: Engineered > Bioreactor > Anaerobic >...
ACCCGGCCATCGTCATGTTCGATAACGGCGCAGGCCGTGATCTTGGCCTGGTGAACGTCCAGCGCAATGACGCGCTTGTGCATCGGGGTCAAATCCATTGCGGCTCTCCTGCAGCTTGAATGACAATCACAAGCGTGCGGACCAGCCAAGGTGCCGCCGACCAACGGCCTGCCGGGCAAGCCCGGCGGCTCTCTTTAATGTGGGCTGTCAGGCACGCTCTGACCCGCAAGGGTCTGGGCAATGTCCGCAGGCAATCCTGGGTACGAGTGGTCGGCAGCGGGTCAAGTTGGCGATCGCGGTCGAGCGCCATCAAAGAATTGACCGACCTCTACCCGTGCTGGCCCGCACGCCCCCAGTGTCTTCCATCATCCAGGGTGAACCGCAAGGGTCATGACAGTTGGCAAAGGCCTTCTTCGTCCACTCGATGAAGTGGAAGCGGTCCTCGTTGCGGCGGTCCTCGATGGCACGGTTCTTGGCGAAGGCGTCGGGGTCGAAGCCGCCGCACTCCACGGCCAGCGAATGGTCCACGATGAGCTGCACCGGCACCACGGGGTTCACGGCGGCCGGGTCGCCGCCCTCCTTGGCGATCGCGTCGCGCAGACCCGCCAGATCGACCAGCGCCGTCTGGCCCAGGATGTCGTGGCACACCACGCGCACCGGGTACCACGGAAAGTCGCGCTCTCGGCGGCGTTCGATGAGCTGACGCAGGCAGTCGACAACTATGGCCGGGTCAGCCTTGCGCACGATGTTCTCGGCGTGCACGCGCGCGGTGTAGGGCATCTCGGCCCAGGCGCCGGGGCGCAGGTGCTCGACGGTGGCGCGGGCATCCACATAGTCCAGCAGCGTGCCGGGCAGGTTCTTGCGGTAGAGGGTGTTCATGGCGTGGAGCGCTGCGAGGGGTTAGGTGCGGTTCTCGATAGGCACGAAGGCCAGGTCGTCGGGGCCGGTGTAGTGGGCGCTGGGGCGGATGATCTTGTTGTCGATGCGCTGCTCGATGGTGTGCGCGGCCCAGCCGCTGGTGCGCGCAATGACGAACAGCGGCGTGAACATGGCCGTGGGCACCTGCATCATGTGGTAGCTCACGGCGCTGAACCAGTCGAGGTTGGGGAACATTTTCTTGGTTTCCCACATGACGGATTCCAGCCGCTCGGCGATGTCGTACATCTTGGTGCTGCCTGCTTCCTCGGACAACTGGCGCGCCACGCGCTTGATGACCACGTTACGCGGGTCGCTCACGGTGTAGACGGGGTGGCCGAAGCCGATCACCACCTCCTTGGCCTCCACGCGGCGGCGGATGTCGGTCTCGGCGTCGTCGGGCGTGTCGTAGCGCTTTTGCACCTCGAAGGCCACCTCGTTCGCGCCGCCGTGCTTGGGGCCGCGCAGCGCGCCAATGGCGCCGGCAATGCTGGAATACATATCGCTGCCGGTGCCGGCGATCACGCGGGCGGTGAAGGTGCTGGCGTTGAATTCGTGCTCGGCGTACAGGTTCAGCGAGGTGTGCATGGCGCGCTCCCAGGCGGCACTGGGTTTCTGGCCGTGCAGCAGGTGCAGGAAATGCGCGCCGATGGAGTCGTCGTCCGTCTCGACGGCGATGCGCTTGCCCTGCGTGCTCCAGTGGTACCAGTAGAGCAGCATGGAGCCCAGGCTGGCCAGCAGGCGGTCGGCGATGTCGCGCGCGCCGGGCGTGTTGTGGTCGTCCTTCTCGGGCAGCACGCAGCCCAGGGCCGAGACCCCGGTGCGCATCACGTCCATGGGGTGGCTGCTGGCCGGCAGCTTCCATCTCCAGGAAGGCCAGTTGCGTGGCCATGTGGAAGTTGCGCTGCCCGCCCTCCAACCGGTCCGACAGGTAGAGCACGCCGGAGGCCGCATCGAACAGGCGCAGCGTGCCACCTTCAAGCACCGGCATCTCGGGCCCCGGCGTGACCACGCGCACGCCGTGCTGCTGCTCCAGCCGCTGCAGCAGCAGGCTTTCGGCGCGGCGCGGCTCCACCAGCTGCCCGCAGCGCGCCTTCCCGCCCGTGGGCTGCGCGCTGGAGGTGGACGAGCGGCGCAGCACGCTGGCGCCGTACCCGGTGTTGCAGCGGATGCTATCGAATTAATAGTTTGCCGTGCCTGGATTGACCCCCTCTCCCCGTGCGGGAGAGGGCGGGGGAGAGGGGTGTTTCTTGGGGCGTCGTGCCTGTTCCCCCTCTCCCCAACCCTCTCCCGCAAGGGGAGAGGGAGTTTTGCTATCGAATCAATAGCTTGTGGCTCTTATTCCACGTGCGCTTGGCGCCTAAATCTGCATGAATCCTAGGTCGGCCGTACCGAAATTGCCCAGGCGCGGCAGCACCAGGGGCAGGTCGGTGGCGGAGATGCCGAACCAGCGGCCCAGCGTGGCGGCGTATTGTTCGACCGACACCGAGGGCAGCAGGCGGCCCCGGCCCACGTCGTCCGGGCCGTTGTTGGCGGGCAGCGGGGCGGCGCCGACAAAGCTGCCACCTTTCACGGCGCCACCGATCACGAACTGCGACGAGCCCCAGCCATGGTCCGTGCCGTCGTTGTTGCTCACCAGCGTGCGGCCAAAGTCGGTGGCCGTGAAGGTGGTGACCTGCGAGGCCACGCCCAGCGCCTCGGTGGCGCGGTAGAACGCCGCCAGCGCATTGCCCAGGTTGGTCATCAAGGTGGCGTGGGCGTCCAGTTGGCTGTCGTGTGTGTCGAACCCGCCCAGCGACACAAAAAACACCTGGCGCTTGGTACCCAGGCTGCCACGGGCGCTGATGAGACGCGCCACCAGGGCGAGTTGGTCGGCCAGCCGGTTGCTGGTGGGAAAGGTGACGGGCGCCGGGTTGCCTGCCAGCGCTGCAGTGATGCGCTCGCCCGCCTCGATGGAGCGCTGCGCCACGCGCGCATGCTCGTTGGCCAGCCAGTGCGAGGAGCCTTGCGTCATGAACTGGCGCAGCACCTGGGATGCGTCAGCCGAGCCGAACAGGCGGTTCTTGATGCCATTGACCGGCACCGCCCCGCTGGGGGTGACCTGGTAGGGAATGGCGGTGTTGCCCGACAGGTACACCGCGTTGCCCGTCACGTTGATGCAGGTGAAGGTTGAGGTGCTGTTGGCTGACATGAACAGGTCGCCCATGCGCCCGCCCCAGCCGGTGGTGGCGCCCTCGGCGGCCGATGCCTGCCAGTACGACTGCTGGTCGTTGTGCGAGAACAGCTTGGGCGGAAGCGGCACCGAGCGTGCCATGTACTGCTCGCGCGTGGTGGGCTGCACCAGGGTGCCCACGTTGTGCAGCACGGCCATGCGCCCTTGCTGGAACAACGGCAGCAGGCCTGTGCCCAGGTTGGGGGCCAGGGCAAAGGCACGCCCGTCGGTGCTGCCGCCCGCAGGCGTCAGCACACTGCCCGCCAGCGCTTCGCGCGTGAAGGCGATGTTGCTGCGCAGGCCTTGGTACAGCGCGTGGTGCGTGCTGTCGTAGGGCACCAGGGTGTTCCAGTTGTCGTTGCCGCCTTGCAGGAACACGCAGACCAGGGCCTTGTAGTCGTCGGCCGTCTGGGCAGCGGCGTCGCCCATGGCCGAAAGCGTCAGCGCCCACGGAGCGGCCCCCGCTGCCATGGACAAGAGACTGCTGCGGCGCAGAAAGGCGCGGCGCGATGCGTCGTGGGTGCTGATGGGGGGCAGTGCAGACATGCGGGGCCTCATTTCTGGACGATGTATTCGGGCGAGGCCAGCACCAGCGTGAGTGCGGCATACATCCGGTTTTGCAGTTCGGTGGTGGTCTTGCCGGGCATGCCTCCCAGCACCGCCGTGAGTGTGGCCACGGTGGCGGGCGAGAGCTGGCCAGCGGCCAGCACCAGTTGCAGCTCGGCCACCAGCGCGGCGGGATCGCCCGCCTTGGCCAGCAGTGCGGCGTAGTTGGCGCGCAGGTCGCCCACGCTGCGGCCGGCCACGGCGTTCTGCATGAAGTTCACATAGCCCGCGACGGTGGACTCGTTGGTGAGCTGGAACTCCGGCCCCACCAGGCCCTGTGCCGCCAGTGCCGTGTTGGGCGGTATGTAGCCGGGGCGGAAAAAGTTGAACACCGAGGGCGAACGCAGCGGGCTTTGGCCCAGGCGCGAACCGGGGTCGGACAGGTCGCCCACATCCCAGGCGTCGCCGGTGGACGTGGCGCCAAAGGCCCGCGCCCAGTGCACAAAGCGCTGCACCGGCTCGCGCAGCTTGCCCCAGTTGGGGTTTTGCAACTGGCCGCGATCGCGCGCCTCGGGGTCCAGCAGGATGGCGCGCACCACGGCGCGCAGATCACCTCGCGCGCCTTGCCCGTTGTTGGCGAACACGGCCGCCACGCGGGCGACATAACCCCCGCTGGGGTTGCTGGTGACCAGCCGCTGGATGAGCTGGCGGCTGATGAACGGCGGCACATTGGGGTGAACGAACAGGACGTCCAGCGCGCGGCGCAGGGCCGCGAGGGCATCGGTGCCCTCAGGGATGGTGGTGCCCAGGAACTGCTTGGCGCCGGTCTCGTAGCGCGAGGCCACCTGTGCCATGGGCCGGCACATCTGCGCCGCAGGGTAGGGTTTGGACAGGCCTGCCGTGTCCAGGTCCCAGCCCGTGAACACCCGGGCCAGGCCCATCACGTCGTCGGAGCGGTAGGTTTCCACGAACTGGCCGTTGTTGACCACGGGCGTGCCGTCGGCGCGCAACTGCACCAGGCCGATGGTGAACAACTGCATCAGTTCGCGTGCGTAGTTCTCGTCGGGTTGGCTGCCGGTCTTGGGGTTGGCCTTGGAATTGCCCCGGTAGGTGAGGTAGTAGCCCATGGCCGGGCTCAGCGAGATGTCTTCCAGCAACTGTCGGTAGTTGCCAAAGGCATGGGTCTGGAGGATGTCGTAGTAATACGCCAGCGCAAACTGGCGGTAACTGCTGTCCACGCCCAGCACCGATGCCACGCAGATCTCCGACAGGGCCAGCGCCACGCGCTGGCGAAGGGCGTCGGGGCTGGTGATCAGTGTGCGCCACAGTGCGTTGTCCAGGCCGCGCTGGCTGAAGCGGAACTCTTCCGCATCCAGCCCCTTGGCGTAGAGCCAGTCCACCATGCGCATGCTGACCGGCATGGCGAACTGCTCGTTGAGCCAGGTGGCCAGGCCCTTGCTGGTCAGCGCTTCAATATCTGCGCGGCTGGCGCCCAGCGTCGCCTGCGCCAGGAAGCGGGCACTTTCCTCGTGCGTCAGCGGGGTGGCCGGGGTGCCAGGGTTGTCGCCTGGCCCATCGCCGGGGTCGCCTGGTGAGCCAGGGTTACCCGGCGTGCCAGGTGTGGAGGGGCTGTCGTCGCTGCCACCGCCGCAGGCCGCGAGTGCTGCTGCACCCAGTGCCGAAAGGGCGGCACTGCGGCCGGGAAGGGGGAGGCTGGCAGCTTCTTCGGCTGTGGTCAGTGCCTGGGTTTCCTGGGGCGTGGGTGGGGCGTTCATGGGTGCGTTCCAAGGGGTTCTTGACGGTGTGTGCAAGTCTGTCATGCCCATGCGCATGTCGGGGATATTGGTGACGCAAACCTGTGGTTGTTTCAATTGTTTACAGGCCCAAGCCACACCCGCACCGGGACACGGCGCTCGGGTAACATCTGCGCCTTGCCGGCGGGGCTTTCACTGCCCCGGCCCGGCGTGTGAGCCAGCCCTGCCTCCACAGGGGCAGCGGGTGCTGGCGTCTGACAGGGTGATCCGTGCGTCTCAACTCCATCAAACTCTCCGGCTTCAAGTCGTTTGCCGAACCGACCAACTTCATGCTGCCAGGGCAACTGGTGGGCGTGGTGGGGCCGAACGGCTGCGGCAAGTCCAACATCATGGACGCGGTGCGCTGGGTGCTGGGCGAGTCCAAGGCGAGCGAACTGCGCGGCGAGTCGATGCAGGACGTGATCTTCAACGGCACCACCTCGCGCAAGCCCGCCAGCCGCTCCAGCGTGGAGCTGGTCTTTGACAATGCCGACCACCGCGCCGGTGGCCAGTGGAACCAGTTCACCGAGATCGCCGTCAAGCGCGTGCTCACGCGCGACGGCAACAGCAGCTACTACATCAACAACCAGCCCGTGCGCCGCCGTGACGTGCAGGACGTGTTCCTGGGCACCGGGCTGGGGCCGCGCGCCTACGCGATCATCGGCCAGGGCACCATTTCCCGCATCATCGAGTCGCGCCCCGAGGAGCTGCGCCTGTTCCTCGAAGAGGCCGCCGGTGTCTCCAAATACAAGGAGCGCCGCCGCGAGACGGAAAACCGCCTGCACGACACGCGCGAGAACCTCACCCGCGTGGAAGACATCCTGCGCGAACTGGGCAGCAACCTCGAAAAGCTCGAGAAGCAGGCCGAGGTCGCCGAGCGCTACAAGCAACTGCAGTCCCAGGCCACGCTGCGCCAGCAGCAGCAGTGGTACCTCAAGCGCACCGAGGCCGAGGCTGAGCAGGCCCGCGTGCGCAGCGAAGGGCTGGCTGCCGTCAACGAGCTGGAATCGCGCATGGCCGACCTGCGGCATGTCGAGGCCGAGCTCGAAACCATCCGCCAGGCGCACTACGCCGCAGGCGACCAGGTCAACCAGGCCCAGGGCAAGCTCTATGAGGCCAGTGCCGAAGTCGGTCGCCTGGAGGCCGAAATCCGCTACGTGCTCGAAGGGCGCCAGCGCGTGGAGCAGCGCCTGGTGCAACTGGCAGAGCAAATCACCCAGTGGCAGGCGCGCCGCGAAGAGGCCGACGCCGAACTGGAACACCTGGCCGGGGCCGGGGTCGATGCCGAGGAAAAGGCCGAGCTGCTGGCCGCCCAGGTCGAAGAACAGGCCATGCGCCTGCCCGACCTGGAAGAAGCCCTGCGCCAGGCCCAAAGCCAGGCCGACACCCAGCGTGCCAGCGTGGTGCAGGTGCAGCAGCAAATCCAGGTGCTGGCGGCAGAGCAGCGCAGCATCGACGAACAAAGCCGCCAGGCGGACGCCCGCTTCGAGCGCCTGCGCGCCGACCGCAACGCCCTGGCCGCGCCCGACGAAGCCCGCCTGGCCAACCTGCGCAGCCAGTGCGAGGCCGCCACCGAGGCCCAGGAACTGGCCGCCGCGCGGCTGGAAGAACTGCAGGAAGCCGTGCCCCGCCTGGACGAAGACCGCCGCGCTCGCCAGCAGGCCGTGAACCAGGAGACCGCCCGCCAGGCCGACCTCTCGGCGCGCATGGAGGCCCTCAAGGCGCTGCAGGAAAAGGTCAAGACCGACGGCAAACTGCGCCCCTGGCTGGCCAAGCACGGCCTGGACGGCCTGCAGGGCCTGTGGAGCCGCATCCAGATCGAACCCGGCTGGGAAAACGCGCTGGAAGCCGCGCTGCGCGAGCGCCTGGGCGCGCTCGAAGTGGGCCGCCTGGACATGGTGCGCGGCTTTCTGGGCGCCGGCGGGGGCGATGCGCCCGCCGCCAAGCTGGCCTTCTTCACGCCGCCGCAGGCACCCACGCCGAACGCAGCAAACGGCCTGCCGCGCCTGTCGGACCTGCTGCGTGTGCACGACGCAGGGTTGCGCGCCGTGCTCGAAGACTGGCTTGTGGGCTGCCACACCGCCCCCACGCTGGACGAGGCGCTGGACCGCCGCGCCCAGCTTGCGCCCGGCAGCGCCATTTACGTGCCGCAGGGGCACTGCGTAACCGCGCACAGCGTGGGTTTTTATGCGCAGGACTCCGAGCAATCGGGCCTGCTGGCGCGCGCCCAGGAGATCGAGCACCTCGACAAGGAACTGCGCGCCCAGGCCCTCATCGGCGAAGAGGCCCGCACCGCGCTGGTACGCGCCGAAGCCGCCTACGCCGACGCCACCCAGCGCCTGGCCACGCTGGGCCGCGAGGCCGCCGAGGCCCAGTCGCGCGCCCACGAGCTGCAGGTGGAGCACCTGCGCCAGTCGCAACTGGCCGAGCAGGCGCGCGCGCGCAGCGAGCAGATTGGTGCCGACCTGGCCGAAGTGCAGGCCCAGCTGGACGACCTGCAAGAGCGCCGCGTGGCCGCCGAAGCCCGCTTTGAAGAACTCGACATGCAACTGGCCGACAGCCAGGAGCGCCACGCCCAACTGGGCGACCGCGTGATCGAGGCCGAACGCCGCCTGCAGGAGTGCCGCGAGCAGCAGCGCAGCCTGGAGCGCCAGGCGCAGGAGGCCACCTTCTCGCAGCGCAGCCTGGAGGCCCGCCGTGCCGAGCTTTCGCGCACCCTGGACACCGCCGCCCAGCAAACCCAGGCCCTGCAGGACGAACGCCAGCGCGCCCAGGGCGAGCTGGAGCGCCTGTCCGACGCCGCCGCCCAGGGCGGGCTGCAGCAGGTGCTGGAACTCAAGCTGCAACGCGAGCAAGAGCTTGCTGCCCAGCGCAGCCAGTACGACGACCTGACCGCCCGCCTGCGCGCCAGCGACGAACGCCGCCTGCAACTGGAGCGCGCCATGGAGCCCCAGCGCACGCGCATCACCGAACTGCAGCTCAAGGAACAAGCCGCCCGCCTGGGGCTGGAGCAGTACAGCACCCTGCTGCAAGATGCGCAAGCCGACCTGGAGGCGCTGGCGCAATCGGTGGCCGAAGGCGGCGTGCGCCTGGCGGGCCTGCAGGGCGAGATCGACCGCCTGCAGCGCGACATTGCCGCGCTGGGCGCCGTCAACCTGGCCGCGCTGGAAGAACTGGCCGCCGCGCGCGAGCGCAAGGTCTTCCTGGACGCGCAAACCGCCGACCTGCAGCAGGCCATGCAGACGCTGGAAGACGCCATCCGCAAGATCGACGCCGAAACGCGCGACCTGCTCTCGGGCACCTTCGACGCCGTCAACCAGCACTTCGGGCGCATGTTCCCCGAGCTGTTCGGGGGCGGACAGGCGCGGCTCATCATCACCGGCGACGAAATCCTCGATTCCGGCGTGCAGGTCATGGCCCAGCCGCCGGGCAAGAAGAACCAGACCATCCACCTGCTCTCGGGTGGCGAAAAAGCGCTCACCGCCATCGCGCTGGTGTTCGCCATCTTCCAGCTCAACCCCGCGCCGTTCTGCTTGCTGGACGAGGTGGACGCGCCGCTGGACGACGCCAACACCGAGCGCTACGCCAAGCTGGTCACCAGCATGAGCAAGCAGGGCACCCAGTTCCTGTTCATCAGCCACAACAAGATCGCCATGGAAATGGCCGAGCAACTGATCGGCGTGACCATGCAGGAGCAGGGCGTCTCGCGCATCGTGGCGGTGGACATGGAGTCCGCCCTCTCCATGGCGGACGCATGAAGCACAACCCCCTGTGGCGCTGCGCGCCTTCCCCCTTCTCTGGCATCGCTGCGCGATGCGGAAGGGGGACGCCCCCAGCGCGGCGGGGCGGCCCTTGCGCGGGGGCCGCTGGCCTGGGCCGCGCCCGTTTCATAGGTTGCGGGTGTCGGGCTGGGCAATGGAATACTGAGATATCGAATCACACCAAACCATGAGCAACCTGCAAATCAGCCTGGCCGTCATTGGCGCCGTGTTGCTGGCCCTGATCGTGGCCTACAACGCCTGGACCACCCACCGCAACGCCCCGCGCAAGGCCCAGCCGCCCGAGCGCGACGCTTCCGCCGAACCCGCGCAGCGCCTGGAGCCCGCGCTGGACGAATCTGAAGCCAGCGTGCCCACCGTATCGCACGTGCACGGCCTGGACCACGGCCCCGAGCCCAGCATCCATGGCGTGGATGTGGACGACGCCCTGCACCTGCCCGTGCCACCCGCACACGCCAGCCCCGAGCGCTGGTTTCAGCTCGACCCGCTGATCGACGCCATCGCCCCCATCGTGCCCGAGCAGCCCGTCTCCGGCGAAGCCGCGCTGGCCGCGCTGCCGCCCACCCGGCGCGCGGGCAGCAAGCCCTTTGCCATCGAAGCCTTCAACGACGCCAGCGGCCAGTGGGAAACCCCCGTGCCCGGCCAGCGCTATCGCGCCTTCCAGGCCGGGGTGCAACTGGCCAACCGCATGGGTGCGCTCAACGAGATCGAGTTTTCTGAATTCGTCATGAAGGCCCAGGCCTTTGCCGACGCCATCAACGCCGCGCCCGAGTTCCCCGACATGCTGCAGGAAGTGGCCCGCGCCCGCGAACTGGACCAGTTCGCCAGCGACCACGACGCGCAGCTCGCCTTCCAGCTACGCGCCCGCCAGGCCGCCTGGAGCCCCGGCTACGTGCAGCAAAACGCCGCGCGTCTGGGCTTTGTGCCCGGTGCGCTGCCTGGCCGCCTGGTGCTGCCCGCAGGCACTGCCGGCCAGCCCCCGGTGCTGGGCCTGGGCTACGACACCCAGGCCGCCCTGTCGGACGACCCCGAGCAATCGGCCATCCGCGAGCTGTCGCTCAGCCTGGACGTGGCCCATGTGGCCCGCACCGAGCAGCCCTTTGCCCGCCTGCGCCAGGTGGCCGCTGCCCTGTGCGAGAGCATGGACGGCGTGCTGTGTGACCAGAACGGCAACCCGCTGCCCGCCATGGCCATGGACCCCATCGCCGCCGACCTGGAGCAGCTCTACGACCAGCTCGACGGCCGCGACCTCTCCGCTGGCTCGCCCCAAGCGCGCCGCCTCTTCAGTTGATGGGGCCTGCCGCCCATGACTGAAAACTTGGAGCTTTTTCCGCCTCCAGCGCCTGATGGACGGGCGCAAGCAGCTATGGAAATGGTAGCGCTGCGCCAGCAGCTCAACACCTGGGCGCACGAGTACTACGTGCAAGACAGCCCCAGCGTGCCCGACGCCGAGTACGACCGCGCCTTCCAGCGCCTGCAGGCGCTGGAGGCCGAGCACCCCGACCTCGTCACCCCCGACTCGCCCACGCAGCGCGTGATCGGCGCGGTGATGGAGGGCCTGGCCCCCGTGCGCCACGCGGTGCCCATGCTCAGCATCCACACCGAAACCGACACCGAGGCCAGTGGCGCCCAGGCCTTTGACGCGCGCGTGCGCCGCGAGCTGGGCTTGGCCGAGAGTGACCCGCCCGTGGAATACGTGGCCGAGCCCAAGTTCGACGGCCTGGCCATGAGCCTGCGCTACGAGCACGGCAAACTGGTGCAGGCCGCCACGCGCGGCGATGGCGAGGTGGGCGAGGACGTGACGCACAACATCCGCACCATCCGCCAGATTCCCCTCATGCTGCCCGCTGGCGTACCACCGCTGCTGGAAGTGCGCGGCGAGGTCTACATGCCCCGCGCCGATTTCGACGCGCTCAACGAGCGCCAGCGCGCGCAGGGCGGCAAGACCTTCGTGAACCCGCGCAACGCCGCCGCCGGCGCCGTGCGCCAGCTCGATTCGGGCATCGCCGCCCAACGGCCGCTGCGCTTCTTTGCCTATGGCCTGGGCGCCATCACGCCCGAGGCCGAGGGCGGCCCGGCGTTTGCCACGCACTTTGAACTGCTGCAGACGCTGAAACAATGGGGTTTTCCGGTCGCGGAGCAGGTGCAGACTGCGCTGGGCGCTGCTGAATTGGTAGCATTTCACCAGCAGCTAGGCGCCAGCCGCGACGCGCTGCCCTACGACATCGACGGCGTGGTTTACAAAGTCAACCGCCTGGCGCTGCAGAAACGACTGGATTTCACCAATCGAGAGCCGCGCTGGGCCGTGGCGCACAAATACCCGGCGCAGGAAATGGCCACGCGTATCGAAGCCATCGACGTGCAGGTGGGCCGCACCGGCAAGCTCACGCCCGTAGCGCGGCTGGCGCCCGTTTTGGTGGGCGGCGTTACCGTCGCCAACGCCACGCTGCACAACCTGTTCGAGATCCGCAAGAAGGGCGTGCGTGTGGGCGATACCGTCATCGTGCGCCGCGCGGGGGATGTGATTCCGGAAGTGGTGGGTTGCGTGCAGTCGGCCCTGGGCGAGGGAGGTGGATTAATGCCGCGTCGCCCGTATGTTCCCAATTTCAGAATGCCAACTCACTGCCCTATTTGTGGTGGTGATGTTGTGCGAGAAAAACATCAAAAAAATTATCGTTGTACTGCTGGATTATTCTGCCCTGCGCAGCGGAAAGAAGCCATTTGGCACTTTGCAAAAAGAGGTGCGATGGATATTGATGGGCTCGGCGAAGAAATAATTGATGCGCTTGTGGAGTCAGAGAAAATTCATTATCCATCTGATCTCTTTTACCTGGATAAGAATGATTTTATTGGATTGCGACTGAGCGGCGGCGGAACATTGCAGGAGCTGTCTTCAGACAATTTATTGAAGGCCATAAATAAATCTAAAAAACCACAGCTTGATCGTTTTATTTTTGCGTTGGGAATTCCTCATGTAGGAGAGGCGACTGCAAAAATACTGGCGAAATTCTACGGAAATATCAAGAATTTTAGAAGTACAAAAAAATGGACGCCGCTGTTTTTGGATGATGTTGGAATTGAGGTTTCAAAATCAATTGCAAAATTTTTATCGCAATCGAGCAATCAATCTGTGATTGACCGACTTCTTGATGCTGGTGTTCTACCGCAAGAATTGACCTCGAATGCTAATGAAATTGTAGATTTAAAATTATTTTTGTCTAGAGTCAAACAGGTTGATCTTTCGGATTTGGCTGGTAAAAAAAATATACTGTCTGGTATTGGTGAAAAATCATTTTTGTCATGGGCCGAAAAATTGAAAAGCATCAATGAAATTATTGATGCTCCTATTTCGGATTCGGTTGGCAAAGCGATTCAGAAAGCTATTTTTTCTGAGGGTTGGGATGAGTCGATCAAGGAGTTATTGCGCATGAATGTGGATTTCTTCAAGGAATCCTCCGGTGCTCCTCGGAGGTTGGTATCCGAAAAACTTCGGAGAATATTAAAATCAAAAACTGATTTGAATGATGATCAGATTTCACTCTTGGATGAAGGAGAGGGCTGGGCTATAGTCTATTCAAATCAGAAAAAAAAGCAGAAGAAAGGTCCTGAAGTTTGTTTTACTGGCTTGTCTGCTTCTGAGAAGATTGCACTGGAAGAAATATCCAAGGCGAACGGACTCCATGTTGCGACCTCAGTCACAAAGAATTTGATGATTTTGGTGGCGGGAGAGAGCGCTGGTCCGTCGAAGTTGAAAAAGGCTGTAGATCAAGGCGTCTCGATAATGTCTAAAGAGGATTTTTTGACGTTTCTCGAAACTGGTGAAATAAAAGTCTAAACTTTTATGCCATTGCCCCTTCACGCCCCAAAAATCGGCCTGGCCCTGGGCAGCGGCTCGGCGCGCGGCTGGGCGCACATCGGCGTGATCCGCGCGCTGCAGCAGGCGGGCATCCAGCCCGACCTGGTGTGCGGCGCCTCCATTGGCGCCGTGGTGGGCGCGGCCTACGCGCTGGGCGAACTGGACCGCTTCGAGCAATGGGCGCGCGGCCTGACAGGGCGCACCGTGTTCTCGTTCATGGACTTCAAGCTCGCGGGCGGCATGCTCAAGGGCGAGCGGGTGATCGAGTTCTTCCGCAGCCGCTTCTCCGACCGCCCCATCGAGGCGCTGGACATCCCCTTCGCCGCCGTGGCCACGGGCCTGCACTCGGGCAGCGAGGTGTGGCTGCGCACCGGCTCCACGGCCGACGCCGTGCGCGCCTCCATGGCCTTGCCCGGCCTGTTCACCCCCGCGCAGCGCGACGGGCGCCTGCTGGTCGATGGCGGGCTGGTCAACCCCGTGCCCGTGTCGCTGGCGCGCGCCATGGGCGCCGACATCGTGATCGCCGTGGACCTGAACGCCGACATCCTGGGCCGCCACCTGCGCAAGCCCGGCGCCAACGGCCCGGCCAAGCCGCCCGCCGAGGCACCGGAGGACGAAGAGGAAGCGGCCGGCTGGCTGAGCCGCCTGCAGGACGGCTTTGCATCCATGCTGCCCGCACCCGACCCCCTGCGCGTGCCCGCGCCGTCGCTGCTGGAAGTGGTGCTGGCCAGCGTCAACATCATGCAGGTGCGCATCACCCGCAGCCGCATGGCCGGCGACCCGCCCGAGGTGGTGATCGCCCCGCAACTGGCCCACCTGGGGCTGATGGACTTCTACCGTGCCGAAGAGACTATCGCTGAGGGGCAGCGTGCGGCGGAGAAGACGTTGCCGTTTTTGCAGCAGTTGGGGTTGGGGACGGTGGCGTAGCGCCAGGTTGCTTCACCAGTTGCGGCGGAGTTGATCGAGAACTATGACCAACCGGGGCGCATTGGCTCTATGCCGTTTTGTGTGGAACTTGACAACCTCAAAGACACCGATGCACCCATCCATCAGCCTGCGGCAATGTTGGTTGCAGCGGATTGAGTGGCAAATGCTTGAGC
>Ga0208826_1002343_pt1 | contig 14194 bp, 12 predicted proteins | sample AD_UKC115_MetaG_FD_184451 | JGI IMG/M metagenome (GOLD analysis project Ga0208826, IMG submission 184451) | Active sludge microbial communities of municipal wastewater-treating anaerobic digesters from Hong Kong - AD_UKC115_MetaG (SPAdes)... | ecosystem: Engineered > Bioreactor > Anaerobic >...
GCATTATCGAACAGATGAAAACTATTAGGCAAGTCAAGAAATACACGAAAACGCAAATCGGCCAAGGCGACAATGACAGCAGCGAAAAAGGAATTGATGTTGTCTGGTATTGCGTCGAGGGAACGGCAAGACGGGTATTCTCTCATAATGTGGATATGATGAACAAGGCGATCAAAGGATGGAAAAATGTGCCTGTGTTCGCGGTTATCACAAAGTCCTTCTCACAAGTTGAAGAGGAGGAAAATATCGAAGCTGTCGTGCAAGCATTTGCAAAAAATACATCGGTCAATTTGCAGAAAATTATCCCGGTCGTTGCCAAACCATATCCGGTAAATGACGATGTGATTGTGCAGTCAAGGGGCATTGAGGAACTATGTAATGCAACATTAGAGTGTGCTGACTATGCAAAGCAAATCAACAAAGAAAATCGAGACAGAATGGCTTTGGAACAAAAACGGTTCACTGCAAATGCAATGGTAACCGGGGCCACTGCATCAGCGGTTGTAGTAGGCGCCGTTCCACTTTCCTTTGCTGATTCTATTCTTCTCGTCCCTTTAGAAACCAGTATGACAAAAGCAATATTCAAAATTTATGGAGTTGAATTTTCAAATGATCTTGTCTCGGCAATCGTCGGCTCCGCTTTAATAGCAAATATAGCTAAAGCTGCACTTGCACAGCTGAAAGCAATTCCTAACATCGCTGCTTCTGTACTCAACGCGGTTGTTGCCGGACTATTCGTCGGTGCTTTGGGCGAAGCTGTAATTGCCATATCAGAAAATATTTACAGAGGAAATCTTGACCCATCCAAGATTGATGATATAGTAAACTTTATTTCTGATAAAATGAAAAATAATCCAATTATCGGCGCTGCGATTTCGTATCTCATAGCGAACGCGAACATGCTCAAAGACAAAGATGTTAAAACGGCATTTAATGAAGTTCAGAAGGCCGTTGCAAAAGCCGCAAAAGCATAGACATAACAACGATCCATCTTTTTACGCTTTTATTGTGCCCGTTCTGTCCTGCTGGTTGATGCAACGGGATATCTTGATATAATGCACCACCTCCACAGAAATGTGGTGCATTATATCAAGTAACGACAAGTTATGGATCTTGGTGGAAGATGAGCAAATTAAAGTAAAGAAAGAAATACTTGGTAGGGGAAAGATGATGATATGAGTGAAAAGTGTATAGATAATCTTTTATTAAAGGCAAAAAAGGTAATCTCAAACAAGATTGAAAATAGAAAAAATGCCGGCGGAGACTATAATATATTTAGCGTATTAGACATAGAGAGGGATGAGGTTTTTACCCATTCCAATATGATTTATTCGTTCCTTAATCCGGGGAGTGGCCATTTTATGGATAAAAAATATCTGAATCTGTTTGTCGTACATGTTCTGGGATTAAAAGATCCTGTCGAACTGTCCAAAGAATGGTATGCAGATAGAGAATGGCCATTTTCAGACGGCAGGATCGATTTTGTAATATTTAATGAGAGCCGATACATTGCAATAGAAATGAAAATAGATGCCTGTGATCAGGAAGCCCAGCTCAGCAGGTACGAAAAATATGCAAAATCACAAAGTAAAGAGTATCTAGTAGCTTATCTTACTATCGATGGAAGGGATGCTTCTGATCAAAGCGCTTCGGGGCTTGAAAGGGATTATATGAGGATCTCTTTCAGACAGCATATATCGGAATGGTTGAAATCCTGCATTGATATTACTCCGATAAACAATAAAGCCTACAACGCGCTGACACAATATAAAGAATTAGTAAAAAAACTGACTTCTGACCAAAATGAAAAGGAAGTTGAGGAAATGTCAGAGATACTTCAGAGTTCAGAAAACTATAGAGCCTATAAGGAACTTGTAAAATCGGAAAATATTATGAAACAAGCCTTCCTCGAGAAATTCTTCCGAACATTTGAGGAAAGATTAAAGCAGATTGATCCCGGTTATAAGAAAGATGTAGATGGCAATTTTGCGGAAGAAACGAAGCTGTTTCTAAATAACCCTAATCACAGGATTGGCTTCAGCTTGGATACGGGAAAAAAATTATCCGCAAGCAATGGAAGACAGTATAGTTTGATGTTTTGCATCGACATTGGAGAGCCGGAAGGCAACATGGCTCTTGGATTTTCACTTGCCCGGATCGAAGAAGGACAGCCTGTAAAAGAATATGAAAATGTGGAGAAAGCAATAACAACTAAAGAGGAACAAGATAGTCTATACAAAACGCTGAATATTGAAAAAAATAGTGTAGATGGAACATTTCAAAATGTATGGATTTATTGGAAATATATCTGCTCGGAAAAGAAGACCAGATACAAACTTAGGAATTTCAATGATCCAGTTATTGATATGCTGGATAAAGAAAATTTCGAACGTGAGATGGATAGGATCATCGGTACCATCAAAAATCATTTAAACAGTATAAAAACAGGTGATCATATTATATAAATCGTATGGGGGTAACTATGGAAGAGAGAATTCTTGATTTGGATGAAAATATTGTGCAAAGAAGCATTAAAGAGTTACCTATAGGGGTGAAAGCTATACTATCAAAAATATATGATGATATTAGGGAAGGTATAAGTCAAGGAAAAGTACCATTGGATAACTGGGATAGCGATTTCGACCGGATTAATTTGATTCCTTCAAAATATAGAGGATACTGTTGCCCGGTACTAGTCGGGGTATGCTATGACAAAGATAATTTCGAAACCCGCATGCGTGAGTGTCTTGATCATGCATCTATTACATGCAAAGGCATCAATCATGAAATATACTTTTTTACGACCCAGTGGAATTCAAATATTGCAAACAATTATCGAGGATATATAGATTCATTGAAGCAAAACGGAATATTGATTCATATGATCTACGTTACAAATGCGGGTATTGCGTTGATGCCAATTTGAAGTAGTGTAGGCGCTACACGCTATGGAGGCATTCCTTTTTGATTGGCTGTAGTGGCATAAAAGATTACATAACATCGAGTAAATGAGGTTCAACAATGGATATAAACCAAATGAAAGCCCTATCGTATGACGAGCTGCGTGCTTTATACAAGAACTATCTACATAGCGGGAACCTCTCAAAAACTACCATCGATACAGTTTATGTAGATACTTTCTATCTCTGGAGGCATGGGGACCGGGAACTGTTTTGGAATGCAGTAAATGCTTCGGATTTCGAAAATCAAGCAAAGGACGTACTAAAAAAGACTCTATCAGCAAACTCGACCGGTAATGTTAATTCACTCGTTAATTACTACATGTCTGATCTAAGAAAGTTCCGTTTATTCTTAGCTTCTGATGGAATTGTCGGGCCATCTGTGCCTAAGCAGGAAAAAACAGCTATCCATGTACATTCTCATAAAAAGAAAGTGGACATTAATGTTCCGGATCCATCAATTGAGCAGGTTGAATTATATCTTGCGAAGTGGGATAACCTTGAATACTACCGCCTGCAGGAGAATGCGCTTAATAAACTGTTCTTTGAGCTGTGCCCAAAGAATGCAGATGTTATCGATATTCTTTTGAAGGCATCAACGCTTAACGACTTTTATAGCACAAACATTTACTCGATCTATCCGGTGGCTAAGCACATTTGCTCTCTGGATATTGATTCGAGACTAAAAGACGGAGATGTGACCCTGGTTCGAGATATCCAGTATGTAACTATCGGCGATACAGTGAAGAATTTTTATTCCTTCGCTTCAAAATACTGTAGCCATCACAATCCGCTCGACTACCCGATTTATGATAGCTACGTTGACGAGGTGCTTCGTCATTTCAGAAACCGTGATGGCTTCTCGGATTTCCAGGATGGCGATTTGAAGGACTATATAAAATATAAAGGCATATTGATTGATTTCCGTACATTCTATGGCTTGGATAAATATAACCTGAAGCAAATCGACCAGTATGTTTGGCAGCTTGGTAAGGATTACTTCCCGAAGAACTACGGAAAGAAAAAGTAAGGAGACGAGTAATTATGAAGATTCATTATTTCCAGAGATATCATGGGAAAGAAAATGATGCTACAGCAGATACGATGCTGATATTGTCCCGGCAAGGGCGCCTATGGGTTCAAGAGTCTTTGATTTGACACAAATTCTGGAGACAGAGCAGCTGCCTGAGACTCAGAAGATTGCTGAGTTACTGAATGATAAGACATGGGATTAAAACAGGTGGCTAAGTACAAATTTACCCACCCACTTTTCCACCCACTTTTGTTTTTTTACCCGCAAAATGGCATTATCCATTTAAACACTGTGATCGCATTAGCATGCGAAAAAATACTCATTTAAGTAACACCGTTATCCACCTAAAAAGCGCACCAAGAGGGTTCGAATCCTTCTGCCCCTGCCATAAAATAACCGCATCACTATGCCATTAGTGATGCGGTTTTGCTTTAGAATCACACACTTTTTATCCTATATCTGATTTTATGGTAAGGAGCTGATTAAAGACGTTGGCAATCACGCGCCGGAATTTGGCCTTTCCTGTTTTTTGCCTTCAAGAAGCACAACATTTTAATAAAAGGCAATGACAGCGCTTATTCCTATTTTTCAAAAAGATCGTATGAATCAAAAAAAAGAGAAGACCTGAGCGCCATGAAACGCGAAAATCCTATAAAAACTTTATATAAAAAGGTGAGTTCTTTACTATTTATACAAAATGTGGCATTGTAAAATACTGGGATTCTAATATACGATAAAGGAGAGAATGATACTATGCCAAAAATGACGGATATCGTAATCTTACAGCTAAGCGAGCAGCCGACTCTGTCTATCCGAACAAGAACGCAGGTTGATCAATTACCGGCATTAATAGGTGAAAGCTACGTTAAAATAGCCTCCTATATGAAGGACCTCGGGGAGTATTTTTCAGATGTTCCCTTCGTTGCCTATCATAATCTGGATATGCAGGATCTCGACGTTGAAATGGGATTTCCGGTTGCCAAACCTTTGCCTGATAATCAGGATATTCATTTTAGCGTGATTCCGGCAAGAAAAGTCATTTTTTGTATGTATCGCGGCGCTTACAGCGAGATGGCGCCCGTGTATGAAGAAATGGCAAAGTGGATAGAAGATAACGGCTTTACGGCATCGGGTACCTCATATGAGTGTTATTACAATGGCCCCGAGTGTCCTGAGAGCGAATTGCTGACAAAAATAGTCATGCCGCTTAAGGACTGAGGCCCGGATATACTGTTTGCGGGTATAAACCCGTTTTCGTTCCGTTTCTTTCATTTCCGCAGAGGAATAAACCTGGGTACCATCCGCGTTCAGATACTTCTCTTCTACAGTCGGATGCCCGCTTTTTATGCTGCGCCGGAATGGAGCAAAAGACAAAAAGAAGCACCGCTGAATTTCGGCGGTGCTTCTTTTTGTTATGGCGGCATATTTATGGAAGGGCCTTATTTGTCTGCCGGAAACAGGCTCCACGGTGCCCCCTCCGGGAAAGGAGCGGAGACCGTGATCGTCTCTCCGCTCACGGGATGCCGGAAGGTGATGCGGTGGGACTGAAGCGCCAGCCTTCCGGAGCCGCCGCCATATTTTCCGTCGCCAAAAAGCGGCATTTTCCGGGAGGCGAACTGAACGCGGATCTGATGGGTGCGGCCCGTATCGAGTTGAATTTGCAGCAAGCTAAGTCTTTTTTCATCAAAATCGGCCGAGCAGATCATTTGATACCGCAAAACGGCCTCCTTCACGCCCTTGCGCGGCCGGTCGACCACATAGGTCTTGTTTTTTTGGCTGTCGTGAAAAAGCAGGTCGCGGTACTCGCCGGCCGGTTCCTCCGGTTCGCCGAAGACGACCGCCAGATATTCCTTTTCCACGAGATGCCCGGCTACCTGCCGGGAGAGCGCGGCCGCCGCCTGCTCGTTCCTCGCGAGCAGCAGGAGGCCCTCCGCCTCCCGGTCCAGACGGTTGACCGGGTAGAGCGCCGGATTCTCTCCCTGTGCGGCCAGCTCCTTTCCGAGCAGGTCGGGCGCGCCTGTGCCGGAGCCGCCCTCGGAGACGAGCCCGGCGGGCTTGCCGCATACAATCACCGATTGATCCTTATAGAAAAGCTCCAACGGTGCTCAAACCTCCTCAAACGGCCGAACGGCCGGATTTTTCCCGTGCTCATTCGGTACGGATGAGCACGGCTGGATACGTTCATTTTACCACATCTTCCGGCATTCTGCACGGAGTCCGGAAAAGAAAAAAAGAGTGGCATGTTCCATGCGAATGGTGTATAATATATCCTGTATAAGTGGACAAATATAACGATTGGAGGATTTCCCATGCCGAGACCAATCCGAATCTTCACGGACAGCACCGCCGATTTATCTCCGGAGCTGATTGAGAAATACGACCTTACCGTGTTGCCTCTTTATATTACCTTGGGTGATCGGACTTACCGGGATATGGTGGAGATCGCCGCGTCGGATATTTTCAGACATTATGAGGAATATAAAGAGCTGCCGAAAACCTCCGCCGTAAGCGTCCAGGATTACACCGAGGCCTTTTCCGTCGCCGTGGCGCAGGGCTTCGACGTCATTCACTTCACGATCAGTTCGGAGTTTTCCGCCTGCTATCAAAACGCCTGCCTTGCCGCGGCGGAGGTCGGAAACGTATGGGTTGTGGATACCCGGAATCTTTCCACCGGGATCGCCCAGCTTGTCCTGATGGCCGCCGAGCTTGCGGCGAGGGGCCACAGCGCGCCGCTGATTGCCGACTATGTCTCCAAGTCCGTGGGCCGCGTGGACACGAGTTTCGTGCTCAGCAGCCTCGAGTTCCTGCACAAGGGCGGGCGCTGCAGCGGCGTCGCGGCGCTGGGAGCAAACCTCCTGCAGCTCAAGCCCTGTATCGAGGTCGTGGACGGAAAGATGACCGTCGGGAAGAAATACCGCGGCAATTTTGAAAAATGCTGCGAGGAATACATCGCCGACCGCCTTAAAGACCGTGACGACATCGACACCCACCGCATTTTCTTCACCTGGACCGCCGTGGATCCGAAGCTGATCCACTCTCTTGAAAAAAAGATCCGCAGCTATCAGCCTTTTAAGGAAGTGCTCGTCACCGAGGCCGGGAGCACCATCTCCGGCCACTGCGGGCCGTGCTGTCTGGGCATCCTGTATCTGCATAAAAGAAAAGACGTTAAAAAATAAAACGCGCGGGATGTGAAATGCGATGAAAAGTCTGCAGAAACTGTACCGCATCGGGAACGGGCCTTCCAGTTCCCATACGATGGGCCCGGGCAGGGCTGCCAAGCTGTTTCGGGAGGCCTATCCGGAGGCGGATAGCTTCCGGGCGGTGCTTTTCGGCTCGCTTGCCAAAACCGGAAAAGGTCATATGACGGATGCGGTTCTGCGCCAGAGCTTCGCGCCCTTGCCGTCGGAAATTGTATTCGACATGGACACGCCCGAGGAGGACCTGCCGCATCCCTGCACGATGGATCTGTTCGCCTGCCGGGGCGGCTCGCAGATCGGAAACTGGCGCGTCATGAGCGTCGGTGGCGGCGCAATCCGGGTGCTCGGCTCCGAATACCACGAGGCGCCGGAGGTCTATACGGAAAACAGCTTCGCCGAGATCGCCGCTTACTGCCGGGAACGGGGCATCCGCATCTGGCAGTATGTGCAGGAAAAAGAGGGTCCGCAGATCTGGCTCTTCCTCGACGAGATCTGGGCGGCTATGAGGGATTCGATCCGGAAGGGGCTTTCGGAGGAGGGCGTGCTGCCCGGCGGGCTCGAGGTCAAACGCAAAGCGGCTTTTCTTTATAACCAATCTCATATGGACGAGAGCGCCGAGACGCGGGAAAACCGCATCGTCTGCTCCTATGCATTCGCCGTCAGCGAGCACAGCGCCGGCAACGGAATTGTCGTTACCGCGCCGACCTGCGGAGCCTCCGGCGTCGTGCCGGCCGTTCTCTATTATACGCAGCAGAAGCGCGGTTTCACCGATACGGAGGTGCTGCATGCGCTCGCGACCGCCGGCATCATCGGCAACTTAATCAAGACCAACGCCTCGATCTCCGGCGCCGAATGCGGCTGTCAGGCGGAGATCGGCAGCGCGTGCTCGATGGCGTCCGCGGCGCTGGCGGAGCTCTACGACATGCGCCTTGAGCAGATCGAATACGCCGCGGAGGTCGCAATGGAACACATGCTCGGCCTCACCTGCGATCCGATCGGAGGCCTCGTGCAGATTCCCTGCATCGAGCGCAACGCCGTCGCCGCCATGCGCGCGATGAACGCCCTTTCGCTTGCCAATTTTCTGACCGACACGCGGAAGATCTCCTTCGACATGGTCGTGCGGACCATGTACGAGACCGGCCGCGACATTCCGGGCCATTACCGTGAAACCTCGGAGGGCGGCCTTGCGAAGAGTTATTTCAGCAAAGGCCCAAACGCCTGAGCACGTTTTCCGGGCGGTTTTCCCGCCGGGCAATGATCCGGGTTTCGATTCCTTGAGCATTTTTATGGAAAATGAAAAAAACAGTTGATATCGCTTAAAAATATTAGTAGAATAGAGAAAAGGATATCCGTCCGGTGCGGCGGAATTGCGGAGGTGAGAAGAAGTTGAGTTTCCTTGATACCGTGAAAGCGGCCGGAATCGTCGGTCAAGGCGGAGCCGGTTTTCCAACGCACGTCAAACTCAATACCAACAAGGCTGAGTATTATATCGTCAATGCTGCCGAATGCGAGCCGCTGATCGAAACCGACAAATTCCTGATGCGTACCCGCGCGGACGATCTGGTCCGCGGCGTGGATCTGATCGCAAAGGAACTTGGCGCCACGAAGAAATACATAGCCCTGAAAGCCGCCTACAAACGCGAGATCGCCCTTCTGGAGAGTGCGATCGCCCGCGCCGGCAGCGATATCCGGCTCCACAAGATGAATTACTTCTATCCGGCCGGCGACGAGCAGGTCATTGTCTGCCAGATCACCGGGAAATCCGTTCCGGAGCGCGGCATCCCGATTGCCTGCGGCGCGGTCGTCGACAATGTGGGTACCATCCTGAGCGTTCTCGATGCCGTGGAGCAGGACAGGGCCGTGTTTGACAAATATCTCTCCGTGGTTGGCGAGGTGGAGAAGCCCGTGATGCTTCATGTGCCGATCGGCATTTCCGTGCGGGAATGCGTCGAGGCTGCCCATCCGACGATCAAGGGGTACGGCGTCATCATGGGCGGCCCGATGATGGGCAAAACCGTTACCGACGACGCCGAGATCGACAAACTCGTCATCACCAAGACCGACGGCAACATCATCGTTCTGCCGAAGGATCATTACCTCTTCCGCCGTGCGGCGCTTAAGCCCCTTTCCATGAAGAATCAAACGAGAAGCACCTGCATCCAGTGCAAGATGTGCACCGATATGTGCCCCCGTTTCCAGACCGGCCACAACATGCGCCCGAATCTGGTCATGCGCAACCTCTGGCGCGTCGACAGCAATATGAGCGACGACGAGTTCGTCCGGGCCTTTGGCGACGCGGCCAACTGTTCCGAATGCGGCATCTGCGAAATGTTTGCCTGCCCGATGCTTCTCTCCCCGAGAAAAGCGAACATCTACGTCAAGACGCTCCTCAGAGAACGCGGCATCGACGTACCGAAACTGCAAAATCCGATTCCGCGGGAGACCATGGATCTCCGGGAAGTCCCGACCGACCGTCTCGCCGCGAGACTCGAGCTCGGCAAATATTACGGCCGTCATCTGGCCAGCGACTATGCAATCGATCTCAGCCCGGATGTGGTTTCCATCCCGCTCAAAATGCACATCGGCGCGCCGGCAACCGCCTGTGTCGCAGTGGGGGATAAAGTCGAGGCTGGTGCCCCGATCGCGCAGATCGATGAGGGCAAGCTCGGCGCCAACATTCACGCAAGCGTCGGCGGCACGGTGGAATCGGTTTCCGACAAGATTGTGATCAGGAGGGATCAATAATGGCTCAGACACTTGGAATGCTTGAATTTAACAGCATTGCGAAGGGCATCGAGAGCTGTGATGTCATGCTCAAAGCGGCGAGGGTGGATCTGATCCGTACCTCCACCGTCTGCCCCGGCAAATATATTTCCATCATCTTCGGAGATACCGGCGCGGTCAAGGCCTCCATTCAGGCCGGCCAGCTCAACGGCGGGGATAGCGTCGTGGACGTCATGCAGATTCAGAACGTGCATCCGCAGCTGATCCCGGCGATCTCCGGCACCGCCCAGCCGGTCAAGGGAGACGCGATCGGCGTCATGGAATTCTATTCCATCTCCTCCGCGATCAAGGCTGCCGATGTTGCCGCCAAGAACGCGCAGATCAGCCTGATCGACATCGTCACCGGCTTTGCGGTCGGCGGCAAGGGCTATGTCACGCTGACCGGAGACGTCGGCGCGGTGCGCGCGGCGGTTGCGGCCGGCTGCGAGGAAGCCGGCAAGAGCGGCCTCTTGGTCGGGAGCACCGTCATCCCGAAATACGCGCAGCAGCTTTACGATTCGTTGCTGTAACGCGGATTTCCGCCAAAAGCAAACAGGGCCCCTTCGGGACCTTTCAAAGTGCGCAAAGCAGCCGCCGGATTTTTTGGCGGCTGCTTTTTTTCCCCTTCCGGTAGCCGAACCTTCTCTTTCTTCCGGCCGCCGAATCTTCTCTCGTAAAAGACCGGGGAGTCCGGGCTCTCGGGAAGAGACAAAATTGCCGGCGCGGATAGGCAGGCAGCCGGGCGCCGCGGCTCTGCGGGAGCGGTTTTGGCCGCCCCGGAAAACGGGCGGACGCAAAGGGCGCCGAAGGCTCGTAAACGGAGGCTCCGGGCGGACCGGAAACCGCCGTGGGAAAGCGTGTATCCCGCAAAGATCCCGCCCGTCGGCGGGCAAAGATACTTGGGTTGACGGCCAATTTCCCTTCAGGTTTGGCCACTGGAAGAAGAGACAGTCTCTCTTTTTTTGCTCAGGAAAAGCGAGGAAGCGGAGACAAAAATGATTTATGATAGCCTCGGGAGGTGAAAGATGTGGAATGGATTGACGGACTGAACCGGGCGATCGATTATGTGGAAGATCATCTGGATGATGAAATCGACGTGGAGAAAGCGGGGCGGCTGGCTGCGTGCTCCTCGTTTCATTTTCAGCGGATGTTTGCCTATATCACGGGCATCACGCTGACGGAGTATATCCGCCGGCGGCGCATGACCGCGGCCGCATTCGAGATCGCAAACAGCGGCGCCAAAATCGTGGATCTGGCCCTGAAATACGGCTATGATTCTCCCACGGCGTTCAACCGCGCATTTCAGGGCGTTCACGGCGTCTCGCCCTCCAGAGCAAAGCTGGAGGGAATCCGTCTGACCGCATTCCCGCGGATCACCTTTACTGTTTCTGTAAAAGGAGAAGAGGCTATGAATTACAAAATTGTGAAGAAGGATGCGTTTCGTGTCGTGGGGTATGCGATGAAGGGGCCGATGACGCTGGAGGAGTGTTTGGAAAAGGTTCCGCAGTTCTGGCAGGGCGTTGCGGCATCCGGCGGCATCGGCAGACTGTGCGCGCTGATGCAGGGCGGCGAGCCGAACGGCATCCTCGGAATCTCCGCCTGCGAGGGAGGGGAATTCTCCGGCTACTACATTGCGGTGCCGTCCGAGCTGCCCGCCCCGGAGGGGATGGAGGAATACTTTGTTCCGGCGACCACCTATGCGGTGTTCGAGTGCATCGGAGCGATGCCGGATGCGATCCAGAAGCTGCAGCAGCGCATCGTTGCCGAATGGCTGCCGACGTCGGGCTACGAGTATGCCCCCGCTCCCGACATCGAGGTCTATCCGGAGGGCGACCAGCAGTCGGAAACCTATTACAGCGAGGCTTGGCTGCCGATCGTAAAAAAGTGAGCGGCACACGCTCGTTTCCTTTTTTGGGATGAGAATCTCGGGTTGGCCTGCATACGCCTCCGCAGTCCGTGGGACCATGGCCCGCTCATAAAAAAGATGCTGCCCTGCCGGCGGCGTCTTTTTTTATGGGGGTTTGCTCCAAGCGCAGGCGCCGCCCCGGGAAACGCTGATAACAAATGGGAAAGCCCTTTTAAAAATATACGAAGCGCATAAAAATATTTTCGCAATTTAAAGCTTTTATGCTTTAAAGCATCTTTTCAAACCGATTTTTTTGTAGTATGATAGGAACAAGTTTTTTTGAAGGGGTGTCGTTTTATGCCGATTACCGAGCTGCTTGCCAGAAACGCGGAGCTTTACGGCGGCGAAATCTGTCTGACGGAGATCAATCCGGAAGTGGCGGAATCCCACGCCGTGACCTGGAAGGAATACGATCTGGTGCAGACCGATCCATCCAAGCATTCCCGCAGGGAGATGACATGGAAAGAATTTGACGACCGCGCCAACCGTTTTGCCAACCTGCTCCTGAGCCGCGGCGTCGGCAAAGGCAACAAGGTCGCCGTTCTGCTGATGAATTGCCTCGAGTGGCTGCCGATCTATTTCGGCATCCTGCGCACCGGGGCGCTGGCCGTTCCGATGAACTACCGCTTCTCCGCCGAGGAGATCAAGTACTGCCTCGATCTTTCCGAGGCGGATACGCTGGTCTTCGGCCCGGAATTCATCGGCCGAATCGAAGCGATCTACGAGCAGATCCCCCGGGTCGGGCAGAAATTCTATGTCGGCGAAAACTGCCCCACCTTTGCGGAGAGCTACGACCACCTCGAGAAGTATTTCAGTTCCCGGAATCCGCAGATTCCGCTCTCGGACGACGAAGAGGCCGCGATCTATTTTTCGAGCGGCACCACCGGATTCCCGAAGGCGATCCTCCATGCCCACCGGGCGCTGATGTTTTCCTGCGAAGTGGAGCAGGCCCATCACGGCCAGCGACGCGGGGACTGCTTCCTCTGCATCCCGCCGCTCTATCACACCGGCGCCAAGATGCACTGGTTCGGCAGCCTGCTGAGCGGCAGCCGCGCGGTGCTGCTCCGGGGCGTCAAGCCGGAGTGGATCCTGAAAGCCGTCTCCGAGGAGCAGTGCACGATCGTCTGGCTGCTGGTTCCGTGGGCGCAGGATATCCTCGACGCCATCGACCGCGGCGACGTCAATCTCAAGGAATACAAACTCGACCAGTGGCGGCTCATGCACATCGGCGCCCAGCCGGTGCCGCCCTCGCTGATCACGAGGTGGAAAACCGTTTTCCCGAACCACGAGTACGACACCAACTACGGCCTTTCGGAATCCATCGGCCCGGGCGCCGTGCATCTGGGCATCGAGAATCTCCATAAAGTCGGCGCGATCGGCAAAGCCGGATTCGGCTGGCAGACCAAAATTGTCGGCGAGGACGGGCAGCCGGTCAAGCAGGGCGATGTGGGCGAGCTCTGTCTCAAGGGCCCCGGCGTCATGCTCTGTTATTATCGGGATCCGAAGGCCACCGCCGAGGTGCTCAAGGATGGCTGGCTCTGTTCCGGCGACATGGCCATGGAGGACCCGGACGGCTTCATCTATCTGGTCGACCGCAAAAAGGATGTCGTCATCACCGGCGGCGAGAACCTGTACCCGGTGCAGATCGAGGATTTTCTCCGCCGAAACGACAAGATCAGCGACGTGGCGGTCATCGGCCTGCCGGATAAGCGTCTCGGCGAGATCGCGGCGGCTATCATTCAAATCAAGCCCGGCATGACCTGCAGCGAGGAGGAGATCGAGGAGTTCTGCACGGGACTCCCGCGGTATAAGCGCCCGAGAAAGATCATCTTCGCCGACGTGCCGCGCAACCCCACCGGCAAGATCGAAAAGCCGAAGCTCCGCCGGATATACTGCGGAGAATCCGTCGTCGCCCAGCAGGTCAGGGGATAACCTTCCGATGGGCTCCACGGTATGGCGGCACCCGTAAAATGGGATGCTCATGCTCCGGGAAAGACTGAAAACGGTTTCCAACAAAGCGCCTTCGAAGTGAACCCACCCCATAAGGCAAACCGAATACGAAAAACACCTCATTTCCAAAGCAATTTGGAAATGAGGTGTTTTCATATGTGAGTGCTATGAATGGCCGTTTAGATTCCATTGAGTTTACGAATGCACCGTAAAAATGGAATTTGTTAAACAAATCTCATATATCAAATCGGGTAAGGATCTCCCTGCTCGCCTACGTCCGTTCTTTTATCTAAGGGTCCTGCCGTTTTTATTTTCTATATTTTTTTACCAATATAGAAAACGTATCCATAATACTGTTTATATTTTGAATACAATTCCGCCTCGT
>Ga0208826_1002348_pt1 | contig 14186 bp, 10 predicted proteins | sample AD_UKC115_MetaG_FD_184451 | JGI IMG/M metagenome (GOLD analysis project Ga0208826, IMG submission 184451) | Active sludge microbial communities of municipal wastewater-treating anaerobic digesters from Hong Kong - AD_UKC115_MetaG (SPAdes)... | ecosystem: Engineered > Bioreactor > Anaerobic >...
TGCGCAAGAGCCCGCGACGAATGATGGCCGTTTAAATGAACCTGACCCCTTTGTTCGAGCGCAACGCTAATCAAATTCATCGGAGGGCAGAACATATGAAGCCGCACTGGCGATGGGGCATCACACTGGACCTAAGGCACTGTGGACGCTTGGCGCGCCTCGCGCTTTGCGTGCTCATGGCGACGATGCTTCCGTCGATGAGTGGAGCTGCCGAGATCGCCATCAAGAACAAAGCCACCTATCCGGAACTATTCCTTGAGGGGGCCATAGAGCCAGGTGATGCCAAAAAGCTGCTCGACGTTATTAAGGCCGATCCAGTCTGGTTTGTTGCCTTGCGTGGGATAAACGTCAATTCACCGGGCGGCTCGGTGAGGGAAGCCATTGACCTCGCCAAGATCGTTGAGTCTTCCGGCATGACGTTGCGCGTTGACCAGGGCAAAACATGCGCAAGCGCGTGTTTCATTTTGTTCGCCTCCGCAAACTATAGGTGGGCTGCTAACAACGCTAAGGTCCTGGTGCATCGTCCATACTCGACAAGCATGCCGGGCAACAGCGTCGAATTTGCAGAGCAGATGGAGGCGCAACAAAAGACGATCTTGGCCATGCGAGATTACCTCCAATCGCGATCGATCCGTTCATCCCTGATCGACAAGATGATGGCGCTTCCATCCAACGCGGCACACGAGGTAACTGTCGCAGAGGTGTACGAAGAATTCGGTTCGATGTCGCCAACGCTCGAAGAACTGACATTGAGAAAGTGTGAACTCACCAATCGCAACATTTTCCGTCGTGGTTCTGACGGCGAGCGTGATATAACGTGCATCGACGAGGTACTTTTTCCCATCAAGAATGACTGGTTGAAAAACCTCATAGGAGCGAAGACGTTCGAAGTGGCCAAACACGACGCTCTGTATATCCGGGCGAACAAGCTTGGATACGTCAATCCCGACCTTTGCTCATCGGCGCTGAGAAAACACGATGCGGCTCTGCACGCAAGAGATTGGCGGTCACTCGAGGAGCACGCCAAGCAGGTGATCGAGGATTGCAGCATCATGGACCTTGGTGAGACCCTTGCCGACAGAATGTATGCCTCTATTGCTCGAGCACGTCGAGGATTGGGCAAATCTCAGGACGCCCTTGAAACGGCAAGCCTGTGCACCCGTCTCTACGCAAACAGCCCAAGCTGTCATGTCGAAATGGCGACAATCCTAGTTGATCTTCATCGAGCGAGTGACGCGCGCCATGCGATTGACTCAGCCGAAGGAGTGCTGTCGCGCGTGATCGACAACGCTCGGCGGGAACTCGCCAATGCTGAGTCGGAGGAGAAACGTCGCTCGCTGGAGGCAGCAGTGGGATTGTTTGAGGAGTACAGGCTCGACTTGAAGGACCTTCGTCAGGATCTCGCTCGATAGCGCCTCGTCGGGCGGAGCTGGACGCTTCAATAGGGATATACATGAGTTGCGGCCAGAGAATGTGCAGGCTCAGGTCTTGAATCTTCGGCAGGCGACGCAGGCTGAACGGTCTCACCATCTGGCCCGTTTTCTCAGCATCGAGTGCTTCGTTGTGCTGCATCACGTCACGTCACGTCACGTCGCGCGGCGATTCACACGGGGACATCGATCTCGATATCGGTTATTTCCATCTGACGAATTCTCTCCGAGTGCTGGCTAGATCGGAGGATGTTTCCAGGGAGGCGCATGAACGGATCTCGCCGTTGCGAGACGTCATAAGGCTTTCATCGCCCGCGAGCAATGAAGTATGGGCGCCGCGATGGCGGTCGTGTCCGCCGGTCGACCACCCGCGCTCGCTCCGCCCCTCCCGCGCGTCGTGCCTGGGCCAGGCGACTTACCGCCGGGTACTCAGCGGTCGCGCGGCTGGTACTCGCGCATCTGCGCATACAGCGGCGTGAGGGTGTCGATCTCGCAGGTGCCGGGGCCGAAGCGGTAGGTGGTGGCGAAGTCTTCGTAGCTGCGGGCGCGCCAGAGGCGGCCCTGGGGATCGACCACGAGGGAGTGGCCCACGCCGCCGCGGAACACGGCCGAGCCGTCGGTGCCGGTGTAGCGCTGGCACACCCAGGGGCGCTCGGCCGGGTGCGCGGCCATCCAGGTTTCGATCGCGCGCAGCAGCGCGTCGAGGCGATCGGCGCGCTGCGCGGCGGGCGTGGCCAGGGCCTCGGCGATGGCGCGGCCGAGCATCGCGTCGGCGGGCGAGGTGAGGACGCCGGAGCGCAGCGTCGCGTCGGAAGAGGTCATGGCGCCATTGCAGCAGCCGGCGGGCGGGCTTGTACAGGGCGCCGAGGCGGATGGGGCGCGGCCGGGCTGCGGGCGGCGGTGCTGCGGACCGCGCGCGGGGCCGCTATCCGAAGGTACAGCTCCGGCCGCGGCGGCGGATGCGTAAGCTAGGCCCCGGTGCGCCGCCGGGGCGGCGCGGGGACGGCGATTGCAGTGAGCCCGATGCTGGTGGTGCTGGCAGGCCTGGCCTGGCTGGGCGGGCTGTTCGCGGTGGCGCTGTGGGGCGAGCGCCGCGCGGACGGGCTGGCGCGCGGCTGGGCGGCGGTGTACGCGCTGTCGCTGGCGGTGTACTGCACCTCCTGGACCTTCTACGGCACGGTCACGCAGGCGGCGCAGTCGGGCTGGTGGCTGCCGCCGACCTTCGTCGGCTCGATCCTGCTGTACGCGCTCGGCATCGGCGTGCTGCAGCGCCTGGTGCGCGTGGCGCGCGAGGCCAACGCCACGTCCATCGCTGATCTGGTCGCCGCACGCTTCGGCCGAAGCCCGGTGCTGGCGGCGCTGGTGACGGCGGTGTGCGTGCTCGGCATCGTGCCCTACATCGCGCTGCAGCTGAAGGCGGTGGCGATGAGCTACGCCCTGCTCACGCGCGGGCAGGACCTGACGCCGCCGCCCTGGCAGGACAGTGCGCTGTACGTGGCCCTGGTCATGGCCCTCTTCGCCGCGCTGTTCGGCACGCGCCGCGCCTCGGCGGCGGAGCACAACCGCGGCCTGGTGCTGGCCATGGCCTTCGAGGCGCTGCTGAAGCTCGGCGCCATGCTGGCCCTGGCGACGCTGCTGCCGGGGCTGGATCTGCCGGCCGCGCCGCCGCGCAGCGGCAGCGGCACGGAAGGCTTCCTCGGCCTCATCGTGCTGGGCGCGCTGGCGATGTTCACCCTGCCGCACCAGTTCCACGTGGGCGTGGTGGAGTGCCGCGAGCCGCGCCATCTCGCCACTGCGCGCTGGCTGTTCCCGCTCTACATGGTGCTGATCGCGCTGCCCATCCTGCCGCTGGCGCGCGCCGGTGACGCGCTGCTGGCGGCGCGCGGCGTGCCCTCCGATCTGTACGTGCTGGCGCTGCCGCTGGCGGGCGGGCATTCGGGTCTGGCCCTGCTGGCCTTCCTCGGCGGCCTGTCGGCGGCCACGGGCATGGTGATCCTGGCCACGCTGGCGCTGTCGCTGATGATCGGCAACCACTGGCTGGCGCCGCTGCTGCTGCGCGCCGGCTGGGGCCGCGGCGCCAGCGGCGACCTGCGCGGCGCGGTGCTGGTGCAGCGGCGCCTGGGCATCCTCGGCATCGTGCTGCTGGCCTGGGCGTATTCGCGCGCCGTGGGCGTGAGCGATGCCCTGGCCGACATCGGCGCGATCTCGTTTTCCGCCCTTGGCACGCTGGCGCCGGCGGTGCTGGCGGCGATCTACCGTCCCGCGCTGGGTGCGCGCGCGGTGGGAGCGGGCATCGGTGCCGGCGTGGCGGTGTGGTGCTACGCGCTGGCCCTGCCGACGCTGGCCGGAGCCTTCGGGGCGGCGCCGGACTGGCTCGCGCACGGCCCCTTCGGTCTCGCCTGGCTGGCGCCCGACCGCCTGCTCGGCCTCGGCGACTGGGGCCGGCTGAACCGCGCCGTCGTGCTCAGCCTCGCCGCCTCGGGCGCAGTGATGGCGCTGGTGGCGCGGGCGCGCACGCCGCGGCGCGAGGGCGCGCCGCGTGCCGCCGTGGTGGGGATGGAGCTGCAGCGCATTGCCCGGCGCTTTCTCAGCGCCGAGCGCGGCGAGGGACTGTTCGCCGGCGTGGATCCGGCGCTGCCGCTGGACGAGACGACGGTCGCGCGCGTCGAACACGAACTGGCCGCGGTCATCGGTGCCGCCTCGGCGCGCCTGCTGGTGGACACCGCGCGGCGCGCGGCCGGGCCGCAGCTCGACCAGGTGGCGGCCATCGTCGGCGAGGCCTCGGCCGACCTGCGCTTCAACCAGCGCGTGCTGGAGGCAGCGCTCAACAACATGAGCCAGGGCATCTGCGTGGTGGATGCCGAGCTGCGCCTGGTGGCGTGGAACCGTCGCTATGCGGAACTGTTCGGTTTTCCCGCCGAGCTGCTCGCGGTGGGCCGACCGGTGGCCGAGCTCACGCGCTACAACCTGCAGCGCGGCCTGCTCGGTCCGGGCGACGACGCCGCGCGCGTGCAGCGCCGCCTCGACCACATGCGCGCCGGCACGCCGCACCTGTCCGAGCGCCGCCTGCCTGACGGCACCATCGTGGAAATCCGCGGCAACCCCATGCCCGGCGGCGGCTTCGTCGCCACCTTCAGCGACGTCACCGCGTTCCGCCGCGCCGAGGCCGAGCTGCGCCGCGCCAACGAGACTCTGGAGCTGCGCGTGCACGCGCGCACGCGCGAACTCGCCGCCGCCACGCACGAGGCGCAGCGCGCCAACGCGGCCAAGAGCCGCTTCCTCGCCGCGGTGAGCCACGACCTGGCGCAGCCGCTGAACGCCGCACACCTGTTCACCCACGCGCTGGCACAGCAAGTGGGGCTGGGCGCCCACGCCGAGGCCGTGGCCAACATCGACGGCGCGCTGTCCTCTGCGGAATCGCTGCTGGCAGCGCTGCTGGAAATCTCCCGCCTCGATGCCGGCGGCCTGGCGCCCAAGGTGCACGCCTTTCGCCTGGACGAACTGCTGCAGCACCTCGCCGCCGAGTTCCGCGTGCTGGCACAGGACAAGGGCCTCGCCCTGCACTGCGTGCCGACGCGGCGGTGGGTGGCGAGCGATCCGCAGCTGCTGCGCCGCGTGCTGCAGAACTTCCTCGCCAACGCGGTGCGCTACACCGCGCAGGGCCGCGTGCTGCTGGGCTGTCGGCGCCGCGGCGGGGAGGTGGTCATCGAGGTGTGGGACAGCGGCCCCGGTATTGCCGAGGAGAGCCGCGGCGTGATCTTCGAGGAGTTCCGGCGCCTCGAACGCGGCGGCCAGGGTCTGGGCCTGGGCCTGTCCATTGCCGAGCGCGTGGCGCGTTTGCTCGGCCACACGCTGGAACTGCGCTCCTGGCCGGGGCGCGGCAGCGTGTTTGCTGTCCGCGTGCCCGCTGCCGCGGCGCAGGTGTTGCCCACGGCCGGCACCAGCGCACCGCTGCCGCCCGCGCCGCAGCGGCGCGTGCTGGTGGTGGACAACGACGCCGCCGTGCGCCGTGCCATGCAGGCCCTGCTCGCAGGCTGGCAGTGCGAGGTGCGCGCAGCCGCCGATGCCGAGGAGGCGCTGCGTCTCGCGCAGGACGGCGCCAGCGACCTGTGGCTGCTCGACTACCACCTCGACCACGGCCTCACCGGCCTGGACCTGCACCGCCGCCTCTGCGCCGCGCTGCCCGCGCGCCCCTGCATCGTCATCACCGCCGATCACAGCGAGGCCGTGCGCCGCGCCGTGCAGGCGGCGGGTTGCCAGCTGCTGCACAAGCCGCTGAAGCCGCTGGCGCTGAAGTCCCTGCTGGCGCGCCTTGCGCCCGCCACCGCGGCCTGAGCCCGCGTGCGCACGGCGCCGCCCGGTGCCGCGACCGGGGCGGTGCGCACGTGTGCGGCGGCGCGATCGGGGCAGGCCGCGCGCGATGGGGCGTGCCGGCCGTACAATGCTGCCCCGTAGCCTTTGCCGATCGATCCACCATGCCGCGCCTGCTGGTCAATATCGATGTGGACGACCTGCCGCGCGCCATCGCCTTCTACCGCGATGCACTGGACCTGCGCGTCGGGCGCCGCTTCGGCAGTCACGGCGTGGAGCTGCTGGGCGCGAATGCGCCGGTCTACCTGCTGCACAAGCCCGCCGGCACGCCGGGAGGCGGCGTGCAGCCGCGCCGCTACGGCCGGCACTGGACGCCCGTGCACCTGGACTTCGTGGTCGAGGACATCGCCGCCGCGCTGACGCGCGCGCTGGCGGCAGGGGCGCGCCAGGAGGGTGAAGTGCGCCGTGCCGTGTGGGGCTGGCTGGTGACCTGCGTGGATCCCTTCGGCCACGGCTTTTGCCTGGTGCAGTTCAACGGCCGCCGGCAGGGTGAGGTGGGGAGCGGCGAGTGAGGGCACGCGGCCGGCCGCGGCGCGACCAAAGTCGCGCGTGCGCGCTGGCGCGGCGGCGGCGATGATGGCCGCATCGCCGTTGCTGCCATTGTCTGGAGCGCGTGTGCGCATCGCCTTCCTCACCGACCTGCACGCCAACCGCGAGGCGCTCGCCGCCTGCCTCGACGCGGTGGCGGCCCTGGGTGTGCAGCGCCACGTCTTCCTCGGCGACCTGGTGGGCTACGGCGCCGATCCGGCCTGGGTGGTGGACACCGTGCGCGCCCACGTCGCCGCCGGCGCGGTGTGCGTGCAGGGCAACCACGACCTTGCCGCCGTGCGCGGTCCCGGCCCGCACATGCACGAGAACGCGCGGCGCGTGATCGCCTGGACCCAGGCGCAGCTCGACACCGCGCAGCGCGACTTCCTTGCCGGGCTGCCGCTGATGCACGCCGAGGACGACCGCTGCTACGTGCACGCCAATGCCTGGGCGCCGGCGCAGTGGGAATACATCACCGGGCCGATGGAGGCCGGTCGCAGCCTGCGCGCCACGCCGCAGCGCCTGAGCTTTGTCGGCCACGTGCACGAGGCGGCGCTGTACCACGGCGACCGTGTGGGCAAGGTCATGGCCTTCGCGCCCACGCCGAACGTGGACATCCCGCTGCTGGCGCCGCGGCGCTGGCTGGCCCTGCCAGGCTCGGTGGGACAGCCGCGCGACGGCAACCCGGCGGCTAGCTGCGCCGTGTACGACAGCGCGGCGGGCACGCTGCGCTTCCTGCGCGTGGCCTACGACGTGGAGACCGCCGCGGCCAAGGTGCGCGCCGCGGGCCTGCCCGAAGCGTTGGCGCGGCGCCTGGAGAGCGGAGGCTGAGCATGGCTGCACACGAACCCGAAGCCGGCGCCGTCATTGACGGTTTCCGCCTGGAGGAGGCGCTGCACCGCGGCGGAATGGCCACGCTGTGGCGCGTGAGCCACGCCGAGCATGCCCTGCCGCTGATCATGAAGATCCCGCGCCTGCGCGCCGACGACGATCCGGCCGCCATCGTCGGTTTCGAGGTGGAGCAGATGATCCTGCCGCGCCTCGCCGGCCCGCATGTGCCGCGCTTCGTCGCCGCCGGTGACTTCAGCACGCAGCCGTACCTGGTGATGGAGCGCGTGCCGGGCGAGTCGCTGCGCGCGCGCCTGGCGCAGGCGCCGCTGCCGGCGGAAGAAGTCGCGGACATCGGCACGCGCGTGGCGCTGGCGCTGCAGGCGCTGCACGCGCAGCACGTCATCCACCTCGACGTGAAGCCGAGCAACGTGCTGTTCCGCCCCGACGGCGCCGCCGTGCTGATCGACTTCGGCCTCTCCCACCACACGCAGTTGCCCGACCTGCTGGCCGAGCAATTCCACCTGCCCATGGGCACCGGCCCCTACATCGCGCCCGAGCAGGTGCTGGGCGTGCGCAGCGATCCGCGCAGCGACCTGTTCGCCCTGGGCGTGACGCTGTACCACCTCGCTACCGGCGAGCGCCCCTTCGGCAATCCCACCAGCGTGGCCGGGCTGCGCCGGCGCCTGTACCGCGACCCGCTGCCGCCGCGCGCGCTCAAGCCCGAGCTGCCGCGCTGGCTGCAGGAGGTGATCCTGCGCTGCCTGGAGGTGGACGCGGACGCGCGCTACGCCAGCGCGGCGCAGCTCGCCTTCGACCTGCAGCATCCGGCGCAGGTGGCGCTGAGTCCGCGCGCCGAACGCACCGCGCGCGACGGCCTGTTCGCGCGCTGGCGGCGCTGGTTCCGCGCCATCGGCCACGAGCCCGAGCACCGCGTGGAGGCCAATCGCGCCAGCACCTTGGCACCCATCGTGGTGGCGGCCATCGACGTGATCCACGGCGAGGAGGCGCTGGCCGAGGCGTTGCGCACGGCGGTGGCGCGCCACCTCGCGACCGGGCCGGGCGTGCGCCTGGCCTGCGTCACCGTGCAGCGCGTGCCGCGCATCGGCATGGACACCGCGGTGGACCGCGAGGGGCGCAACCGCCACGTCAAGCGCCTGGTGGCGCTCAAGAACTGGGCGCGGCCGCTGGAGCTGCCGCCCGAGCGCCTGAGCTTCCACGTGCTGGAGGCGCCCGACGCGGCCGATGCCCTGCTCGACTACGCGCGCAACAATCGCGTCGACCACATCGTCATGGGCGCGCGCGCCAGTTCCAGCCTGCGCCGCTTCCTCGGCAGCGTGTCCGCGCGCGTGGTGGCCGAGGCGCCGTGCAGCGTGACCGTGGTGCGTGCCACGCGCGAAGCCGCGCGCGGCGAGGCGGTCGCCGCGGCGGCCGACGACTGGCACACCGTGTAGACGCCGCGGCGGCGAGGGGAGCCTGCGGCGCAGTTGACCAGGGTCAACCCGGTGCTGGCGCATGGCGCGAGACTGGCCCTCCGGGTCCACGCCAGGAGAGCCGTCATGCGTCCGTTCGTCCCAGCCCTCTTTCTGCTGCTCGCCGGCAGCGGTGGTGCCGTTGCCGTGGACTGGCAGGCCCTGCCGACGCAGGCGCCCGCACCGGCCGACAATCCCACCACGCCGGCCAAGGTGGAGTTGGGCAAGATGCTCTACTTCGATCCGCGCCTGTCCTCCACCGGCAACATTTCGTGCTTTTCCTGCCACAACGTGATGGAGGGCGGCGACGACCACCGGCCCACCTCGATCGGTGTGCACGGTCAGCTCGGCGGGCGCAATTCACCCACCGTGTGGAATGCGGCCTTTCAGTCGGTGCAGTTCTGGGACGGACGCGCCGCCAGCCTGGAGGACCAGGCCAAGGGGCCGATCGTCAACCCGGTGGAGATGGGTATGCCGAAGATCGAGCTGGCGATCGAGCGCATCCAGCGCATCCCGGGCTACGTACCGTACTTCCAGCGCGCTTTCGGCAAGGATGCGGCGATCAGCGCCGACACGGTGGCCATGGCCATTGCCGCCTACGAGCGCACCCTGATCACGCCCGACAGTCCCTACGACCGCTTCGTCAAGGGCGATAAGAAGGCGCTCAGCGCGCAGCAGCAGCGCGGCATGCAGGCCTTCGCCGAGGTCGGCTGCAATGCCTGCCACTCCGGCCCGAACTTCAGCGGCCCGAGCCTGCCCACCGGCAGCGGCTTCTTCATGAAGTTCCCCACCCACATCCAGAATCCCTACGTGTCGCGCTACCGCCTGCTCGACGACGGCGGCAAGGCCGTGCGGACGGGCAAGGTGGAAGACCAGAATTTCTGGCGCGTGCCGACCTTGCGCAACCTCACCTACACCGCGCCCTATCTGCACAACGGCCTGGTGAAGTCGCTGCCCGAGGCGGTGCGCGTGATGGCCGCCACCCAGCTCGACAAGACCTTGAGCGAGGCGCAGGTAGCCGACATCGCCGCCTTCCTCGAAGGCCTCAGCGGCGAGTTTCCGCAGCAGACCATGCCGCGCCTGCCGCCGACGCCGGGCGACATGCTGGAGTGAGTGGCGCGGCCCGCACCGGTGCGCCGCGCGGCCTCAGGCGCCGCGCGGCAGCACCGTGAGCACGCGCGCGACGTGGGCGTGGAACTCGGCCATGTAGCGGCGCAGGAAGGTCTCGGTGGACTCGACCGTGACGCGGCCGTCTTCCTCGATCAGCCCCGGCTTGAACTGGATATAGGCCTCCGGCGCGTTCATCTGCGGCGAATTGCAGAAGCTCAGCAGGCTGCGCAGGTGCTGCTGCGCCACGGCCGTGCCGATGGCGCCGGGCGAGGTGCCGATCACCGCCGAGGGCTTGCGCGCGAAGGAGTTCCTGCCGCTGGGCCGGCTGGCCCAGTCGATGGCGTTCTTCAGCCCGCCCGGAATGGAGCGGTTGTACTCGGGCGTGACGAACAGCACCGCGTCGACGGCGGCCAGGGCGTCCTTGAGCGCCTGCGCCGCGGGCGGGAAGTTCGCCTCGTGGTCGGCGCTGTACAGCGGCAGATCCTTGAAGGCGACCTCGCAGAAGCTCAGCTCCGGCGGCGCCAGGCGCATCAGCGCGCGCGCCAGCAGGCGGTTGATGGACTGGGACGACAGGCTGCCGATGAGAACACCGACCGAGTAGGTGGCCATGGGGTGACTCCGCGTCGGCGCAGGGAGCGCCGGTGGCGCCTACTCTGGCTCAGCGCCGGGCAGATGCGCCAGCAGCCGCGTCAGCGTCTGCTCCAGCTCCTCCACGCGCCGCTCCAGCTCGTCGATGCGCCCGCCGGCCGCGCCCTCGGCGGCGGGCGGGGCGGCGGCCGCCGCGGCGGCCTGGGCGGCATGCTCGGCGCCGCACAGCAGGTGGGTCCAGCGGTCCTCGCGCTGGCCGGGGCCGCGCCCCAGGCGCAGCACCAGCGCCGGTTCGCGCTGGGACAGGCGCTCCAGCGTCACCTGCACTTCCTCCGGCGCGGGGAAATCGGCCAGGCGCTCGCAGCGCACGAAGATCTCGTTCACCGTCTGCGGCCCGCGCAGCATCAGCACGGCCAGAACGGCGCGCTGGCGCGGCGTGATGCCGAGCGCCTGGTCGATGCGGTGTTCGTAGCGCGAGGCGCGCGCCGACATCGAGCCCGCCACCAGGCCCTTGCCCTCCAGTTCGCGCAGGGCGTGGCCGACGGCGCCGGGCTCCAGCTCCAGCACCGGCTCGCGGTTGCTCTTCTGGTTGCAGGCGGAGACCGTGGCATTGAGCGTGAGCGGGTACACCTCGGGCGTGGTCGCCTGTTTCTCGACGAGGCAGCCGAGCACGCGGGCTTCGATGGCGCTGAGCGGCAGGGGCGGGGTGGCGGTCATGGGCGGACTCCGGAAGAAGCGGAACTCTAATGCAAACCGCCGCACGCTTCCGCGCCGCGCCGGGCGGCGCGACGGCGCGCCGCAGGCCCGCGCGCGGCGTGATGCAGCGTTCCTTTCCTTTCCGCAGGCACGGTGCTAAGACACGCCGGACGTTGCGCGGCGGCACGGCGGCGATGCGGCAGGCGCGCAACCCTGTGCACTGGCGAGGAGGGCAAGGTGCGAGCGACCGATATCCGCGATCCCGACTACTTCCACAAGGTGGTCGACTGCCAATGGGCCTGTCCGGCCCACACCCCGGTTCCCGAGTACATCCGCCTGATCGCCGCCGGCCGCTATGCCGACGCCTACCTGGTGAACTGGAAGTCGAACGTCTTCCCCGGCATCCTCGGCCGCACCTGCGACCGTCCCTGCGAGCCGGCCTGCCGGCGCGGCCGCGTGGAGGAGAACAACGCCGCGGCGCAGACCGGCGCCAAGCCCGAGCCGGTGGCGATCTGCCGCCTCAAGCGCGTCGCCGCCGACTTCAAGGGCGACGTGCGTGCGCGCCTGCCGCGGCCGGCCGCGGCGAAGAACGGCAGGCGCATCGCCTGCGTCGGCGCCGGGCCGGCCTCGCTCACCGTGGCGCGCGATCTCGCGCCGCTGGGTTACAGCGTCACCGTGTTCGAGGCCGAGGCCAAGGGCGGCGGCTTCATGCGCACCCAGGTGCCGCGCTTCCGCCTGCCCGAGGCGGTGATCGACGAGGAAGTGGGCTACATCCTCGACCTCGGTGTCGACTTCCGCGGCGGCACGCGCATCGAATCGATGAAGGCGCTGCTGGCGCAGGGCTACGACGCGGTCTTTGTCGGCAGCGGCGCGCCGCGCGGGCGCGACCTGGAACTGCCCGGCCGCGCCGAAGCCGCCGACGCCATCCACATCGGCATCGACTGGCTGGCCTCGGTGTACTTCGGCCATGTCACCTCGGTGGGCCGCCGCGTGATCGTGCTCGGTGGCGGCAACACCGCCATGGACTGCTGCCGCAGCGCGCGCCGCCTCGGCGGCGAAGACGTGAAGGTGATCGTGCGCTCGCCCTTCGACGAGATGAAGGCCAGCCCCTGGGAGAAGGAGGACGCCCAGCACGAGGGCATCCCCATCCTCGACTGCCGCGTGCCCAAGGCCTTCGTGCACGAGAATGGCCGCCTTACCGGCATGACCTTCGAGAAGGTGCGCGCCGAGCGCGACGCCGGGGGGCGCCGCCGCCTCGTGCCCACGGGCGAGCCGGACGAGTTCCACGCCGCCGACACCGTGCTGGTGGCGGTGGGGCAGGAGAACGCCTTTCCCTGGATCGAGCGCGACTGCGGCATCGCCTTCGACGCATGGGGCATGCCGGTGGTGGACAAGCTCACGCACCAGTCCACCCTGCCGCAGGTGCTGTTTGGCGGCGATGCCGCCTTCGGCCCGAAGAACATCATCTGGGCCGTGGCGCACGGCCACGAGGCCGCAGTCAGCATCGACAAGCTGCTGCAGGGCGAGGACGTGCGCGCGCGCCCGCTGCCGGCGGTAAGCGTGGTGTCGCAGAAGATGGGCATCCACGAGTGGAGCTACGACAACGAGGTCACGCCCGAGGCGCGCCATGCCGTGCCCTGGGCCGCGGCGGCCAAGGCGCTGGACCGCATCGACGTCGAGGTGGAGCTGGGCTTCGACGCCGCCACCGCGCTGCGCGAGACGCAGCGCTGCCTCAACTGCGACGTGCAGACCGTGTTCAGCGACCGCCTGTGCATCGAGTGCGACGCCTGCGTGGACATCTGCCCGATGGACTGCATCAGCTTCACCGCCAACGGCGAGGAGGCCGAGCTGCGCCAGCGCCTGAAGGCCCCGGCGCTGAACCCCGCCCAGGACCTGTACGTGTCCGGGCCGCTCAAGACCCAGCGCGTGATGGTGAAGGACGAGGACGTGTGCCTGCACTGCGGACTGTGTGCCGAGCGCTGCCCCACCGGCGCCTGGGACATGCAGAAAGTCCTGCTGCAGATGACCCACGCCGGGCCCGGCTGCCGCAGCGCGGCGGCGCAGGAGGCGGCGTGATGCAGCCCATCGCCGCCAGCAACGACTTCGTCGTCAAGTTCGCCAACGTCAACGGCTCGGGTTCGGCCTCGGCCAACGAGCTGTTCGCCAAGTGCATCCTGCGCATGGGCGTGCCGGTCAGCCCGCGCAACATCTTTCCGTCCAACATCCAGGGCCTGCCGACCTGGTACGAGGTGCGCGTCAACGAGCGCGGCTGGCTCGGACGGCGCGGCGGCGTGGACCTCATGGTGGCGATGAACCCGCAGACCTGGGATGCGGACGTGAAGGAGATCGAGCCCGGCGGCTACCTCTTCTACGACAGCACCAAGCCGCTGCCGAAGTCCAAGTTCCGCGACGACATCACGGTGATCGGCATGCCTCTCACCGCGATCTGCAATGCCACCTACACCGACCCGCGCCAGCGCCAGCTGTTCAAGAACATCATGTACGTCGGCGCGCTGTCGGTGCTGCTGGGCATCGAGGCGGGCGTGATCGAGCAGCTGCTGGCCGAGCAGTACAAGGGCAAGGAAAAACTGATCGACGCCAACAAGCAGGCCCTGCACCTGGGCCGCGATCACGCGCGCGAGCACCTCGCGCCCATCGGCCTCGCCGTGCGCCGCGCCGACAACGTGGGCCAGCGCATCTTCGTCGACGGCAACACCGCCGCGGCGCTGGGCTGCGTCTACGGCGGCGCCACGGTCTGCGCCTGGTACCCGATCACGCCCTCCACCTCGGTCGCCGAGGCCTTCCAGAAGTACTGCCAGAAGTACCGCAGCGAACCGGACAGCGGGCACAACCGCTACGCCATCATCCAGGCCGAGGACGAGATCGCCTCCATCGGCATGGTGGTGGGGGCGGGCTGGAACGGCGCGCGCGCCTTCACTGCCACCTCGGGGCCGGGCATTTCGCTCATGAACGAGTTCATCGGCCTGGCCTATTTCGCCGAGATCCCCGTCACCATCATCGACGTGCAGCGCGGCGGGCCGTCCACCGGCATGCCCACGCGCACGCAGCAGTCCGACATCCTCGCCTGCGCCCATGCCTCGCACGGCGACACGCGCCACGTGCTGCTGCTGCCGCAGGATCCGCACGAGTGCTTCGCCTTCGC
>Ga0208826_1002352_pt1 | contig 14154 bp, 16 predicted proteins | sample AD_UKC115_MetaG_FD_184451 | JGI IMG/M metagenome (GOLD analysis project Ga0208826, IMG submission 184451) | Active sludge microbial communities of municipal wastewater-treating anaerobic digesters from Hong Kong - AD_UKC115_MetaG (SPAdes)... | ecosystem: Engineered > Bioreactor > Anaerobic >...
CAACATTTGTCTGTCTATAATTTTTTCTTCTTTTTTAAAAACCATACAATAAAAATTGTGTTATATCAGAGTAAATTTAAATTGTTACAATAAATATTTGAGGATAGTTTTTTTACTTTAAATTGACGTTTTTTTTAAAAGATGAAAATTCTATAGCAAAAAATTTAAACAGGAGTAAAAAGTGAAATATTTTAGTTAAAATTCTGATTTCTAAAAACATCAATTCTATAATCTACTTAGATTCATCAAAAATATGTGCAAATTTACAACATTTCTATTGATTTTCATTATTTTATCTTTATACCTTTCTGCTCAAAATCCTGATATTTGGTTTTTGAAACAACTCAATAGTGATCAACCTAAAGCTATGAGAGAATATTCGCTTGCCGTAACCAATACTACTACCGTTATTGCAATCTCAACACCTATTGTAATGGGAATAATTGGACTAATTAACAAAAACTCACAATTGGAAAAAGATGCAATATATGTTGGAGCTACATTAGGTGTTGAAGGAATTTTAACTTTTGGTTTAAAACAAGCTGTTCACAAGGAACGTCCTTATGTAACTTATCCCAATGAAGTTTTTCCTTATCAAACCTTGCCTTCTTATTCTTTTCCATCGGGACATACAGCATTAGCTTTTGCAAATGCGACTGCATTAAGTTTGAAGTATCCAAAATGGTATGTGATTGTTTCAAGTTATTTTTGGGCTTGCTCCGTCGGCTATTCCCGACTAAATCTGGGCGAACATTATCCTTCTGATGTATTAGCTGGCGCTATTGTAGGAGCTGGAAGTGCTTTCTTATCCTTAAAATTGACCAATTGTTTATTTAATTCATGCGAAAACAAAAAACAGCGTAAAGCACTTAATGTTTTTAATACTTATCTTTCTTTTTGATAATCAGTGTATCCGAGAAAATAAAGCTTTGAAATAATATGATGTATGACATTACTCAGAAAAAAGAAAATGAATTTTTTCAAGGTAAAACATTGCTGTGAACTTATTTCCTTTTACCTCAAAAGTGTTTAATTTTTCATTGTTACGATAATTTTGATTCGCTTCAATTGTCTTGATAAAAAGTAAAAAGTTTTTATTAGTTCGTTCGTTTTTAAAATTTATTCAAAAAAATTAGACTCGTAAACTAAGGGTCTCTACTTAAAACTCCAATCTGCTGATTATTAAATAAATATTCAAAGTTCTAAATTCGAAATTCAGAACTCGAAACTTGTACCTCGCAATACCCACAAACTCGCAAAACCAGTCAATTTTTGGCTTAACAGACAAGATCAACAAGCCGCCAACATTTTCAAACAATTTTGGCGACGGGCTGAAATAATAAAGAATAGCAAATTTTGAATTTTACACACTTTTGGTGACAGTATCAAAAATCCTATTGAATTCAGCAAAGAGTAAAAATATTTTTTATAAAAATTAGGGAGTTTTTTCTATTTCAAAATTGGACAAACAAAAAGAAGAGCTATTATTGCTTACTTGATTTTTTACGATTTATGGCATCTCGGATATGAACTGCCAATTCATATTTCTCTTCATTTACTGCCATTGAAAGTAATTCTTCTAATTCTTCCAGAGAAAGTCGATCTAATTGTGAATCCGATATTTTATCATACTCAGTTTTTTCAGGGATAGTTTCTTCTTTTTCATTTGTTGGTTCTATTACTACTCCTACTATATCTAAAATTTCAGATTTGATATATATTGGGCAATTGCATCTTACCGCCAATGCGATAGCATCAGAAGTACGAGAATCAACTACCAGAATTTCATTGTCCTTTTTGATATGTAATTCTGAATAAAAAACATCATTGATCATGTCGCTGATAAGAACTTTTACTAATGTAACTTCAAAAGCGTCTAAAATATTTTTGATTAAATCATGTGTTAAGGGGCGTGGTAATTTTTTATTATTCAGTTTTAAAGCAATAGATTGGGCTTCTGGCTCACCTATCATTACCGAAAATCTTCGATTACCCGATTCTTCACTTAATATCAAACCATAGGTACCTACAATATTCTGATTGTAAACTAACCCACTAATCACTAATTTTATTTCTGAATCCATAGTATTTTAAAAGAAATTTTTATAGAAATAAAGGTATAAAAAACTTCTAAATTGTATCAAAACAACAAATATACTATAATTTTATTACTAAAAATAGATAAATAAGTGAAAATTTTTTAACGGATAAGTTTTGAAGTCCTTTTTTATTAAGTCATTTGATTTTTTATCATTCTTTGATAGGATTTTTTTAAGAAATAAAACAAATTGAATTTTTAAGTGTTATAAACAACATAAAAGAAAATTATTAATACTCATCTTAAAAAATTATTGCTATGAAATTTGAATTACCAAAATTACCGTATGCTTATAATGCATTAGAGCCTGTGATAAGTGAAAAAACCATTAGTTTCCACTATGGTAAGCATCATCAAACTTATGTAAATAACACCAATAATTTAATGGTGGCAACAGAATTTGAAAATGCTGATTTAGAGACTATTATTAAAAAAGCCAGTGGTGCACTCTTTAACAATGCTGCACAAGTGTGGAATCATAATTTTTATTTTTTAACTTTAACTCCTGATAAAGGTACCAAACCCTCTGATAAATTGTTGAAAGCAATTGAATCAGGATGGGGCTCACTGGAAAATTTTAAGACAGAATTTAATAAATTAGCAACAGCTCTTTTTGGTTCTGGTTGGACTTGGCTGGTAAAGGACAAGGATGGCAAACTCTCAATTGTCAATGAAAGTAATGCAGGTAATCCTATAGTACAAGGATTGACGCCAATTTTAACATTTGATGTTTGGGAACATGCTTATTATCTTGATTACCAGAATCGTCGTGCCGATTATGTGGCTGCTCTTTGGGAATTGATCAATTGGGAAGTTGTTTCTAAAAGATATTAATACTAAACTCCTTATCAAGTATAATATTTTTATCTCTTTGACACCACCTAAAATAAGGAGCATTTAAAGATAAAACGTTTGATTCGTTGGAACACGTTGAATAAGCATGGGCTAAATAATTGAGAAATCTTAATAAAGAAACTGTAAAATTAGTCTGTTTATATCATTAGATGAAAGATTCAATTGGATAGCAATTTAGTATTATGAATGAATATCACTGATTTTCAATTCTATTTCGCCAAATTCAATCATGGAAATGAATAACCCCGAGGTGTCTTGTTGGTCGAACCAATGTAAGTTGCCCATCATACAATTTCTTGTATTTCTTTTCATTTCCTTGATTTGAAACATAAGCTTTTATTACATCTCGACTACCATATAATCCTACTGTGTTTGTGTGATACCCGCTTGTTCAAAAACTACCACCCCATAATTCCTTTTTTATTCCCGGATGTTTCAAAAAGAGTTCTCGTACTGTCAAACTTTTTAACTTTTTTACTATTGCTGAAACTGAATAGGTGGGCACACTTTGCAATAAGAAAGGTACATAATCTTCTTCATAACCTATTTCCATAAAATTTATTTCATAACGCTCCAATATTTCCATACATATCGACTTCAGAGAACTTCCTATTGCATTTGTAATCACTTTCCTGCGATATTTTATAGACAAAACAATGGAATAGAGTAATAATGTTCTTATTATGCCCTTTATATATGGTCATCTTCCATTCACACAAAAATAACAATTTATATTTAGAAACCTATGGTTTCTATGAGATTGACCCGGAGGCAAGCCTCGAGGAATTCTTTTGATTAAACATTGTGCCAAGAGCACGTTTATTTTCTATTAAACAATCAGGACCTTGATTTTTATTTGCGTGTATATAAAAATATCAACTTTTTTATTTAAGTTTACATTACAAATAATTTTTTTTTTGAAAACAATAAAAATCGTTGTAAAAAATTAGTAAATGAAATATGTGGAAAATTGTCATTTCTGTTATCCCAATGTTTGTGTGTCTTTTCTGGTGCATAGTTTTGTTTATTGAACATCGCACACAAAACAAAGCAAAAACTTTCCTGTCATTTTTTATGTTTATTGCTTTTTTATTATATCTCGGTCATGCAGCTTATTTTAATAAAGAATATAAATTTTATGGTTTTTGGGACAGTATTTATCTGTTTTGTTCGTTGGCAGTTTATCCACTTTATTTTATTTACCTGAAAATCATTACTAAGAAAACAAATTTAAATTTTAAAGATTTTTTAGTATTACTTCCAGCTTTTTCTATTGGAGTTTTTTCTTTTATTCTTTACTTCATGATGACTCCCGAAGAATTGACTGTTTACACTCAGCAAATAATCTATCATAACTTTAATAACATTGAATGGACACCAATTCTTCATTTGCAACAAATAAAACTTTACTTGTTCACCATTATATTTGTTGCTCAAATTATTCCTATTCTGATATATGGCAGCAAATATATTAAAGAATACAATCAAGCTATTATGAATTATTATGCTGATACAGAGAAAAAGACGCTGGATCATTTTAATTTTTTATTAATCGTTTTTATTCTCACTTCTTTAGCTTCATCAACAGTAGATTTAATAGGTAGATCCTATTTTACCCAGTCCAATATCCATTTGCTCATTCCAGCAATTATTTTTGGATGTTTACTTTTTATGGTCGGATATTTAGGGTATAAACAAGATTTTTCAATAGAAAATTTCTTAAAGGATATTAAGAATAACGAGGCTTTAGCAAGCACTATAAAAATAAGTATTAATGATACCGAGCTCTATGGAAAAAATTTATTTGAAAATCTAAAAAAATTATTAGAAGAAAATGAAATCTATAAAAATAAGGATTTATGTATTACTGATATTGCCATGATGCTGAATACCAATAGAACTTATATCTCAAAAATCATGAATGAAAAGTTTAAAACTAATTTTTCAACCATGATTAATCATTATCGAATAGAACATGCAAAAAAAATACTGAAAGATTCTAAATACCGACAACTTAGCATCAATGAAATAGGCGAACTTTCAGGATTTTCAAGCGAAAGCTCTTTTTATCGTATTTTTAAAAACCATGAAAATATTTCTCCTGGTAATTACCGGAAAAAACATCTAATCAATCATTAATTTACAGATATAAAATTTTAAGGTTAAGAGACTTGTTGTGTTATTTTAATAATTTTCTCTATCAAAAAAGTCAATTGTGTTATTCCTTAGTATAAGGTAAATTTGAAGAGTAAAGGATATATTCGTAATTTTGCAATCTATTGTGTTTGATTATTATAACTGCTAATATTTTAAAAAAATAGAAATAAAATAAAATGGAAATTGCTGTTTTACTATCGGGAGGAGTTGATAGTTCTGTAGCGGTACATTTGTTGAAAGAACAAGGTTATTCTCCCCAGTTATTTTATATAAAAATTGGAAGAAGCGAGGATGAATTTTTGCATTGTTCGTCAGAAGAAGATATTGAAATTGCAACATTAATTGCACGTAAATATGGCTGTAAATTGGAAATAATTGATCTTCACAAAGATTACTGGGAAAATGTTGTAGTTTATACGATTAATAAGGTAAAACAAGGCTTAACTCCCAATCCAGACGTAATGTGTAACAAATTAATTAAATTTGGCGTTTTTGAACAAAAAGTTGGTAAGAACTTCGATAAAACTGCTACAGGGCACTATGCTACCATTACTGAACAAAACAATAAAATATTCTTATCCACAGCTAAAGACCCTATAAAAGATCAAACTGATTTCTTAGCTCAGATTGATTATTTACAGGTATCAAAATTAATGTTTCCTATTGGTCATTTAATGAAAAATGAAGTCCGTAAAATTGCTCAACAAGCTGGACTACCAAGCGCAAAACGTCATGATAGTCAAGGAATTTGTTTCCTTGGGAAAATTAATTATAATGATTTTATTCGTTCTTATCTTGGTGAAAAAAAAGGTCCAATTGTAGAATTGGAAACAGGAAAAATTTTAGGAAAACATAAAGGATATTGGTTTCACACCATAGGTCAACGAAAAGGGTTGGAACTTTCGGGAGGTCCATGGTATGTCACCAAAAAAGACATTGATGCTAACATTATTTACGTGTCAAAGGGTTATGACACGGAAGCTCAATATGGTTATGAATTTACTATGAAAGATTTTCATTTCATTACCGAAAATCCATGGGAAAATACTGAAAATGAAATAGCTATTACTTTCAAAATCAGACATACACCCGAATTTACCAAAGGGACCATAAAACAAACACCACAAGGATATCGCGTCATTTCAAGTGAAAAATTACAAGGCGTTGCTCCTGGTCAGTTTGGAGTAATCTACGACGTAGCCTCCAAAATTTGTATTGGTAGCGGTGAAATACAATAATCTCCTGACGTTGTTAGTTTAAACTTATAGTAGTTGATTATCAAATGTATATGCTTTAAATAAAAAAATGCGTGGTTGGTTTATTTTTTCTTTATACCAGTCAGTACAAATTCAACAATACTATTTTTATTTTTTTCAAATTCATTGCTGATATTTTGTCGGATATAAGGAACTTCTAACCCTTTTAAAGCATAAAGAATAATAATAGAGGAGAGTTCTACATTCATTTTTTTAAAACAATTTTTTTCTATTCCTTCTACAAGAATTGCCTTAATTAAAGCAATTTCCTTCATGTCAATTTTTCTTCTTGTACGTTCTACCTCATAAATATCTCTAAAAAAATCAGCTTTTAGCGAGCCATTTCGAATTACCGATTTTTTAATGGCATCAAGATGAGTAATAATATGTTTGGTAAGCTTACTATCAGGAGGAATATCTTCTGTAGAAACCGCTGCAATTTGCTCAAAAATATAGTCTAATTCATTGTCAATAACCGCTTTGTATATTTCATCCTTGCTTTTAAAATAAGTATATAAAGTTCGCCTTCCTTTTTTAGAAGCTTCGGCAATATCGTTCATCGTGACATTCTTTTTTCCTTTTTCAGAAAAAAGTTGCCTTGCCACTTCGATCAATAATTTTTTTGTTTTAGAAGCTTTTTGAGGCATAATTTATCTCTTGATAGAATAAGCAAAGTTAAAAAATAAAATTTCACTTGTTACTTTGAAAAAATTATTTTTCCTAACTTTTATTTAGAAAGGTAGATAATCCTTGTGACGCAAATTTCTGTTATTGAAAGATAATATTCACACCGAGAACAAAAATTGACGGAACAAATTGTAAATTTTTATACAAGTATGGCAAAAAAATCAGGCAAGAGGAAATTTAATATCCTCTCATTTAAGAGAAATCAGCAAATTTTGCCTGTTTTTGTTTAAGATAGCTTTTAAAACCATGAATGCCTCGAAAACTCCAAACAATAAGAATAGCTAAAATAAATCGAGGCACAATAATCCAACCAGCAGGCACACCAATTACTACAAACAATAACGTGTCTTCGAGCAAAGAATGGTTTACTGCAATATGATAGTTTAATAAATTGGCATCCTCTACAGTAATAGAGCGATTTATTACTTCTTCAATCATGATAGCTGAACCATAAGTAAGTCCTACAATTTGAGCAACAAACCACAAAAAGGTACTGTTTTGAGAAAGACCCATAATTTTCATTAAAGGAGCAAAAATTTTTGATAGATATTCCAGAATATGAAATTCTTTCAAGATATTTTGCAAAATCATCAGTCCTGTAATAATTAGAACTATTTTTAAAATAAGCCAGCCTGTATTAATCAACCAATGTTGAAACATTTCTCCAAAACTTTTAAATACAATTGCTTTTTCTACAATTTGAGCTTCGCCCATATTATCAGGCAAAATCTTATTCAAAAGAAAAGCTGCCACAAACGAAGTAATGATTCGAAGAAAAAAAATGATCCATGGCGAAGAGCCTGTTTTCTTCTGAACGGTAGTCTCAACAATCAAGTTATGCGAGATGAGGCACATAATAGCAAGAATGGTAATTTCACGTATTCCCAAAGGCAAAGTTGCAATGATGGCAATAGGAGCATAAAGAGCCATGAAAATGCTGGTAATAAAAACAATAGCAGCCTCACCCGGTAAACCAACAATTGAAAAAACAGGAGCTAAAAAAGAAGCAATAATGGCTATGATTCCCCAATATTGCAATAAACTAACGACAAAGCTGATAGGTAAAATAATTTTTAATAACCAAATTATGGTCTTAAATGCTTTAGGAAGGGCTAAGAGAAAGGAATTATATAAGCGATGTAAAATAGGATTCATTAGAAAAGTACTTGTTCTATAAAACAAGAAGGGGTTGTCTCACGACAACCCAATCTTTTTTAATTAACCTTAAATCTAATACCATGAAAAACATATGCAAATGTAGTTATATTTTTGTTTTGTCACAAAGCATTGAATACTATTTTTTTTGTATTTATAAATAATTAACCTATTTTTTATAAAATCACAATTAGCTAGGAAAAATTTAAAATAATGTTTAAAAACATCTATCATTCCCTCCTATATTATAGGACATAACTATATATGAACAGCTTTTGAATTTAGATTAATATTTTACTTTTTTCTAAAATTCTATTATAGAAATTATCTTTTGAATATAAGATAAAAAGTGTCCACAAAAAGCCATTAGTAATAAAAAAAATTTTATGGGACTTTTCTAAAAAATAAAATAGAACGTTATTCATCAATTTTTAAGAGAGGTTGAAACAATTATTAAATTCATATAAAACATTAAAAAATCAAATATTCCCTATCTCATCCATCAAATTTTGTCGATAGGTTTCGCCAATAAGAATTTTATGACCAGCAATCGTAATGCGATTTTTGCTGATGTTTTCTATTTTGTTTTTCTGAACAATGAAGGAGCGGTGAACGCGAAGAAATCTGTCACGTGGAAGTAAATCTTCCATGTTTTTCATGCTCATCAACGTGATAATAGGTTTCGCATCGTTCCGGACATAGATTTTTACGTAATCTTTCAGTCCTTCCACGAAAAGAATATCATCAAAAAGCACTTGCACCAGCTTGTAGTCGGCTTTTACAAAAATTCCCGTTTTTTCTTTTCCTTCGTTTTGAGCAGCTTTTTGGGAAATTTCAAACCAGTTCAATGCTTTTTTGGCAGCCGTCAGAAAGTCGGTAAATGAAATCGGTTTGAGTAAATAATCGAGGGCGTTTACCTTGTAACCGTTGATGGCATATTCGCTGAAGGCGGTAGTAAAAATAATTTTTGTGTCGGGATGGACAAACTGTGAAAATTCCATGCCGCTAAGTTCAGGCATTTGAATATCCAAAAAAATAATGTTAGGTTGCTGATTTTCCAAATCGTGCATAGCCGACAAAGCACTCGAATATTTGCCTGTCAGTTTCAGAAAAGGTGTTTTTTCTACATACGATTCCAACAGATTGATGGCAAGTGGTTCGTCATCTATGATCCAGCAGTTGAGTATCATCTTTAGGTTCATTATTGGTGCTGATAATCAAAAGAGTAGAATAGACATTGTTAACAATTTCCTTTTGCCAGATATAACGATTCGGATAAAGAAGGTCTAATCTTTTTTGTAATTGCTGCAATCCTATGCCTTTATCACTTTTGTCTGATTTGGACTTGGGAAAATAACTATTTTCACAGGTAAATCGCAATAATCCTTCTGTGTTTTCAATTAATTGAATATGAATAAACGATGGTTTGTCAGCACTGATTCCATGTTTGAAAGCATTTTCTATCAAAGAAATAAAAATTAAAGGAGCAATGTTAATATTACTCTCTGGTAATAATTCAAAGTCAGTAGTCAATTCAACATTTTCTGGCAGCCTTATTCGCATCAAATTGATGTAGTTTTGCATAAATTCAACTTCTTGTGACAAAGGTACAAAAGTTTGATTGTTATCATACAGAATATATCTTAATAATTTGCTTAAATCTTGCACTGCCTGTTGAGCTTGTTGTGGATTGAAATTGATGAGTGCATAAATATTATTTAAAGTATTGAGCAGAAAATGTGGATTAATCTGATTTTTAAGGTTTTGAAGTTCTGCTTCAGTTTTTGCTTTTTCCAGTTCTTTGCGTTCGTTATCTATTTGCACCCAATGCATACTCATTTTAATAGCCACGCTCAGCCCTGCCACCAAAATTAAGGAAAACATATTACTGATAATGAACTTCAAAGAAGAAGGTCCATGTCTTCTCATATTAATAGGTGGATGTTCTTTCCCACCCATATGCGGATGACCACTGAAATTTAAACTGAATAATAATTCATGTGCAAAATGCATCAATGAAGCCAAAACAATAATCAAAAAGAAATTGATGAGGATAAATTCTTTCGTTCTTCGCGTAAAAAGGAACTTGTCAATCAAATAAAAATAATTGATGTAAAATACAGCAATAAAACATACAACTGTGAACGTAGAATTCCAGAAAAAAATCCAATTAAATTCTTCATTCCTTCTATTGAAAAAGAACAAAGGAAAACATAACACAATCATCCATACCAGAATATGAATAAGAATATTATTTGGCCAGCTTTTTTGATTTTTTTTACTGTCGTTTGTCATTTATTTTACAAATTTGTTTTTAAAACTTTAAAAAACTAATAATAACAGAAGTTCTTATATTTTTTTGTTTAATTTTTCTTATTATATCTTTTTTGGAAAAGAAAAGGCAAAAACCATTGAAAATTAATGTTTTATTCAATATTTGTTTTACCTTTTCTCACATTAAAACCTGATTATTAAAAGCTTATAGAATTCACGGTAGTGCTTGTCGAAAGCGTTCCCGATTTTTTAAGAGTTCCGGGCGTATAAGTTCCTCCGGAATAATATCCTCCAATATTGGTTGTAGTAGAATACGAACCTTCTGTATAAATACTGTAGGAAGCGCCTTTACTCATTTCGGGAGTAGAAATTGAACTTCCATTTAATGTAATGGTTTTCACATCTGAACTGTCCCAGATATAATCAGAAGAAGACTCTGTCTTTGTTGACGATGACTCATCGTCATTCTCGCTTTCAATCTCTGTTCCGCCAAGAACTTTTTCAGGATCGCAAGCAACATGGAGAAATATCGTGCCCATAATTACAACGAATAAAACAAATATATTTTTCATCTTTTTATTATAAATGGTATGAATATTTTACTCCAAGAATGTATTTGCCGGAATAGTCTGCTTCGTCCATTCCCAGTTCCTTATTATAAACACCAAAAACATTGATGCTGTTGTGCTTATTCAATTTATATTTCAAAGAAAGTGTATAACGTAATTTGTCGAAAGCATTTCCGTCAGGATCATTCAAGGAATAATATGTTTTAAATTCAAATTCAGGGGTTATTTCGCATTTGGGTATATCATATTCTGCTTCAATTGAATTTTTCCACATTGAGGCAAGATTAACCTTATATGTATCAATGGTCCCGTCATCTTTGATTCTTTCGCTGTCGTTTTTGGTGGTAACCTGTAATCCTTCCGACAAATCGAATTGGAAATTGCCAAATTTCTTTGTGCCTGTAATACTTCCCGTAAATCTGTGGCGAAATTGGTAATTATTATATTTTTCATCCAATACATTCATAAACTGATATTCCAGCCCAACTTTAAGGGGCTTGATGATTTTATATTCCACTCCCAAACCCATGTGCCAGCGGTTAATTAATTGAAGTCCTGAAATGGTTCGCAATTCGGTTTCTGCTTCAAAAGTCCATTTATCTACTTTTTTGTCAATGGTTAAGCTTGTCCATGTACCAAACTGATTTTGAGCCTGACTACTGATATAGAAAACAAATAAGAATATCACTACAACACTTTTTTGCCACATAAATTTATTTTTATTTTTATTCATAATAATAGATATTGATGGTAGCACTATCTTTTCAGGTAGGAAATTCCTTCAATTGAAATGCGATGAATATTCAATCCTGTTCTTTTTCTTAACTCTGCAATCAATTCTTGTTCCCTATCCGTATGAATCATATCAATATTCTCAAAGAAGACGATTTTTGTAGATCCGCGTTTGATAAGTATTTTGGTGTCAAACAAGAATACAGCTACAAAAATAACCGCAAATACAATTAACAATTCGACCACATCCAGTTGGATGCCACTCAACAGCCCCATTACGATAAAGACAAAGAGATAGGTCATATCTTTCACGCTGATGCCGATAAAGTTAGACCACACGTTTGTTGCAAATTTTGTTAACATATAATATCTGAGTTTTAAAGTTATTTTTCTTAATACCCGGAACGGAATTGGCAATTCCAAAACAGTATTTACTTAGAGAAACAGAATGAAGGTGCTATTCCCGCATAATTTGAACGAATTCGGATTTCTTCATTCGTTCTTGCTTTATCTCTATAATTACTATTTCAGGATATTGATGCCATTCTTCGTTTATATAATATTTTATATCATAATCAATCGTAACTCTTTCTGTAAGTTGCTTATTTACAAGTGTTGTACGTTTACAGTTGATTCTAAGTGTACTATTTAACATTTCGGGGAGTATTCCTGTTTCTTTTTTAGTAATTCTGCTGCTTTCCCCTGTATAACTTCTTCCTGATATGGAAGGTTGATTTAAAAAATTTTAGAAACTATCATTTTTTAAATATTGTCCCTATCAGGCCCGCCATGCCCCCCTCCAAAGCCTCTACGTGGTACCATATCATTTTGATTTGCACCGTTTTTGAAAATATTGAAACGATATACGAAATGAACCATAAAATAGCTGGTAAGGGTATTGGTAGTTATATCTCTAATATAATTGGACGTAGCACTTCGATTGATATTACTTCTTTGTTGTAAAATATCATATATTTTAAAACGAAGTGTACCATTTTTTTGTTTAAAAAACTGCTTTTGAATGGAAGCATTCCAGATCCAAGCGCTTTGTTCAAAACCTGTTGCGTAACCTGAATTGGTGTTGTAGGAAATATCACTATCAATAGAAAAATTGTAAGGTAAATAAAGGGTAGTATTGGCAGAAGCATTATAGTTAAAATATTCTTGATTTTGCTGTCCTTTCAAACTATTTTGAACATTGTTGTAATTTACATTCCCACGAATGCCAAAATCAATAACATTTGAACGATAATTCACCCCGAGCTCTTGCCCTAATCCAGTCCTTTGGCTCAAATTTATTTCGTTATTAGAAAATCCATTGGCGTGATTATAACTGCCAAAAGTCATGGAAAAAATAGAGAAATTAGTTTTTCTTATTGGCAAATTCAGCATCAATCTGCCATTAGCATTCCAGTTGCCGTTCACGTTTTTATAAGTAGTTTCTTTTCGGCCGGTAGCAACGTAAGTCGATGTTGAAGATACTATGTCATTCAAAGTGTAAGTTGCATTGCCAAAAAACGTAATGGAGCTTTTCTTTTCAGGAATAAAATTCATATAGCGAATATTAAGTCGATGATTGAAAGAAGGCTTCAAGTCTGGATTACCATAAGTTACATTTAATGGATCGGAAACGTCCCTTACAGGTGAAAGTTGTGTAACGGAAGGCTGGCTTGTAATACCCGAATACCTGATTCTTAAATTATTTTGCCGACTCCAGCGATAGTTGAACTGAGCGGTGGGAGCATAATTAATTCCTTGATTGATAACTGGATAAATTGAATCTACCTTGTAAGTTTTGCTGTTCGAATTAAATGGTTGCATACTGAAACCAACCATATAATCATATTTTCCTCTTTCGGCTTTGAAATTTAATTCCACTGATTGATTTGTGAAATTATTTTCCAATCGCTTACTGTAAGTTGTATCCATTACCGTATAATTTCCATCAGCATCTTTGGTACGGGTATCTTTGTTTGATTCGGAAAGATTTTGCTTATAAGTATAGGCAAGCTGGATAAAATTATTTTTTCCAATAGGTTCTACGTAAGAAATATATCCTTGCCAGCTTTTACTATCATTAATATTGGTAAATCTCTGATCAATAATATCGTCAGGTTTTGTTCTATGATAAAAAGTATTGGAAAGATTATTGCCATTATTATCAGCATTATTTAATTGTCCTCTTAATTGGAGGCTGAGAACACGTCCCTTTTTCCCCAATTGACGGCTGGCATCCAACCTACCTCCGATGTTTTTACCATTTCCTTCTGAATAATAATCCGAATTACCGTTATTGATAGTATCATTTAATTCATTGGTAGTAAAAAAATCACTTGTTTCACTGCGATGGTTCTGGTAAAAACCTGCACTG
>Ga0208826_1002356_pt1 | contig 14133 bp, 13 predicted proteins | sample AD_UKC115_MetaG_FD_184451 | JGI IMG/M metagenome (GOLD analysis project Ga0208826, IMG submission 184451) | Active sludge microbial communities of municipal wastewater-treating anaerobic digesters from Hong Kong - AD_UKC115_MetaG (SPAdes)... | ecosystem: Engineered > Bioreactor > Anaerobic >...
ACTGCTGCACCTGGGGCCACCCGACACCCCCGAGGACGCGCTCGGCTGGTACGACGACTTCGTCGGCATCGTCATGCACCCGGCCGACGCCGTCGCTCCCCGCCAGGTGATGGACCACGCCGGCGTGGTGCACCACTATGCTGAGGTGCTGAGCGGCGAGGCCATGCAGGACGGCCCCGTCATGCTGAGCTGGCCGGCGGTGCAGGGCGAAGGCATGGGCGCGGCCAGCAACGTGGTGATCCACGAGTTCGTGCACAAGATGGACATGCAGGCCGGCGGCGCCCGCGGCGCGCCGCCGCTGCCACGCGGCTTCATGGGCGCGCGCAGCGCACGCGAAGCGGCGGCGCACTGGGCCCGCACCTGGGCGCCGGCCTACCACGCATTTCGCGAGCAGGTGATCCGCGCCGAGCGCTTTGGCGAGCCCCTGCCCTGGCTGGACGCCTACGGCGCCAGTGCCCCCGCCGAGTTTTTTGCCGTGGCCTGCGAGGCCCACTTCGTCGAGCCCGAGCGCTTTGCGCAGGAGTTTCCGGCGCTCGCGGCCAGCTTGCGCGAGTTCTTCAAGCAAAAAGAGCCGGCAGCGCCCGTTCAATAAACGCAGACAGCTATCAAATCAAGAGCTATTGCGCCGCCGCGATCTGCCGCAGCGCCTGCTCGAACACCTCCGGCGGCTGCCCGCCCGAGATCAGGTGGCGCTGGTTGATGACCACCGCCGGCACCGACTGAATGCCCGCCATCTGCCAGCGCCGCTCGGCCGCGCGCACTGCGTCGGCAAACTCCTCGCCCGCCAAAATCTGCCGCGCCCGCGCCTCGTCCAGGCCCGCTGCGCGCACGGCCGCCAGCAGCACTTCGTCGTGATCGACCCGCTCGGCGCGGGCGTGATAGGCCTCCAGCAAGGCGCGCTTGAGCGCGAGTTGCTTGTCCACGCCATCCAGCCCGGCCCAGTGCAGCAAGCGATGGGCGTTGAAGGTGTTGACGATGCGCCCGCGCCCGTCGGGGTTGAAGGCAAAGCCCACCGCCGCGCCGCGTTCACGGATGGTGGCCTGGATGCGTGCGCGCTGCTCGGGCGTGGAGCCGTACTTGCGCCCCAGATGCTCGCCGATGTCCTCGCCTTCGGGCCCCATGTCGGGGTTGAGCTCGAAGGGCTGAAAGTGCAGCTCGGCCTGCACGGCGTCGGCGCTGTTCTTGAGCGCCTGTTGCAGCGAGGCCAGACCCACGGCGCACCAGGGGCAGGCCACGTCGGAGACGAAGTCGATCCGCATCGAGATGGGCATAAAACAAGTCCTTTGCAATCAAAACAGGAGCTGCCCGCGCAATATGGGAACCGGCTGGAGCGCGATTTGTCTCTTTGAATTCAAATCGCCAGCGCGCGACCCAGCGCCGCGTCGAACGTGGCCGGCGCCTCGAACTGCACCCAGTGACCGGCGCCCTCGATCCGTTGCAGGCCGCGAAAATCCAGCGCCGCAGCGGCAAATGCACCCTCGAGCCGATCGACGGCTGGGCCATAGACCGCATCGTGCGCGCCGTAGATCGCGTGCACCGGACACGGCACCCGCGGCAGCGTGCGCGCCAGGATGTCGGTGTGCGCCAGGCGCCGGCGCGGCAGGCGGTCGCGCGCCACGTTGGCGATGTGCACTTGCAGCGCCAGCCCGTCGATCAGCCGCGCATCGTGCAGCATCAGCACGCCCAGGTTGTGGCGGTGCGCGTCGGCCTGCGCCTCGGGCGTGCCCAGGTGACGCCAGGCGCGCAGTTCGAACTGGCGACCGGACGTCAGGCCCATCGCCGGCGCGCCCACCAGCACCACGCGCCGCGCCAGCTTGGGATGCGCGGCCAGCAGCAGGCCTGCCGTCATGCCGCCGAAGGAAAAACCCACCAGGTCGACCGCCTCACCCGGCAGCAACGTGCGCAGGCCGGTGGCCAGCGGCTCGATCATGGCGTCGGCGTCGGTGCCGCCCGGCGGCGGGTCGGAGTCGCCAAAGCCCGGCAAATCGACCGCCAGCACCCAGCGGCCGGCGTCGACCAGGGGCAGGATGTTTTTGACCCAATGCGTCCACGAGCCGCTGCCACCATGAAACAGCACCAGCGGCGCCACGCCGGCGCGGCGCTCGCCCCAGGCGTGCCAGACGATGCGGCCCTGGCCCATGGGCGTATCCAGGCGCTGGGCTTGCTGCAGGCGCGCGCGGTTGGCGGGCGGCAGCAGGTCGGGGACGTCGATGGGCTGCATGGGGATCCGGCGAGTCATCAATCTTCAAGCGAAGCCGACCAGCGCTCACCCCAGTCGGCGTGGCGCTGCTCGTCGAGCGCGCGGCGCTCGCGCTTGGTCGGGCGGCCCTGGGCGATGCTGTGCGCCGGCTCGGGCGCCAGGCGGCGATCGGCCGCGGCCTGCTCGCGCGCGGCCGCGCTGGCCGCGGTCTCTTTGTACAACTGCTGCGCCACGGGCGCGGGGCCGCGCATGGGGCTCAGCGCCCGCACCTGGACTTCGCGCTCGATCTCGCCCTGGCGCACCCGAACGAGCTCACCCGCCTTCAGCTCGCGCGCCGGCTTGACGTTGGCGCCCGCCACCTGCACGCGCCCGCGCTCGATGGCCTGCACGGCCAGCGCGCGCGTCTTGAAAAAGCGCGCGGCCCACAGCCATTTGTCGATGCGCTGGCGCTCCAAGGGTTCGGTCATGGTCAGTCGCCATTGTGCCGCCGGCATGGCAAATCGGGCCCGGGACCCTTGCGGCCCATGTCCATGCTTGCGCAGCGTCGGACTCGATGGATTGACGAGAAATCAGGCTCCAGCGCACACGCAATGGGCGCCAGAAGCTACTGAAATCATAGCGCCTGGGCCGCAAGCGGCTGCGCAAGCCAGGGCCGGCCGACGGCCCAGGTCATCCGCCCCCTCAAGGCACCCGCACCAGCACCGGCACCCCCGCCTGCCGCAGGCAGCCCGTGGTGACGCTGCCCAGCAGCGCCGACTGCAGCGCCGTGCGCCCGCGCGTGACCATGGCCAGGATGGCGTCGGGCCGGCCGCGGACGAAGTCGGCGATGGCCGCGCCGGGATCGCCGTGCAGCACCTCCCAGGTGGTCGCCACCTGGTAGCGCGCGGCCAGATCGCGGGCGCAAGCGCGCACGTAGCCGGTCTCGAGCCCCTTCATCGCGTCGCTGTCAGGCGTCTCGCCGCGCGCGGTGGCTGCCGGGTTGACCACGTTGACGACCACCAGCTGGGCACCCAGGCTCTGCGCCAGTTGCGCGGCCTGCGGGGCCATGGCCTCGGACAGCTCGGTGCCATCCAGCGGCAGCACCACGTTGCGGATACCGGGCACGGTCGCCGGCGCCCCACCCGTGGGGCGGTACACCAGCACCGGCGCGCCGGCGCTGCCGCGCACCACGCGCAGCGCCACACTGCCGACCATGGCTTCCATCAGGCCAGAGTGCCCGTGCGTGGTCATCACCACCAGCGTTTCAGGCACGGCGCGCGCCTGCGCGAGGATGGCTTCGGCCACGTCGCCCGACGCCAGCACGCACTGGCCGCGCGCGCCGTGGGCCACGCCCAGGTTCTCGACATAGGCGCGTGCATCGGGTTCGTCTGCCGCCTTCTCCACCACGCGCAGCAGCGTGAGCGGCGCACCACGCGCGGCCAGGGCCACCGCATAGGGAATGACTTCTTCGGAAAAGCGCGAGCCGTCCAGCGCCACCAGGATTCGTTCGTACACTGCGAGCACCTCCAGAGCTTGGGTTGAAAAGCCGCTCCAGTGTAGGGCAGCCGCGGGGGCCCGGCCAGCGCCCCCGGTGCGGCAGCTACACCAGCCGTTCGATCCGGCGGTAGCGCCACACCAGCAGATAGAAAGCGCTTTGCAGCGCCAGCATCACGCTGAACACCACCGGGTACGACATCCACACGCCCGGCAGTCCGAAACGCGCCGACAGCGCGTGCGCCGCCGGCAACTGCACCAGCGCGATCGAGGCCACGCTGATGCCCGTGGGCACCCACACCGTGCCGCTGGCGCGCATGACGCCGGCCACCACGGCCTGCATGCCAAAAATCACACTGCCCCACAGCATCACGTACAGCAGCCCCTGCGCCATGGCCAGCACCGGCGGCGCGGTAAGGAAAAACCCCAGCAGCCAGTGCGAGAGCCCGTAGCCCAGCAGCACCAGGCTGCCGGTCAGCACGCCGTTCAGCAGCAGGCCGGTGCGCACGATGGCCGACAGGCGCTCCACCCGGCCGGCGCCGATGGCCTGCGCGCCCAGGATCGAGGCCGTGATGGCGATCGACAGCGCCGGGAACTGCACGTAGTTGACGATCTGGTTGACCGCGCCGTAGGCCGCCGTGGCGTCGGCCCCGTAGCGGTTGACCAGGCCCAGGATGGCCAGCTCGGCCATGGCGATGGTCACCATCTGCACGCCCGTGGGCACGCCGATGCGCAGCACGGCGCGCAGCAGCCGCCCGTTGATGCGCAGCGCGCGCAGCAGTTCGGCGTCGGGCGCCAGCGGGTGGCGCCTGCGGCGCAGATACACCCACAAAAAAGCCAGCGCCAGCGCAAACGACACCCAGCCGGCCACGGCCGCGCTGACCACGCCCAGCCGCGGCAGGCCCAGCCAGCCCCGGATCAGCGCCGGCGTGACCAGCAGGCCCACGGCGGTGGACAGGCACAGCGCCAGCAGCGGCGTGACCGTGTCGCCCACGCCGCGCAGCAGCTGCGTGTACAGGATGAACACCAGCAGCAGCGGCATGCTGAGCATCATCACCCGCGCATAGGCCACGGCGTCCGGCAGCAGCTCGGGCGCGGTGCCCAGCGCGGTCAGCGCGGGGCGGGCCAAGGACTCGCCCAGCACCGCGGCCCCCAGGCCGATCAGGCCGCCCAGCGCCAGCGCGGTGCCGGCAATCGCCTTGACCTTGTGCGGCTCGCGCGCGCCCCAGGCCTGGCCGATCAGCACCGACGCGCCGGCGCCCACGCCGATGACCAGCGCGATGAAGAAGAACACCACCGGGAACATGCCCGCGACAGCGGCCAGCGCATCGGTGCCCAGCATCTGCCCGATGTAGACGCCATTCACGCTGCCCGACAGCGATTGCAGGATGTTGGCCAGCACCATCGGCCCCAGAAAGGCCAGGTAGGTGCGCCACAGCGGGCGCTGGCTGACTGCGCGCGGCGCGGCGGATGGGGCGGCGCTCACGAGGCCGACTCCAGCACGATGGCGCGCGCCCGCTCTTCGGCACTGGGCGGCTCGTACTGCGACTCCATGAAGTCGAACATGGCCGGCGTCACCTCGAAGGCGAAGGTGGCACCGCGCTGCGTGTTGCGCCGGGCCACGCGCTCGCGCCGCAGCGCCAGCGGCGCATCGACGAAATGCCATTGCACCGCCAGGCCTGCTGCACTGGCGCGGGCCGCGGCGGCCTCGCGCTGCGCGCGCTTCATGAAGCCCAGGTCGAGCACCACGGCACAACCGGCGCGCAGGGCGGCTTCGGCGGTGAGCCAGATGCGCGACTCGCAACGCTGCACCCGATCCATGACCCAGGCCAGGTCCATGGGCCGCGGCACGTCGGGGCCAAAGAGCGGGCCCATCCAGTCGTCGATGGCCAGCGGCAGGGCTCGATGGATGCGCGCCAGTTCGCCGGCGCGCGTGGATTTGCCGGCCCCCTGGGGGCCGTAGATGAGATGCAGGGTGTTCATGGAAACCGAAAAAAGGATCAGTGGCTGGATTCGGGCGCCAGCCAGCCCGGCGCCGCCAGCCGGCGCGCATGGGCCGCGACGTCCGTCGGCCACGCCGCGATGAGCGTCTCGAAGCGTTCGCGCTCACCCGCGAACAGCGCGCGCGTCGCCTCCTCGAAGCCGGGGCGGTGGCCGGCGATGGCGTTCATGAATTTGTAGCATCGCTCGATGGCGCGGCGCCGGTCATCGGCCGATTCGCCGGCTTTGCGGGCCTGATCGACCAAACGGCGCAAGGCGGCCGAGGCGCCGCCCGGCTGCGCCGACAGCCAATCCCAGTGGCGTGGCAGCAGGGTCACCTCGCGCGCCACCACGCCCAGGCGCGGGCGGCCCGGCGACGGGCGGGGCGCGGCCCGGCCGTTTGCCGGGACGGATGCACGGGCTCCATCGACGCCCATGCGCGCCAGCAATGCGGCGTGCTCGGGGCGCGGTGGCGCGTCCACCGGCGCGCCGGTGGCATCATCGAAGACGAGCACGGGCTGCTCCTGCTCGTCCAGGGACGCCAAGGCCTGGGCAATGTCGGCATACGCACCACAGGCCAGCAGGCGATCGCCCGCGAAGGCGGTGTAGCGGGACGTGTAAATCGTGTTCATGCACTTATTGTACCCGGGTTAAATTATTTTGCCCGGGTATTTTTAAAAATGTCGCGTGCACGCTACCATCAACCCGATGTCCGCCAATCAGACACCGCCCCCACCCGATCTGCCGCGCGACGGCGACCGCATCCTGGCGCTGGCGGCACGCTCGATGTTCGATCTGTTTGCCAACGCCAGCGAAGGCATGCTGCTGATCGACCGCGACGCACGCGTGGTGTGGATCAACGACCAATACCGGCGCTTTCTGCCGGCATTGGGCTTTGCGCGCGAGGAGGACTTCGTCGGCCAGCCGGTGGCCCAGGTCATCGACAACACGCAGATGCACGAGGTGCTGCGCACCGGCAAGCCGATCCTGATCGACCTGCTGGCCAACAAGGCCGGCACCTTCGTGGTCAGCCGCATTCCGCTGCGCGACGCGGCCGGCGAGGTGATCGGCGTGCTGGGCATCGTGCTGTTCGACCAGACATCGGCGCACATGCGGGCGCTGACGGCGCAGTTTGCCCGGCTGCAGCAAGACCTGCTGGACGCGCGGCGCGAGCTGGACGCCCAGCGCAGCCAGGGCGGCGCCCCGCGCCGCACCAAATACACCCTGGCCAGCTTTGTCGGCGCCAGCCCCGGCGCCGTCGAGGTCAAGCGCCAGGCACGGCGTGCGGCGCAGTCGGGCAGCCCGGTGCTGCTGCTGGGCGAGACCGGCACCGGCAAGGAGCTGCTGGCGCACGGCATCCATGCCGCGTCGGGGCGGGCGTCGGGGCCGTTTGTCAGCGTCAACATCGCGGCCGTGCCCGACACCCTGCTGGAGGCCGAGTTCTTCGGCGTCGCGCCCGGCGCCTACACCGGGGCCGAGCGCAAGGGCCGCGTGGGCAAGTTCAAGCTGGCCGACGGCGGCACGCTGTTTCTGGACGAGATCGGCGACATGCCGCTGCCGCTGCAGGCCAAGCTGCTGCGCGCACTGCAGGAGGGCGAGATCGAGCCGCTGGGCAGCAACCAGCTGGTGCCGTTCGACGCGCGGCTGATTGCCGCCACCAGCCGCGACCTGCCGGCGCTGGTGCGCGAAGGGCGCTTTCGCGAAGACCTGTACTACCGCCTGAGCGTGCTGCCGCTGCGCGTGCCGCCGCTGCGCGAGCGCCGCGGCGACATCCCGGCGCTGCTCGAGGTGCTGGGCGAGGACATGGCCCAGCGCGGCACGCCACCGCCCGAGCTGACCCCCGGCGCACTGGCCCTGCTGGCCGCGCAGCACTGGCGCGGCAACATCCGCGAGTTGCGCAACGTGCTGGAGCAGGCCGCCCTGCACGCCGACTCCGACCGGCTGGATGGCGAGCACATGGAGGCCGTGCTGCGCCTGGCCGGCGTGGCCCAGATCCAGCCGGCGCTGCCCGCCGCCGAAGCGCCGGCAGGCGCCGACACCCTCTTGCAGCCGCTGGCCCGCCAGGTGCGCGCGCTGGAGCAGCGCGCCATCGCCGCCGCGCTGCGCGCCACCGGCGGCAACAAGCTGGCGGCCGCGCGCCTGCTGGGCATCTCGCGCGCCACCTTGTATGAGCGCCTGGATGCCTCGGTTCGCGCAGAGCCAACGGGTTAACACTGATCCCGTTTCAGGCGATTGACTGATTTTCAGGCATCAATTTGCCTGAAATTTGTTCACATCAAGCCCGGACGCAGCCAAATCACGCGCAAAATCGAGGCGCTGCAACTTGGCATGCCTTTTGCATGATCTTTGGATTGCTGGCTTTCGACATTCAACAGGAGACTCTCACATGCAACGTCGCTCCCTCATGGCCCTGGCCGCCGCGGCCGCCCTCATCAGCACCTCGGCGCTGGCCGCCGGCGAGATCAAGATCGCCCACATCTACAGCAAGACCGGCCCGCTGGAGGCTTACGGCAAGCAGACACAGACCGGCCTGGTGATGGGCTTGCAGTACGCCACCGGCGGCACCATGGAAGTGGCGGGCAAGAAGATCGTGCTGATCGAGAAGGACGACCAGGGCAAGCCCGACCTGGGCAAGAGCCTGCTGGCCACCGCCTACGCCGACGACAAGGCGGACCTGGCCGTCGGCCCCACCAGCTCGGGCGTGGCGCTGGCCATGCTGCCGGTGGCCGAGGAGTACAAGAAGATCCTGCTGGTCGAGCCCGCCGTGGCCGACTCCATCACCGGCGACAAGTGGAACAAGTACATCTTCCGCACCGGCCGCAACAGCAGCCAGGACGCCATCAGCAACGCCACCGCGATGGACAAGGACGGCGTGTCCATCGCCACGCTGGCGCAGGACTACGCCTTTGGCCGAGACGGCGTGAAGGCCTTCAAGGACGCGCTCAAGCACGCCAAGATCGTGCACGAGGAATACCTGCCCCAAACCACCACCGACTTCACCGCCGGCATCCAGCGCCTGATCGACGCGCTCAAGGACAAGCCCGGCCGCAAGGCCATCGAGGTGATCTGGGCCGGCGGCACGCCGCCCTTTGCCGCGCTGGCCGCGCAGGACCTGAAAAAGCGCTACGGCATCGAGGTCTTCACCGGCGGCAACATCCTGCCGGCCATGGCCAGCTACAAGGCCTTCCCGGGCATGGAAGGCGCCACCTACTACTACTACGGCATCCCCAAGAACCCGTCCAACGACGCCCTGGTGGCCATGCACTACAAGGAGTTCAAGGCGCCGCCCGACTTCTTCACCGCCGGCGGCTTTGCCGCGGCCGAGGCGATCGTGACGGCGCTGAAGGCCACCAATGGCGACACCAACACCAACAAGCTCATCAAGACCATGGAGGGCATGAGCTTTGACACGCCCAAGGGCAAGATGACCTTCCGCAAGGAAGACCACCAGGCCATGCAAAGCATGTACCACTTCAAGATCAAGGTGGACCCGGCCTTTGCCTGGGGCGTGCCCGAGCTGGTGCACGAGATCAAGCCCGAAGAAATGAACGTGCCAATCCGCAACAAGCGCTGATTGCGATTTTTCCTCCCTCTCCCTCTGGGAGAGGGTTGGGGTGAGGGCCAGCGACGATGGCGACGCGCCGGCTTGATCCACGCCCCCGCCCCTCACCCCCCACCCTCTCCCCCGCGGGGAGAGGGAGCTACAGATCCATGCTCGAAACCGAAGACCTGACCATCCGCTTCGGCGGCCACGTGGCCGTCAACGCGGTCACCTGCGCCTTCGCGCCCGGCACGCTCACGGCCATCGTCGGGCCCAATGGCGCGGGCAAGACCACCTACTTCAACCTCATCTCCGGCCAGCTCAAGGCCACGAGCGGGCGCGTGCGCCTGAACGGGCGCGACCTGTCGGCGCTGCCGCCCTCGGCACGCACCAAGGCCGGGCTGGGGCGGGCGTTTCAGCTCACCAACCTGTTTCCCAACCTGAGCGTGCTGGAGAACGTGCGCCTGGCCGTGCAGGCCACGCAGGGCGGCGCACAGGCGCTCAACCCGTGGCGCATCTGGAGCGACCACACCGACTGGACCCGGCGCGCGCAGGACATCCTCGCGTCGGTGGCCATGCAGGCGCAGCAAGGCATGCCCGTGGCCAGCCTGCCGCACGGCGACCAGCGCAAGCTGGAGGTGGCCCTGCTGATGGCGCTCGATCCGCAGGTCTACATGTTCGACGAGCCCACCGCCGGCATGAGCCACGACGAGGCGCCCGTCATCCTCGACCTGATCCGCGCGCTGAAGAAAGACAAGAGCAAGACCATCCTGCTGGTCGAGCACAAGATGGACGTGGTGCGCGAGCTGGCCGACCGCATCATCGTGCTGACCAACGGCCAGCTGGTGGCCGACGGCGAGCCCGCCGAAGTCATCGCCTCGCCCGTGGTGCAGCAGGCCTATCTGGGCGTGAGCAAGGACGAGGAAGCGGCCGCATGAGACACGCCACAAAAACAGCCGAGACAGCCGGACGCAGAGGACGCAAAGAATTCGCAAAGGACGCAAAAGATACCGAAAGAAAATTGGTTTTCTTTTGCGTCCTCTGCGCAACTTTTGCGTCCTCTGCGTCCGGTATTCAGGGGACGCCCGCATGACCCCGAACCTGCTCGAGTTGCAAGGCGTGCACACCCACATCGGCGCCTATCACATCCTGCACGGCGTGGACTTGGCTGTGCCGCGCGGGCAGCTCACCTTGCTGCTGGGGCGCAATGGCGCGGGCAAGACCACCACGCTGCGCACCATCATGGGCCTGTGGTCCGCCAGCCAGGGGCGCATCACCTTCAACGGGCAGGACATCACGCGCCAGCACACGCCGCAGATCGCCCAGCAGGGCATCGCCTACGTGCCCGAGAACATGGGTATCTTCGCCGACCTGACGGTCAAGGAAAACATGGTGCTGGCCGCGCGCGGCGCGCGCACCACAGCGCAGATCGACGGCGAGCGCCTGCAGTGGATCTTCCAGCTCTTTCCGGCGGTCGAGAAGTTCTGGAACCACCCGGCCGGCAAGCTCTCGGGCGGGCAAAAGCAGATGCTGGCCGTGGCGCGCGCCATCGTCGAGCCGCGCGAACTGCTGATCGTGGACGAGCCCAGCAAGGGCCTGGCGCCCGCCATCATCAACAACATGATCGAGGCCTTCGCGCAGCTCAAGAAGAGCGGCGTGACCATCCTGCTGGTGGAGCAGAACATCGGCTTTGCCAAGCGCCTGGGCGACACCGTGGCGGTGATGGACGACGGGCGCGTGGTGCATGCCGGCAGCATGGCGGCGCTGGCCGCCGATGAAGCGCTGCAGCAGCGCTTGCTCGGCTTGTCGCTCGGATGAATGCCATGGCAACCAATCACCGCGCCAGGGCCGGTCGGGGGCAGCCCCTCACCCCTCCCTCTCCCCAAAGGGGCGAGGGCGATCGGCTCTGCCGGTTTTACTCCCTCTCCCTCTGGGAGAGGGTTGGGGTGAGGGCAGCGGCCTTCGATCAGGCACCGCGCCATTCAAGACAAATCATGCCCCAGCGCCCGCCCATCCAGCGCTAGCAGCTTCTGAATCAATAGCAAACCACCCCGCATGAAAGCGCTCGACTTCGACTACAAGCCCCTGCTGCTGGTGCCCGTGCTGGCCCTGCTGGCGCTGCCACTGGTGGGCTCGGGCTCGACCTGGCTGACGCTCACGGTGGCCGGCCTGGCCATGGGCATGATCATCTTCATCATCGCCTCGGGCCTGACGCTGGTGTTCGGCCTGATGGACGTGCTGAACTTCGGCCACGGCGTGTTCATTGCCCTGGGCGCCTTCGTGGCCACCAGCGTGCTGGGCGCGATGAGCGACTGGACCGGATCGACCGAGCTGTGGCGCAACCTGGTCGCGGTGCTGCCGGCGATGGCAGTGGCCATGCTGGTGGCCGGCGCGGTGGGCGTGGCCTTCGAGCGCTTCATCGTGCGCCCGGTGTACGGCCAGCATCTCAAGCAGATTCTCATCACCATGGGCGGCATGATCATCGGCGAGGAGCTGATCAAGGTGATCTGGGGCCCGCAGCAGATTCCGCTGCCGCTGCCGGCCGGCATGCAGGGCTCGTGGCTGGTGGGCGATGCGGTGATCGAGAAGTACCGCGTGGTCGCCGTCGTCGTGGGCGTGCTCGTGTTTGCCGCGCTGCTGTGGACGCTGGCGCGCACCAAGGTCGGCCTGCTCATCCGCGCCGGCGTGCAGGATCGCGAGATGGTCGAATCGCTGGGCTACCGCATCCGGCGCCTGTTCGTGGGCGTGTTCGTTGTCGGCAGCGCGCTGGCCGGCCTGGGCGGCGTGATGTGGGGCCTGTACCAGCAGATCGTGGTGCCGCAGATGGGCTCGCAGGTCAACATCCTGATCTTCATCGTCATCATCATCGGCGGCCTTGGCTCTACCGCCGGTGCACTGATCGGCGCCCTGCTGGTCGGCCTGATGGCCAACTACACCGGTTTTCTGGCGCCCAAGGTGGCCCTCTTTTCCAACATCGCGCTGATGGTGGCGGTGCTGCTGTGGCGCCCGCAGGGCATTTACGCGGCGTCGAAATGAAAACGAGACCGGATGCAGAAGACGCAAAAGGTACGCAGAGGACGCAAAAGAAAACCATTTTTTGGCTCTGCATTTTTTGCGTCCTCTGCGAATCCTTTGCGTCCTCTGCGTCCGGTATTTCTAACCTATTGCTATCATAAACAGAGCTTCTTGCGCTTGTTGCAAAAGGGCTGGAGCCACTTTTCGTTCACAAACCATGTTCAGCCGCCTCCTCTCCCACGACCTGCCGCGCAGCAAGCTGCTGGCCGCCATCCTGATCGTCATCGTGCTGGGCCTGGCCGTGGCGCCGTTCGTGTTTCCGGGCGTCAAGGCGCTCAACGTGGCGGCCAAGGTGCTGATCTTCATCGTGCTGGTGGCGGCGTTCGATTTGCTGCTGGGCTACACCGGCATCGTCAGCTTTGCGCACACCATGTTCTTCGGCATCGGCGCCTACGGCATCGCCGTGGCCTGCACCCACCTGGGCGCCACGTGGACGGCGCTGACGGTGGGCACGGTGGTGGCGCTGGCGCTGTCGCTGGTGCTGGCGCTGGTGATCGGTTTGTTCTCGCTGCGCGTGCGCGCCATCTTCTTTGCCATGATCACGCTGGCCGTGGCCGCGGCGTTCCAGACGCTGGCCTCGCAACTGTCGGTCATCACCGGCGGCGAGGACGGCCTGACCTTCAAGCTGCCCGAATGGCTCTCGCCCAGTTTCGAGCCGTTCGAGACCGAGTTTTTCGGCGTGCTGATCGACGGCAAGATCATCGCCTACTACCTGCTGTTCATCGTCTGCGTGGCGCTGGTGCTGGCCTTGCTGCGCATCGTCAACTCGCCCTTCGGCCGCGTGCTGCAGGCGATCCGCGAAAACGAATTCCGCGCCGAGGCCATCGGCTACCGCGTGGTCGTGTACCGCACGCTGTCTTCGGTGCTGTCGGCCTTGTTCGCCACGCTGGCGGGCTGCATGCTGGCGCTCTGGCTGCGCTACAACGGGCCGGAGACCTCGCTCAGTTTCGAGATCATGATCGACGTTCTGCTGATCGTCGTCATCGGCGGCATGGGCACCATCTACGGCGCGTTGGTCGGCACCGTGCTGTTCATGGTCGCGCAAAGCTACCTGCAGGACCTGCTGCGCCTGGCCGGCGAGGCCACCTCGGCCGTGCCGCTGCTGCCCGCCCTCTTTTCACCGGACCGCTGGCTGCTGTGGCTGGGCCTGCTGTTCGTGCTGTCGGTCTACTACTTCCCGACCGGCGTGGTCGGCAAGCTGCGCGCGCGCGTGGCCCACGCAGCTGCCAAGCCTTCCCACCGAGGTCACTCCACGTGACTTTCACGTCCCACTATCTCGCCTGCGCCGGACGCGAGATTCATTTCACCGACTGGCAGCCGCAAGGCGCCGCGCGTGGCACCGTCATCGCCTGGCACGGCCTGGCGCGCACCGGGCGCGACATGGACGAGCTGGCCGCCCACCTGGCCGCGCGCGGCTGGCGCGTGGTCTGCCCCGACACCATCGGCCGCGGCCTGAGCCAGTGGGCGCGGCAGCCCGAGCACGAATACTGCTTGGCCTTCTACGCCCGCCTGGCGCGCGAGCTGCTGGTGCAACTGGGCACCGAGCGCTGCCACTGGGTCGGCACTTCGATGGGTGGGGCCATCGGCACCGTGGCGGCGTCAGGCTACTTCGAGCCCGAGCTGGCGCGACGAATCCAGAGCCTCGTGCTCAATGACAACGCACCGCAACTGGCCGCTGCCGCCATTGAGCGCATCAAGCAGTACGCCGGCAGCCCGCCCGCCTTTGCCACCGTCACCGAGCTGGAGTCGTTCTTCCGCGCCGCCTACAAGCCCTACGGCTTTCTGACCGACGCGCAGTGGCGGCGCCTGACGGAGAGCAGCACCCGCCGCCTGCCCGATGGCCGCGTGACGCCGCACTACGACC
>Ga0208826_1002360_pt1 | contig 14112 bp, 5 predicted proteins | sample AD_UKC115_MetaG_FD_184451 | JGI IMG/M metagenome (GOLD analysis project Ga0208826, IMG submission 184451) | Active sludge microbial communities of municipal wastewater-treating anaerobic digesters from Hong Kong - AD_UKC115_MetaG (SPAdes)... | ecosystem: Engineered > Bioreactor > Anaerobic >...
TCAAAGAGCTTGAGGGATTCCTCATCTTCAATCACCGGTTTTGGACCCTGCTGGGAGACCTTCATCACAATCTTCAACGTCGGATTGACTGACAGCTGCTTGACGTCGTATTCCACATAGTTAGGAACATAGTTATCCTTCATAGCGGTGAAGCGCCACTTTCCGGATCCGATGGCGATGATCGACCAGGTTCCCTTCTTGTCGGTCAGGGCGTCACGAAGGATCTCACCGCTCTGTCCTCCCTGAAGAAACTCGGCCTTGATCTTCACTCCTTCGATCGGCTTGCCGTACTCGTCTTCGACTATTCCGTTCACCCTCCCTTTGCCTCGTCCGGCCTGGGCCATCATCAAGGAGCCAGCAAAGGCCAGAAGAACGGCAACCAAGAGGATTGTTTTCACTCTTTTCATGATCAACCTCCTAATTTTTACAGCGCTCTACCTTTATGGGATGATACAAGAGAGAGGATCGGAGAGCAAGCCCCCCGGGAAACTCTCCCCTCATATCTTCAACTTCATGACCTTCTTCACCCGGGTGTCCGCCTTCAGGTTTTCAATCTCAACAGTCAAATGGTAAGCCCCCGGTTCGAGGGTGACCTCTCTCTCGATGGTGTACACCCCTTGAACCCTTCGGATCTCTTCCTCCGTGACGGAGAGGGGATACTCTTGCTGGATTGTCCAAAACCGCTTCTGGTCATCCTCGGACGAGGCGGTCAAGATCAGTTTCAACTCCGTCTTCAGCAGACCGTTCTCTTTCGCCAACCAGATACTCTTATAGGGAAGTTCTATATGAAGAAGCACCTTGTCGTTGCCGAGGCGTTTTAACCCGACCTTGAACTCCGCCAACTTCTCCTCGACCGGCAACCCTTTCTTGATCGAAATCTGGGCCTTGTTGATCTCCGTGATGTGCCTGGCGCTGAGAGGTTCCAACTTGTAGACGCCGCTGCGGCTGGAATCCACGAAGATGATCGGAAAGAAGCCGTAATACCAGATCTCCACAGGAGGCTCGTAGAAGCTGTAACCTGTAGGGTAAACCTGGCGTTGGTCGGGAGGGCCGAAGAGAACGTAGGTTTTCCCCCGATCGGTGAGCCATCCGGCGGTCTTACTCCCTTCGACGAAGGTATGGTTCGCCTCGGCGATCCTCTTAAAATACTCCGTCTTCATCTCGTTGTCGGGGGTCAAGGGGTCGGGGTCCCTTTTCTTCCAGAACTCCTCGATAAACTCCCCTCTCTTCTCCGGAGGAAGAGCCTTGAACTGCTTTTTCTCGTTGTTCGTAATGATATAGCGGACCGTCGAGAGAAACTCTTTATCCTCGGAGGAGTACTGGTTGAGGACGCCCCCACCTCCACAACCGGTGGTCACAAACGAGAGAAGGAAGAGGCCTCCCCCCACTAAAAAGACACGCATGAACGTTTTCATGGTTTCTTCGTCGTCTCCTTCGCCGTCTTTACCATCCCTCTTGCTTTCGTGAGAGCCGCCGAGACATCGGGCTGGTCAGGTTTGAGCTGAAGAGATTTTTCCCACGCCTCCGCCGCGTCCTCGTAGAGAGCGATGCGGGAGGCACACTCCCCGATGTCGTTGAGAATCTCCACAACGTTGAGGTTTGTCCCGTAGTGGGAGAGGTAGGCCTTGTAATAGTCCATGGCCTCCTTGTACTCGCCGAGACTCTGGCAGGCCCGCCCGACCAACGCGTTAAAGGCGTACTTCCCTTCAATCTTCAGGAAGGGAAGGCCTATCTCTTTGATCTTCCCGTACTCTTTCTTCAGGAAGAGGACCCTCGCATAGTCCATGGCGAAGCGCTCTTCCGTCGGCCTGGCGAAGTACGCCCGGGAGAGAAAATCGACGGCCTGATCGACCCGCTGTGTGTTCAGGTACTGGTTGCCCAAGTCGTTCAGATAGCCTGGATCCTCGGGGGATGCGAAGAGGGCGTAAACCGAAGCCCGAGAAATCGTGGTAAGGGGAGAGATCATCACCTCGCTCTTGCCGGTGTCAAGGACCCTGCCGGAGGCATCTTCGAGGGACACTTCCATGTTGTAGTAAGCGGTGGGAAACTGAGCGGGAGAGAAGATCTCCCAAACATAGGGAAGGGTCTTGTAGTCGGAGATTCTCTTCTTCTGGTCCAACACAACATTTTTCACTCTGTCGACGATTCTGTAGTGCAGAAAGCCACTCTCCTTCAGGCTGTCGCCGACATAGAGCAATTGAAAAGTCAGGTAGATCTGATCCTTGGGAGTAAAGTCCCCACGGGGGGAAACGCTGACCTGCTTGTCCTGGACCAGGAAAGGTTTGCTCTTTCCCGAATACTTACTCGCCTCGACGACCCGGTAGCCGACCACAGGGGTCGAGAGCCTGGGGCCCTCCTGGGGATCGGGAACGGTGATCTTGACCTCGAAGGTCGTAAACTCTTTAGAAACGGTGTTTTTGAAGAGAACGTTCAGAGTGTAATGCCCGGGGATCGCGGGGAAGAGGTCCTGAAAGCTGAAAGGATGGGCCTTCAGCTTCTTGGCCTGCTCTTCGTCGAACTTCACGGGGATGTTCCTGTCAAAGTGGAACACCGAACGGTTCTTCTCGTTGAGGAGGTTGCCCACGATGTCGATATTCGTATAGTAAGTAGAACCGTACTGTTCCACCGAAAGTTTCGCAGGTTCAATGAGGTAGTGAACGAAGGGTCGACCCTGACCGTCCAGGACGATGGCGGCCATCCCTTGACTCTCTACATAGTTTGTCGTGTAGTCGACCTCAACCACGTCTTTGTAGCGGAGAAGCTTCTCCGCATAGGTGTCTTTGACCTTAACGATAGGGGCGATGGGGATCTTTTGGGTCAGGAGGATCTCCGAAGCGATCGATGGGGTCATGATATCTCTGGCCTCATCGGGAATGAGGGAGAGGGAAATCCGAGCCACCGTGGGATCTATCTCGAAGAGAGCCGCATAGGCGGCGGAGTAATCCGTAGCGGTATCCCCCATATAGTTCGGCATGAGTGCCTGGGGCCCAAACTTGACAGGGCTGTAGAGTTCGTAATCCCCGATGCTGTCCTTCTTGAAGAAGACAACGTTGAAGTTGTTGGGAAGACCGAACTCCTGCTTCCCTTGGTAGAACCAGATGACCACCGGGCAAATTTCTGTGGTGTTCTCGATTCTGTCGATGGAGTTTGGCTCCCCTAAGAGGATATAGATCCGCCCCATCTCCGTACGCCAACCAGGCCCAGGCGTGCCCCTTCCGAACCAGTTGTCGGCATAGGCTATTCTCCGGTAGTGCTCAGTCTTGAATTCATTCTCCGGAGTGCTCGGGTTAGGATCTCTCTGCTTCCAGAAGGCCTCGATGAAGATATCCCTCTCCCGGTCCGCCGTGAGCTGAAGAAAGACCTCTTTCTCCATGGGAGTGATGATGTAGACGACCTCTTCTTCGATCCACTTACGGTACTTCTCGGGAAGGTTCTTCGTCGAAGGGGAACCTGCCTCCATCAAACCACCCAAGAACAGAAGGAAAACAAGAAACAAGATCGGAATCAAGCGTTTCATAAGCCGTCTCCTTGTCCCTCGGAGGGACCAATCTCCGCCGCAAAACCGCATCCGTCCCCGTCCCTCCTCTTCGGGAGGAGTTCCCCTATCTCTCGTCGCCGCATCAGCGTCCAAATCGTCTAAAACATTGTAAAGCAAAGGTTCACGGGTGTCAACGACAACTCTCTTCTGGAGCGTTCCTCTAGCAATCTTTTGCACTTTAGTCTAAACTTAGTGAATGAAGGGATATAAAGGGATTTTAATCGTTCTGATTCTGCTCGTTTCCGTTGCGGTCTTTGCGCAAGAGGGCACGAAGCCTCCCTCCAGTCTGACGCAGCTCATCTCGGAGAAATCGTGGAACCAACTCCCCCCGCTCTTCTCCGACGACAGTTACAAGAGTCTGGAAGAGTACTTTGGTAACGCCGTCACCCTCAAGTTCCTTTCCGATGAGAAGGACAAATGGATCTACCAGGTCAAGTACGCCGACTATGCCGAAACGGGCATTCTCCTTGTCAGCTCCGACGACAAGGGCCTCTACAAAGAGGTGAAGATTCTCCATGCCATTAAGCCCCTCTCCTTTATCGACAAGTACCGTCGTTTCTCAGTTCAGAATGTCACCTTTAGGCTCGGCGACGGAGAGGTGCACCTGAAGAGAGGGTTTCTCTTTCGTCCGGAACCATCCCTCTTCCCGCTCCTCTTCACCGGCGAGTGGAGTTTCTCCATTACTCCCAGCGACGAAGAAGAGCGTATGACGTTAAAGAAGCAATTAGGAAAGGAGAACTTCCAGGGGGACTTCAAGACGGGGCTCTTCGTCCTGAAAGACACCTCCTTCCTCGACACGCTCCCCCCCTCGGAGCTCTTCAGCGAAAAGGAGCCTCCCGAACTGGAACCCCTCCTTGCACAGTTCAAGCAGGATTTCGGCTTCACCCCTTCGGGTTGGCAAGAGAGCTGGTTCGTTCCCTTCAGCGAGAACTACAACCTTCTCCTCTTTCCGAAGGATGAGAAAGGCCACTACGTTTACACCTTCGATCCCTCCTTCTCCCCGGACACATACTTGGAGAGCAACGACAACAGGCTCCTGCTGAGCTACAACTTCTTCAAGAAGAAGATGAGGATACAACTTCAAGGGGACGATCCTCTTGAGCGCGTTCACGTAAGCCTCTACTTCGACCCCTTGAGCCGGAAGATCTCGGGAACGACCAACCTCTCCTTCCAGAAGCCCTCCTCCCTGAGAAAGGTCTACTTGTCTGAGGACCTTCAACTGAAGGAGAGTAAGACCGACCTCTCCGAAGCGATCCACTTCATCCGCAGCGGCCCCTCCTACTACATAATGGGTCCCGACGCCAAGGAACTTTTCCTCTACTACAAGGGTAACCTCAACTCCCTCCCAGACCCGCGAAACGTCTCCCCTTCGGACTCCCTCTCGAACCGGGAGATGTCCTCCTTCACCTACGTCAACCGCAACGAGAACTACTATCCCCATGTGGGAAACGACTTTTCCGCGACTTTCTTTACCATCTCCCTGCCCTCGTCGCTCAACTGCCTAGCCACGGGAGCCTTAACGAACACGAAGAAGATCAGCGACAGGACCCTCTACACCTTCCGAAGCGACAAAGCCAAGGGCATCTCTTTCATCACCGGACAGTTCAAGCTTCAAAAAAGCATCAAGGGGGACCTCCCGCTCCACATCTACGCCCCCAGCAGGCTCAACTTCGAACGTTACTACAAAGCCAAGGAGATCCGGCAGATCGTCGATTACCTTGTCTCCCTCTACGGACCCTTACACATGAAAGAGCTCAACCTCCTTTTCCGACCTTGGAAAGAGGAGGGGGGACTCAGCCACAGAGGCTTCATCATTTTCAACGTTCTCCCCCAATCCAACGATTGGCTCCAATCAACACGAAGGGCCATCAACCCTGAAAACCCCATGGCCTTGACCCGCTCTCACAAGGAGTACTTGGTTCATGAGTTGTCCCACCAGTGGTGGGGCGGCATCGTCTCATGGAAGAGCTACAGGGACCTCTGGATCACCGAAGGCCTTCCCCAGTTTTCCTCCCTCTGGTATTTGAAAGAGAGTCTCCCCAAGGAGAAGTGGGAGCCCATTCTCAGGAAGGTGAAGGCCCGTGTCATTAAAGACAGCCCCAACGGCCCTCTTTACTACGGAGGCCGCCTGGCCAACCTCTCGGACAACTACGAAATCTATCAAACGCTCATATACAACAAGACGGCCCTCCTCTTCCTCATGCTCCAAGAGATGCTCGGGAAGGAGGATCTCTTCCGTCGCTTCCGTTCAACCATCGACTCTTCTCGGTTCCATAACCTCACAACCCAAGAGTTTGTTCAAAAGTTCACCGAGGGGGACAAGAGGCTCACCCGCTTCTTTGAAGGGTGGATCTATTCGCGCGAGGTTCCCGAAGTGGATGTTCAACTGGTTCTCCATGGGGGAAAACCCTCAGTCAAGGTAACCCAGAAGAACGGTTCCCTGCTCTTCCCCCTTCTCTTGGAAATCACCACCGATCAGGGTTCTTTCCTAAAGAGCGTTGTTGTGGACGGCCCTATCTCCCTCTACCCCTTGGAGGAGTCGTCGGTGCGACGGGTCGCGGTAAGCCCTCTGACATCGGCGCCGATTCTCCTTCCCGAAGAGGGGAAATAATCTTCCAGCCGCCCTTCTAAATCCTTTCTGGGAGCCGATAACCACGGTTTTGCTTTTCTGTCAACACCGTGCTAGAATGTTATATTCGAGGTCTCTCCGCCCACTCTTTCCGACGAGGGGAGGAGACCGAAAACCAACGTTTTCAAGGAGATGAAAGGATGAGAAAATTTATCCAGATCAAGACCCCTTTACCAGGACCAAAATCCCAGGAGATCGAAGCCCGACGTGGCCGTTTTGTGGCCGGCGCCATGGGTGGCTCTCTCTGCCCCTGCTATGTAGAAAGCGCAGAAGGAGCCCTTTTCCATGATGTTGACGGGAACACCTTCATCGATCTGACCGGAGGCTGGGGTTGTCTTGCCGTCGGACACGTTCATCCCAAAGTCACGAAAGCTATACAGGATCAGGTTGTCAAGTTCCTCCACACTGACTTTACTGCCGTTCCTTACGAATCCTACATCGACCTTTGCGAGCTCTTGGCCAAGCACTCCCCCGGCCCGACCCCCAAGAAAGCGGCCCTCTTTAACTCAGGAGCCGAGGCTGTGGAGAACACCATCAAGATCGCCAGAGCCTACACCGGGCGCACAGGCATCGTTTGCTTCGAGAACGCCTTCCACGGGCGGACCCTGTTGACCATGACCCTGACCCACAAGGCCACCCCCTACAAGTATAAATTCGGCCCTTACGCCTCTGACATCTACAGGATGCCCTACCCCACAGAGAACGAGCCGACCATTCGGATCGAGGATTTCGAGAGAACCCTCTGCAACTTGGTCAACCCCGAATCGATCGCCGCCTTCCTCGTTGAGCCCATTCAGGGCGAGGGTGGTTTCAGAGTCCCCGCCCCCGGTTTCATCCCCATGCTCAGGAAGATCGCCGACAAGTACGGGATTCTCTTCATCGCCGATGAGGTTCAGAGCGGTATCGGACGGACGGGAAAATTCTATGCCATTGAGAATTTCGGCATCGAGCCCGACCTTATCTCCTCCGCCAAATCTATCGCCGCCGGTATGCCCCTCTCCGCCGTGATCGGAAAGGCAGAGATCATGGACAAACTTCCTGGAGGCTGTATCGGAGGAACCTACGTGGGGAACCCGGTCGCTTGCCGCGCCGGTATCGAAGTGATCCACGCCATCGATGAGGAACACCTCCTGGAGAGGGCCCTGGAGATCGGGAAGATTCTGAAAGAACGTTTCTTGCAGATGAAGGCGAAGTACTCCGCCATTGGAAGCGTTCACGGCATCGGCTCGATGATGGCCATGGAGTTTCTCAAAGACCATACGACCAGAGAACCGGCCACGAAAGAGACCGCCCAGATCATCCAGGAAGGTCTCAAGAGAGGGATCCTCATGGCCGGCGCCGGCGTGAACAAGAACCTTCTGAGGATGCTTATTTCCATGGAAATCACCGACGAACAGCTTCACGAAGCCATGGACGTTCTCGACGAATCTATCGGAGCGGTTTACAACAAATAGAAGAGAGAATCTCTACCGAGGGGGGAAGACGGTTGTTCCCGTCTTCCCCCCTTTTTTATTTCTTATGGACTCTGCGAACTCCTTTGTTGCAGAGCCTTAAGCTGTCCTGAAACCTTCACCGACCTTCATCGGACACTCCGTTATCTCTACACAACAAAGAGAGCGAAATAGAGGGGACACTCCGTTTCAGACAGAACAAAAAAAGCCCGCCCGAGTCTCCCCGGGCGGGCCTATTATCAACGGCTTTAGGCCGTTCCAGTCTCTTCTTAAAAGGTAAATTTCACGCCAAACCGTGCCTGAATGGGAGGATAGTAGAGCATCTCCTTCAAGAAACGGGGGTCGGCGTAGTAGTCGAGTTTCGTGTAATCCCATCCCGCGAGAATATCCTCGTCGCTGATAACGGGGCTGTCCTGGTTGACGATCTGGTAAACCCCACGGGCCGTCTTGGTGTTGAAGAGGTTGTCCACGTTGAGGCTGAGCTGAAGGTTATACCTACCGGCGATTTTCAGGTTGTACTCCACGTAGGCGTTGGTGTAGAAGAGGAAGGGAGTACGGCCGTCGGTGAAGCGCCCGAGCGGGTAGTAGCCATCGGCGCCGTTGACTTGAAATTGGCGGCTGATAGGAGTCCCACTCATGGCGTTAGCGGTGAGACCGAGGGTCAGGCCGAAGGGGAAGCTGTAACTGCCGTAAACCTTGAAGTAGTGGGGCCTGTCGGTCCCGAGCTTCCCTTCGATGCTGTTCATGTTCTGATCCCAGTTATAGAACCAGCCGTCGTAGTAGCGCTCCGTGTTGGGGGAGACGCGGCCGTCGCCGTTGACGTCGATCTCATCGGAAGAGGCGAGACCGGAGTAGTTCCCGGTCAGCTGACTCCAGGTATAGGAGAACCCGGCCATCCAGTTGTCGCTGAAACGTTTGTCCAGGGCGAAGGTGACGCCGACGTAGTTTCTCTTCGCCTTAGGCGTAGTGGGGTAGATGTCCAGAAACTTTCCACCTTGGGAGATGGGGAGCGTATAACCGTAGCCGGGGTTGGTGATGTAGTAGAGTTCACCTTCCGGAGTGATCGTCCCGACATCCTCGATGGTCCTGTTGAGGTGTTTATAGACGAAACGGACCGAGGTGGAAAGGTTGTCGAAGATCTTCTTCTCCAGGCCGAGGGTGTACTCAGTCTGGCTCATGGGCTTCAGATCGGGATCGACGGTGTCAAAGGCGGGAATACGCCAGTTCACGGAGCCGATGTAGGTTCCCGGGTAGTTCCCGTTGACGCCGATCTTGTCCCATTCATAGGTGTCCAGTGTGTAATAGACGTTTGTCCATTGCAAGCCTCCGAAGGTGCCGGAGGCCATGGAAAGCTTCATGACATCGTAGAAGACTCCAAAGCTACCGTAGACCTTGAGGCTGGAGTCGCCGTGGACGTCGTAGACGAAACCGAGCCTGGGGGCCAGCTTATCCCCGAAGCCGAACTTGATGGGGGAGTATTGGTACTGGGGCAGATCGCTGAAAGAGGGCATATCCTCCCTCTCCGTTCGAAGCCCGAGGTTCAGTGTCAACCGACTCTTGAGAAAGCTCGGCGTCCAACTGTCCTGAATGTAGAGGGCCCAGCGGGTGCTTGTAGGGTTGGCCAGGGTTCCGTAAGGGTAGAAGTTCCCCTGAGGGTCTTTCCCGCCCCGGACGGAGTAGTAGCCATACTTACCGGAGACGTTCTCCACACCCAAAGAGGAGTTGCTGAAGGTCCTTCCCCAGGCCAAGAAGACATAGGGATAGTCCATGGTGTCGTCGACATCCTCTTCCAGCTGAACCCACTGGACTCCAGCCTTCCAGGCATGTTCCCCTAAGAGATGGGCGTAGTAGGTCAGATCAAGGTTCCCGCTGGCCCTGGTCAAGATGTCCTTGTCTGTAGTGGTCGTGAGAGTGGAGCTACGGAAACTGCGTTTTCTCTTGTACTCGTTGGGAATGTCCGAGAAGTTGTTGTTGGTCGTACCCCCGTAGGTGTTATCCTCAGTGAAACGCCAGACAGGTTCGTTCAGGGCCACCTGTTGGTTGGTGGTGTTGGTACGGAAGTAACCACCCCGAAGGCTCATGATGAAGTTGTTCCCCACAACATAGTCCGCCGCGGCCGTCGCCGTCCAGTTGGGATAGTCGTAACCGTATTTGTCCCAGGGCGCGCTCGGGTTTCCCGCCCCGTCACGACCTGGCAGCGTCCCTCTCTCGTTGTTCCAGTTGTTGATAAAGCTGGCGGTGAGCCGAAGGTCCTTGAGAGGCTGGGCCGTCAGTTTCATCTGGTAGTTGTAGGCTTTCGTCTTATACTTGTACTCTCCGTCAAACTCATCGCTGATGAGGAAGTTCACTTCCCGTTTGCGGGTGAAAAACTCAGGAAGAACGGTACCGAAGAACCAGAGACGATCCTTGAGGATGTACCCGCCCAGGTTGAAGCCCGCCTCGATTCTGTCCCACTTGTCCTTCCCGTACATATCCTGGTAGTTCACATACTCGGCTATCCTATCGTTGTCGGGGCTGATCCGCAGGGTGTCCCTCTCCTTGCCCTGCATCCAACTGGAGCCGTAGTAACCGATCAGTTCGCCGTGGAAGGCGTTGCCGCCGGACCGGGTGACGACACTGATGACGCCGCCCATGGACCCGCCGTACTCCGCCTGGTAACCGGAGGCTTTGACCTGAACCTCTTCGACCATCTCAAAAGAGGCGCTCTGGGAGGACTGTCCGGTGTAGAGTCCCGTCGTGTCCATACCGTCGATGTAGAACATATTCTCTGCGCCGGAGGCGCCGTCCACGGAGGTTCCTCCCAACCCCATCTCGTTGTTGACACCGGGGATGGTGGAGACCAGGGATTCGAAGTTTCTTCCCTTGGGGAGCGAGGAGAAGACCTGTTTGGTCAAAACTCCGCCACGGGAGGTGCTCTTTGTGTCGATCAAGGGTACCTGAGCTGTAACGACGATCTCTTCGCTCAGCTGCCCAAGCTTCATCTTCACGTTAACCGCAAGAGTCTCCTCCACGTGCAAGACAATGCTCTCTTTGGTGATCGTGGTAAACCCTTCCAGGGCGAAGGTGATCTTGTAGGTTCCCGGCGTGATCCCCAGGAGCCTGTATTTCCCGTTCTCGTCGGTGACCGTGGAGGCCGTTCCCACCATGGTAGGGCTTGAGGCCATAACGGTAACACCGGGCAGGGGGCCCCCTTCGTTGTCTGTAACGACTCCCTCCAACTTGGCGTTCACCGCCTGGGCCATGACGAGTCCGCCCAGGAGAAGAAGCGCCAAAAGACTAAACGCGACCTTTCGGAGTCTCATCCGAAATCCTCCTTCGATTAGATTTGGTTTCGGTTGATCGGAAACCTGTTTCTTTAGATCAACTCTTATACCAATTACAGAAATCCCTTTTTATAGAGGTCCCCTGAGTACTCACTCCGCCAAAAACCAAGAAAGCCGAGCTCCTCTCTTCAAATAATTGGATTTCATGATTCCCCGCGAGGGGGGTGTGAACAAAAAAAGCCCGCCCGGGAGGACCCGAGCGGGCTATAGCAACGGCGCTGGGCCGCTTGTTTCTTCTTAGAAGGTGAACTTGACGCCGAGCCTGGCCTGGATCGGAGGATAGTAGAGCATCTCCTTCAGGAAGCGCGGGTCCTTGTAATAATCGAGAGTTTCGTAATTCCATCCGGCTTTGAGTTCTTCGTCGGAGAGGTAGGGGTTGTCCTGGTTGACCGTCTGCCAGACCATGCGGGCCGTCTTGGTGTTGAAGACGTTGTCCACGTTGACGCTGAGCTGCAGGTTGTACTTGCCGGCGATCTTCAGGTTGTACTCGGCATAGGCGTTGGCGTAGAAGAGGAAGGGGGTGCGGCCGTCGGTGAAACGACCGAGCGGGAAGTAACCGTCGGCACCGTTAATCTGGAACTGACGGCTGATGGGGGTACCGCTCATGGCGTTGGCGGTCAGACCGAGGGTCAGACCGAAGGGGAAGCTGTAGCTGCCGTAAACCTTGAAGTAGTGGGGCCGATCGGTTCCGAGTTTGCCTTCGATGCTGTGCATGCTCTGGTCCCAGTTGTAGAACCAGCCGTCGTAGTAACGCTCAACGTTGGGGGAGACACGACCGTCACCGGCGGCGTCGATCTCGTCGGAGGAGGCCAGACCGGAGTAGTTCCCCTTCAGTTGGCTCCAGGTGTAGGCGAAACCGGCCATCCAGTTGTCGCTGAAACGTTTGTCCAAAGCGAAGGTGACACCAACGTAATTCCTCTTCGCCTTGGGAGTAACGGGGTAGAAATCGTCAAACTTTCCGCCCTGGGAGACCGGGAGGGTCCAACCGTAACCGGGGTTGGCCACATAGTACTGCTCGCCCTCGGGGGTGATGACGCCCACGTCCTCGATGGCCTTGTTGAGGTGCTTGTAAACGAAACGAACCGATGTGGAGAGGTTGTCGAAGATCTTCTTTTCCAAACCGAGGGTGTACTCGGTCTGGCTCATGGGCTTCAGATCTGGGTCAACGGTGTCGAAAGAGGGAATACGCCAGTTCACGGAACCGATGTAGGTTCCGGGGAAGTAGCCGTTGACGCCGATCTTGTCGAACTCATAGGTGTCGAGGGTGTAGTAGACGTTGGCCCACTTGAAACCACCGAAGGAACCTTCGGCCATCTCGAGCTTCATGACGTCGTAGAAGACGCCGAAGCTGCCGTAGACCTTGAGGCTGGAGTCGCCGTAAACGTCGTAGACGAAGCCGAGCCTGGGAGCGAGTTTGTCCCCGAAGCCGAATTTAATCGGGGGATACTGGTATTCGGGCAAGTCGCTGAAGGAGGGGATGTCCTCCTTCTCGGTCCGGAGACCGAAGTTCAGGGTCAACCGGCTCTTGAGGATGTTCGGAGTCCAGCTGTCCTGGATGTACATGGCCCAACGGGTGCTGTTGACGTTGGCAAGATCCCCGTAGGGGTAGAGCTTCCCGCTCGGGTCAAGTCCGGCGCGGACGGAGTAGTACCCGTACTTACCGGTCACGTCGGTCACCTGCAGGGAGGCGTTGCTGAACTTCCGCCCCCAGGCGAGGAAGACGTAGGGGTAACTGCCGGTGGAATCGATGTCCTGCCCCAGGCGGACCCACTGGACTCCGGCTTTCCAGGCGTGTTCCCCGGCCAGGTTGAGGTAGTAGGTCAGGTCGAGGTTGCCGCTGGCGCGGGTCTGGATGTCCTTGTTGGTATCTAGGGAGTAGAGGGAGTTCCGGTAGCCGAGTTTCTTCTTGTAGGCGGCCGGAATGTCAGCGAAGTTGTTGTTGGTCGTGGCGGTGTAGGTGTTGTCCTCCATGAAACGCCAGACCGGCGTGGAGAGCCTCACCTGCTGGTTGGTGGTGTTGGTCCGGAAGTAACCGCCCCTCAGGCTCATGATGAAGTTGTTCCCCATGACGTAGTCCGCGGACCCGGTGACCGTCCAGTTGGGGTAGTCGTAACCGTACTTGGACCAGACGTCGTTGGGGTTCCCGGTGCCGTCACGGCCGGGAAGGGTTCCTCTGTAGTTGTTCCAGTTGTTGATGAAGCTGGCGCTGAGGCGCAGGTCCTTGAAGGGCTGGGCCGTCAGTTTGACTTGGTAGTTGTAATACTTCTCTTTATACTTGTACTCCCCGTCCTTGTCGTCGGAGAGGAGGAAGTTCACATCCCGTGTCTTGGTGTAGAACTTCGGAAGAACGGTGCCGAAGAACCAGAGGCGATCCTTGATGATGTAGCCGCCCAGGTTGAAACCGCCTTCGACTTGGTTCCATTTATCCTTCCCGTACAGATCCTGGTAGTTGACGTACTCGGCGATCGTGTCGTCGTCGGGGCTGATCCGGAGGGTGTCTCTCTCCTTGCCCTGCATCCAGCTGGCGCCGTAGTAGCCGATCAGCTCGCCGTGGAAGGCGTTTCCGCCGGAACGGGTGACGACGCTGATGACGCCGCCCATGGACCCGCCGTACTCAGCCTGGTAACCGGAGGCCTTAACCTGGACCTCTTCGACCATCTCGAAGGAGGCGCCCTGGGAGGACTGGCCGGTATAGAGGCCCGTCGTATCCATACCGTCGATGTAGAACATGTTCTCAGCGCCGGAGGCGCCGTCGACGGAGGTTCCGCCCAGCCCGGTCTCGTTGTTGACGCCGGGGATGGTGGAGACCAGGGATTCGAAGTTTCTTCCCTTGGGGAGGGAGGAGAAGACCTGTTTGGTCAGAACGCCGCCACGGGAGGTGCTCTTAACGTCGATGAGGGGCACCTGGGCGGTAACGACGATCTCTTCCTTGATCTGACCGAGCTTCATGGAGACGCTGACGGTCAGAGTCTCTTCCAAGTGGAGGGCGATGTTCTCCCTGGTGACGGTGGCGAAGCCCTCCAGGGAAAAGGTAACTTTGTAGGTTCCTGGGGTGATCCCCAGAAGCCGGTACTTCCCGTTTTCATCGGTAACGGTGGAAGCGGTGCCCACCATGGTGGGACTTGAAGCGATGACGGTAACGCCGGGCAGCGGACCGCCCTCGGTGTCGGT
>Ga0208826_1002362_pt1 | contig 14105 bp, 12 predicted proteins | sample AD_UKC115_MetaG_FD_184451 | JGI IMG/M metagenome (GOLD analysis project Ga0208826, IMG submission 184451) | Active sludge microbial communities of municipal wastewater-treating anaerobic digesters from Hong Kong - AD_UKC115_MetaG (SPAdes)... | ecosystem: Engineered > Bioreactor > Anaerobic >...
GTTCTACCTAATTCTTCAAAAGCATACGTAGGTGTTGTTTCTTTTACTGTTTTAGAAAAATCAAACTTATCTCTATCTAGTGCTAATCTTGCTTTTTTAATAGCTAAATCTTCGGCTTGTTTTTGTGCTTTAAACGCTTCACTCACATCTTGCTTATCGTCATACAGTGCTTTAAATTGAAGCGATTCTAAATATTTATCACGCTGCTCCGGTATTTCTTCCGGTTTGTATCTTCCGGTAGACAATAAAAACTGATCAACGACCGGTGTATATTGAACTTTTAAATTATCCAATTGCGCCTGTGCTTCTGCCTGAGCTGTTTTGTCGGTATATACTTTTTGAAGCGGAAGTGAAGATTTTAAAATAGTCGGAGTTAAATTTTTAGTTAAAAATGCTTGTCCGTTAAATGGCGCTTGTACCGGCTGGATATCTAGTGATATTCTTTCCGGCAATTCATATGCGGTGTATGCATCAAGCGCTGCTTGCGTTTTATCTTTATCGAAAACACCAGATTTATCCTGATATAATGCAGTCTGTAAATCTCTAACTTTTGCTTTTGTGGCCTTACTTCCGGCCGCCCATGCCTGTAGTTTTCCAAGTTCTCCACGAATTCCTACATATGCATCTGAATTGCTGATATCAAATGGGTTTCTGCCGGCCATCTTTTCGTCAGCTACTTTTTTTATGATATCATCTATTTTCCCATTAATAAATGGTACATCTTTTTCGTATAAATCTAACTTTATATCGCTTAATCCGTCATAGAATTGCTTCTCAGTGTCATAATCTTGCTTGTCTTTCTGTTGTTTTGCCTGCTGTTCTCTTGCTGCTTCCTGTGCTTTCTGTTGCGCCAATATTCCGATATTTCTGGTTGCACCAGAATTATCGAATAAGAAAGCATCACCTTCACCTGTTTTTTGAGTACTAGCTATTGCATTATTTGTCATATCGGGTTCTTGTGTAATTTACTAAACCAGGATTTTCATTCAATAATTGTAACAGTTGTTGTATTTGCGCCATGTTTGAATCATTAACTACTCCATTTGTAGCACTAACATTTGCAGCACTAACATTTGCCTGTGTATTCATGCCAGTTTGATTAACGTCATTTTGTATTTCAATTGGATTAACTTGTCCAGTTTGAAACTTATTTCCACCACCTTTGGAACCTCCAGCCATTCCACTAAATGCACTTGTAGCATATCCGGCCTTATTTTCAAATGCATTGTTTCTATTTTGCTCCCCGGCTGCAATTAGCGCCTTGGCTTGTTCTGCACTTTGCATAAATGGCTGTACTACATTAAAATCAAATTGCTTTTCTTCATAATTAGCTTTTTGTCCTAATGTACTCAATAGTTTATTATAGTCATTTCGCTGTTGCTCGTATGCTTTCATGTCAACATTAAAAAGACTGTTGTCTGTATTTGCATTTGCCAATCCATAAGCAAATAGCGCATCGGCGCCACTACTTGCAGTGTCTTGAATGTTCTGTATTTGATTGGCTTCACGCGCTTTTATTGAGTCTTTTATTCTCGTTTCTCCAGCAAGTCGTGGATCTAAATAGTTACTTCTTACTAATCCTTCAATTTCATTAAAGGCTTCTGGTGTATCTAATATTGGTCTGCCCTGTATATCCAATTTTTCTTGAATCTTTTTGCCATCTTTCTTCTGCTTAATTCCTTTAATGGCATTAACTAAGGAATTAACAATTCCTATTCCACCACCTACAATTGACATCGGATCTACTGGCATGTTTTTTCGTTTATACACAAAGTTAATGAATTTTATACTATATTTGTTGTAATTATTTTTTTTATTTTATGGCAGTTAAAACTAGAAAAGACGGAAATGGCCGTGAATATGAATATGTAACCTACGATAGAGAACAAAAAGCTACATTTAACTCATACTCAGAAAACGAATTAGTAGCTTTTCGTACTTTAATGAAGTCTGTTGGTGGTGTGCAGGAAGTTGCATACGAATTATACAAATTAGTCAACAGTTTTAAGGAAACTACAAAGGTGGTAACATGGTTTGTTACCATTGAAGTTACCAGCCTTAACGATAAGACTATGATATTAACACCGGAAGAAATTAGTTACCAAAAATACCTATTTGAAAAGGAAGAAGCTAATAAAGGCAAGGTGTTTGAATACAAAGAGCTGGCAAGAGACGAAAAGAAATTGATGATACGTGAATATTTTTTCCGTAATCCTTCCAAGGTTGTACAGTTTACAAATCGAGTGAATAGCGCGCTAAACTGGAACAGATCGGCAAATAAAGACACTAAAAATATTGTGAAATTATTGAATAAATTAGCGCATAAATTACACGAAAGAAAAAAAAGACAGTTTATTGGTGTGAACCAGTGGTTGATTGGCAAGGAAGAGAAACCTGAGAACTACGAAGATTTGAATATTGCTAAAAAGGTGATTAATACAATAAGCGCCAAAAAAGAAATAGACGATCCGCATGAACAAGACTAGCTTCCAACCGCCAGAGTTATCCGATGAAAACGTAAAAAATATCGTTAAAATCGGTAATCAATTACTTCCTATGCTTCCAAAAAAGGCAGAAGAATTTAAAAAGGAAGCAAAGGTTATAAATTATTTATTGAGTCCGGAACGCAATAAAATCATATCTGAAACCGGAAAAGATGTAGTAAATCATGCAGATTTATGGAATGCGTTTGCAAATATGGAAAAAAAGAAATAGATTTGTAATTCCAAACTGAATTGAATTTAAAAATTAACATGATAAAAAAGGATAAACACCAGCATAAAGCGCCTTATTCTAAGGTGAAAATTATCGAAGATTTATTAATTAAAAGCGACCTTGGCAAAACCAAGTGGCACCGTATATTTGGCTTATGCCTGGTGTTGCGCCCATACGATAATAACGGCAATACGCTTGTAAATAGCAGTTTCAAACACATACAGATTTTTGATGGTAAAAAATGGACTGATATTATTGGCAAAGGCGAACTTGGGTTTATTGCAAATCAAGTTGTAAACAAAGATGATTTGTTTGATACACCGCAAGATGATGAACAGCAGAAGAATTTATTAACTAGAATTAAAATAATTTCGTAATGCAAAATACATCGAAAAATCATTTATCAGATGATAGGGTTAAAGAATTGGAATCAGAAGGATATACTATTTTAGTTAATAATGAGTTTGGTGCTAATATTGAAAAAGATGGAAAGAAATACTATCAGGATTCACTTCTTAGTGCCATGTTAAAAAGAAATGAATCAAAAGAAATAACAACACCTACCGAAACAACATTTAAAATTATTCAACCGAAGAAACAATCATTTTTTAAACGGCTACGAACTGCTATTTGGGAGTCCATAGCTATAAATTTTTAGAGTATGCGCCAAAAACTATACTTCAAAATAAAAAATACTGAGTATCCGAACAGCGGTGTCAGCAGCACTATTCATAAAATTCAATATGACAACAAGACTAAAATATTGACTGTTTCGTTTCATAGCGGAAATAAATACGAATACCTTAATGTTCCGGAACAAATATATGATGAAGCTGAGAAAGCCAAATCAATTGCTAAATATTTAATAGCAAACGTTTATTCAAATTTTGAATCATTTAGATTGGCATAATGGGATTAACGCCAGAACAAATAGCAAAATTATCGCCTAACGTGCAGGCACAAATAAAAAGTGCACAAGGTAAATCATTGCCTAAAAAAGTGCATGTTCATGAATCAAAACCTCAGTTTACAAACAATAATAATTACACCGGTATTCAGGTAATAAATGGTAAGTGTCCAAGTAAGAGTAATTGTTATACTATTATTAAAATTAAAGGCATTTCATCTTTAGGTAAAACAAAAGCATTAACTGAATACGAAAAGTCTTTTTACTTACAATGCAACCTTTATCGGAATGCTAATATTACCGGATTATTTGAATTAGAATTGTCTGTTTTTAATGAAAGCAATCGTGCAGACCTTGATAATTCCTTAAAAATAATTTTGGATTGTCTACAAAAGGTAAATGCAATCAAAAATGACAATAATTGCATTAAGATTGTAGCTCAGAAATTTATTGACAAAGACAGACCTAGAATTGAATTTAAGTTGATACGTATTTAGAAATTGGACCTTGGTACATATCCACCGTATATATTTATCGCATACAGAATTACCTGAGTATTATCATTATTTTCTAAACGCAACAACAGCGTTTCTCCCACCAATTTATTCCCATTGATAACCGGATTTGCAACATTTGGCGTATTGATATCAAACATAAATGGCGCATAAAATACACCTTGTCTACGGACAATTTTACCATCCGGAGTAAAGCTCTCTATTTCCCTGAATGCCCTTGAATTTGCTACACGCACATATGGATTTTGCCATTTTGCATTACTCTCTACGCTCCAATTTGTATAGAATTTCAAATCACTTGGTTCAATATTCATTACCGCATCAATACGGCTTTTGTATTTTACGCCAAAGAATGTGTTGAAGCTATTATCGTCTCCACCTTCCATAAGATGCAAATCACTTCCAGTAAACCCAATGTATAAATTATTCAGCTGGCCATAAGTGGTCGGATTATACCCTCTATCAAATAGCCACATTTTACTTTCATTGTCAAAACTCAATGTGAATCCTTGAAAATTCATAGCAAAATCTGACTTATCAAACACTTTAAATTTGACATCATTTTCTCCAATATTGCTGCCATACCGGTAGCCGGAGTATTCAGAAATATCTTGGCCGACGGCAATATTTATATTTTGGACACTGAAATTCACTTCATTATCATCATCACAATATACACTTTGTGCCTGCACTAAAAATTTATACAATTCTGCCGGAATAAATGCTAATTTATTGCTCAAATCCTTAAATACACTGTCCTGCAATTTGCTGGAACCATATTTATCATCATAACCGCTAAGGCTATTCAATCCGTTTTGATTGAAATATGCTACGTATGTGCTGTTTACTACATCATAGAATACACCAAAACTTTTGCATTTCATGTAGCTCTCAGGATTTTTACAACCGTATTCATCATTTAGGTAATAAGGTTCGTCGGAAAGATAGGTGCCTGGTGCAGATACTCCGATGCTGCCATCGCCAAGGTATAGGCTTCTTTTGCTTACTAATCTGGTATGGCATTTATTTTCCTGAGCAATAAATATCACATTTGTAAAATCATCTACTATTGTAATGGCGCCATAATTTGCGTCTGCAGAGAACTGTTGTTCCGCATCAAACCGGCGTAATTTATTTATGGAACTATCCGGTACCAATTTATCGGAATATCTTCCGGTAGCCAGTCTGCGTATCTGTTTGTATTCGTAATTTATAAAATCACTTCTACCTTTATCATTGTCTTTTTCTAAAACAGAATCGTCCGGCGTTGGATCTTCAATAATACGCGTAACAAGCATAGTTTCATCTTCATGCTTTGCTATCATTTTGCGGTTTCTGCGGTATGCATCGCCGGTATTTGGTTTAATTGTAGATGTTTCCCAGGCGCGCGCATCAGTATAAGGATTTAAAACTTTTACGTGCTCCGCTATTTCAAAATATTGTTTATTCTCAATTTTTGTTTTCAGCCTAAATAATTCAACCGTAAATCCTTGTTTCAGTTCTGGCAGTGAATCTATATTGTCAATTACAAAATAGTTTCCGCGTTGTTCCTTAATTTCAACTTCAATGAAATCGTATAAATCACCGTCCGGATTATAAATAAATCTTAGTCTGTCACCTTTCTCAAAAGTCCAACCTTTCTTGCTGCTTGAATTTCTGTCTTTATATTGCTGGAATGATGTAACAAGGTCCAGATAGATTTCATTTGCATCTTTATTCGCATACAGTGTTGTCACCGGATCGGGTTCTAAAACACCATCTACATTAGCTGTTTCTCTGTAATTAATTACATATTCAACATTAGAAACTGCCATTTGTACATAATCAGCATATACTTGCCCTTCTGTTCTTAGCAAGTACAAAGAAACGGCCCATATCGGCGGTGGTGATAATAACGTGATTTTTAACGTGAAAAAACCTTCTGCCTTTGTTGTGGCCGTAATTGGATTTCCTTTGGTATCAACCGTTAAATTGGGGAAATAATCCTGAATATACTCTGTGGTAAATGGTAATACTATACGATTTGTTTTATCGTTATGCAGCACTGTGGTTTTACGCAAACCTCTATCCATTAATGTAGCTGCAATATCGTATGTATCACCATTTTTTAGATAATAAACCGGTGTCAAATCAGAATATATTACATCTAAATAGATGTCTTCTAACGTATAAGGATTTGAATTATTATATTTCGGCGGAAATCTACCCAATGTAATATCTCCTGCTCTTATTGTTGAAATATTATTGCATTCATCACCATAAAAAATCAATGTGTATGATCGCAAATCTGAGTTTGTTTCAGAATTTGCATACATTATTATTCCAAAATCTCCATTTGCATCAGAGGTATCATATCTATCAGTTCCTAATGCTACTACCAAAACACCAGACTGTGGAATTCCTGCCTGATTTAATATTTTTCCTTTTACAAGTGTTCTAAAATTATTGGTTATATTATGTGCGTCTGCAATGTATGGTACTATAAAGTTATTTACCGCTTCTTGCACAAAATTATCTCCGGTTCCGGAATTATCAAAAGTACCACAAGTTCCATTTTTTAATTCAGTTAAATTTCCTGTAAATGGATTATCGCCATTCCATAAAATAGCCATATCTCCATCATTACCAATTAAATCATTCCAATTGATATCTTTTCCTTTTGACACCAGAATTTTATTGTTTCCGCCAATGTCTTGTGGTTGAACCGGCGCCCTGCCCCAAAAATATCCGTTGTGGTCAGTTAATGTAAATATTTTATCTCTTTCAAAACCTATAAATTCTCCGGTTTCGACTAATTTTACCGCCGAATGTTCTATCCTTAATCCGGTATATACATTTTCTTGTGTTGTAGCTTCACTATCAATAACATAACCCTGTGCCAAACAATATGTTTGTCCTTCTGAAACTCTAGCTATTGAATTATCAGCTATTTCAAAATTTGGTTCATAGTTTGCCACACCATTTATAACAAATACCGTTGCTTCAAAAATATAAGGAACACCATCTGTTGAAACTATATTAGTAGATGTTTTCTGCCAGGTTAATCCATTATCCAAGTCATATGCTTCTCCTTTTCCTAATTTATTACCAAATCCAACCCAATGGGAAGCTATTCTAACTACATAAATGCCATCTTTAAGTCCCGTAAAGTCTACTTTCTGTCTAAATAGTTTTTCATTTTTGTATGGGCCTGTATAATTATCCTGTAGCTTACTTTTATCGCTATCATTTATTGCACTTACAATATTAAAGTCATTATCGGAATCTGCAATATTTACTGTAGCATTTGGTGAAATCCATTGTTTTGAAATAGCAAAATTATCTGTACCAACAATATATGCAACAAATCCTTTTGATGCCAATCTTTGGTCATATCTTTCAATAAAGTCTTTACTAAAATGCAATAGTATAGGCTCTGCATGTGATTGATAGCTACCATATCCAAAATAGTATGTATCTGCATTTTCTGTCATTTGCATAACAGGCATATAATACGGAATTACACTAGAGTTTACTTTTATATCTATCCAACAGGTAATTTTACCGTCAAATCTTTGGATATCTTCTTTTGGGTGGTATTCAACATCTACCTTGAAATCAAAACAATCTACTTCATAATTTTCGGTTACATCAGCTGTAATCAATCTATTGTTGGCTGCGGATATTACACCACATTGCAGTGGAACTAAATCATACTGCTTTACTTTGTCGTCATACTCCGGCTCCAAGCCAGCATAGATGTCATTGTAGAAATTGTAAACCTGAGATACTTTTGGAATATCGCATTGTTTAATTCTGACAAAGCGATGTAAGTTACCTTGATTTGTATTACGATATCCAATTACAACTTCTTTTATTACATTCAGTTGTCTTAAATCATTGTAACAGTCAAATATTTTGTCAGTGTAGTCAATTGCTATGTAGTTGTATTCTTCTTCACAATTTCCGGAAGTGTTTATCAATTTTGACCATGAGCTCCACGCGCTTTCATTTCCATCAAAATAAACAATTTTAGTACGAAATTGCCAGGTATAGCCGGCAAGGAAATTCCGGCGCTGCTTAATATCTTTTTTTAGAATTACCTGTGGTGCCGTTGATGAAGGATAGCATACCAAATCTATCTGTCTTTCATGGTGCTGCTCGGTATAGAAATTTTGAGGAACGATTCGAAGTTTTGTACTATTGGTAGTTAATTCACACGTATTGGCTTCTTTTTCAGTCAAAATAATAGAACAACTGCAGTCTTCAATATCGAAATAATCATTCAATAATGGATTTGACAATAACATTGTTCCAAAATTATCGGTATATACATTGGTTAAAACACCTTTGTATTTAAAAACCAGTACATTGAAATCAACTATATCTCCATCGATTTGTTGAATTTCGAATATCTTTTTCTTTTTATAATTGAGCGCCCAATCAATATTTAGGTACCGTGGTGCATTATAGGCATCGGTCCAGAAAAAATGTTGATCCTGTACTATTTTTGCCTTTGTTCCTTTGATTCGGTAATATCTATGAAATCCAAGAACTTCATTGCCTGGAGAATCCTTGTATAGTAATTGGATTGGCTCAGCAAATGTTGGATTGTACATGAAAATACTGTGACCGGTATTGCTATTCCAATTTAAAAATAAAAGGAAAGTTCCGGATTCGTTTGCTCGGCTACCTAAGCATTCGTTTGTTCCTTCCGGAAGATATTTATTCGGAACCAATAAGGTGCCACGAATATTTATTGCTGCACCCTTTAGTTTGTCATTTCTTTTTCCAATTCTTATATTTGACATGTACCGTACACCACCGGCATCGGTTTTAATATAACGAACCTCAGAGTCGCTATCCACATATTTTGGCAATATCTTTTGTGAATATTTGTGTTGGCTCATTATCTTCCAATGTTTGCTGCAAATGTATATTTCATTTCTACTTTCAGCATAGATAAAACTCCAGCCAATACCGTTTGCATGGTTAATAAATCTTTTTGTCTAATGTATTCTTCCTTACACATCTGAATATACGACAAAGAGTTGGTTTTATCGTAAAATGCATCTTTCCATACCATAAAGGACAAAATTGTATCTTCCATTTCGATTGGAATTTCTGTTTGTCCGGCATCGCTTACGCCATTGGATTTATACTGTAACACCACATGACTTCCGGCGCATACTGAATTTAGGTAAATTCTTCCATTTTCAATTTTGAAAAATCCAGGACTTCTATATGCCGGCAAAGTGTACATAGGACCAAGAAGGCGTCCATAATAATAGATATTATTCCACATGTAGTAAGAATTATATCCAGCCGGAATAGCGTTACGGCAAAGGCATTTACAGTCTGATTCCAATCTTTGAGTTTCAGTTAATACTTCCGTAGTGGTATTATCGCCAGGGCAGTCGCCAATATTATCAATGGAGTGTGCAAGTACCGAATTTGTTTTTGGCACTGTTATCGAACATACATATTGTGGATTTCCATTTGTAACTGCTATTGTTTCGCCATCCGGAAACTGCATATCTGTAGTATAGACAAAATTAATAGTTCCGTCTACTTTTGTTGTTAATCTGTAATAATTTGTCTTAACAGTAACCGGTTCTGTTTGTTTTGGTGGACAAAAGTTTTCTACCGGCTCTCGAACACATAATGTGCTATCATAATCAAGTTCTAAAATACGATCACAAATACAACTACCAACACGTACATATTTTACGTAGTCTGGTGGAAGTTTAGCGGAATTTGTACCGGCATCAATATCCAGCATCACACTTTGAATTGGCATAAAACCACGCTTACACATTTCTGCAGCCGCCGATTTTCCATAAAGAATATATTTTGCAATGTGAATATTGCTCTTATCACCCTTGGATAAACAAACTTTTTCTGCAATATTATATAAGGTGGTGCTGCTCATTAAGTGATTTTATTGTTGTTTCTATTGTCAATAATCTTATCTTCTTCTCCGCCGTCCTGCGCCAAAAACCAATTGTATGTTTGGTCGATAAGCTGCATTTCCAATTCAGGTTTTATGGCAATAGATGAATTTGGATTAAAATTACTAAAATTTACGTTCTGCACCAATCTTATTTTTAGTGTTTCAACACAATCTTCCAAATCAAAAAATACCAGCCGGTGCTCAGTATCACATCCTGCCACAAATTCATAGGTGAAAATATAGCCGCCAATTTCATTTAAAACCTTAGCATTTTTGAAATTGTTTAATTTGCCACTATCCACATACGTAAAATCTACAAATCTGTCTTTTGTATAACTCACTTGCGGAATCATACTACCTAGCAAAATCAATGGTGCATTTGGCAATACTGCATAAAATTCTCCAACAGAATCGCTTTTAAAAACTTTTGTTGTAATTGTGGTATAAATAGTAGGATCAACGGCAGTTCTGTCTAAATTGAAAGTTTCAAAAAAATCTTTCTTGATAAGCAATGGTGCCACCATGTTGAGCACGAAAAATACTTCTTCCTCTTTAACTGGAAAATCATCCGGAATGTCGCCGGAAGCTAATTTACGCAATACTATTTCTGCTGCCTGATTATACGTCAAAGTTATAATGTATTAAATTGTGAATAATTCTCAATTTTATTAACTATTTCGTGCTTCACAGAGGTGTTTTGTGTTTCCACTACACGTTCTCCACACGCTTTACTTCCTTCGCCTTTCGAAGTAGGGCTGTAATTAGCCAAATTTATTGCTGCGTTCAAATCTCGGTCTATTGTTAAGCCACAACTTAAACAGCAAAATGTTCTTTCGCTTAAATTTAATTTCTCTTTCTTTAATCCGCAACAACTACAAGTCTTACTGCTTGCAAAAAATCTATCTGCGATAATAACTGTTTTGTTTTGCCATGCTGCCTTGTATTCTATTTGTCTCCTAAATTCACCAAAACCAACATCACCTATTGCTTGTGATAGATTTCTATTTTTAATCATTCCATTCACACTTAAATCTTCAACTATAATCACATTGGCACTATTCACTATTTTAGTTGTCGCTTGATGTAAGGCATTTTTACGAATACATGAAACACGATAATACTTTTTAGCAAGTAGTATTTGCTGTTTCTTTCTATTGGAACTACCTTTTACCTTGCGTGACAAACTTCTTTGTGAACGCTTCAATGATTTTAAATTAGATTTTAGTGCTTTTGGATTTTCAAAAACCTTACCATTGCTACAAGTTGCTAATGTTTTAATACCCAAATCCACACCTATAACTACTTGGTTTTCGTAAGTTACAGATGCTTCATTAGGCGTTTCTATTTGTACTACTGCAAACCATTTGTCGGCTATTCGTTTTACTGTTACAAACAGTACCTTGCCTTCAAATCTTAAATTCTCACAACATTTTACTTTACCTAATCTTGGAATATGAATCCTAAAATCCGATTGCTTAAAACTTATCTCATTTTCAATAGCTACAAAAGAATCCTTTATTCCTTTTTTCTTAAATTTAGGATAACCAGATTTTTCTTTCCACATTTTTTTATACGCTGCCTCAACATTATGAATTGCATATTGTGGTGCGCACTTTCCTGTCTCTTGCATCCATTTAAACTCAGTTTTCTTTATAGAGTTTAAATGTTTTATAAGTGTATATGCTGATTGTTTTATGCCATTAGCGTAATCTGTTTTCCACTTATCTAAAGCCCAATTAAAACTAAACCGAGCTACCCCACAAGATTTCTTAAAGAAAATTTCCTGTGCTTTAGTTGGACTTAATTGTATTTTGTGTGCTTTGTGCATTCTTTTTGTAAGATAACTATTTTTAAATAAAAATACAAGTCATTACGAACCGCTATTTATATTGTTTTGTCCATATTGAACTGAGTTTGGATCATCTGTGTATTTTCCGTACTCTTTAACCATCCTGGCTACTATTTCACCGCGCAACATATCATCAAATTCTACATTTACGCTGTTTGCTGCATCGTAAACCTCCACATCATTTACCACGGTAAACGCCCAAATTGCTTTTGTCGGACGTTTCAGGTATTCAATTTCAATGTAACTTGGTTTTTTAATCGGAAAGTTTAGTTTCCAGCCATCGTTGAATGAAAGATAAATTGCCTTTTTGATTATTGTGCTGTTTACGCGAGAGGCCCACTTATCTTCTTCTACCAACTCCATGGTACCAACAAACTTTTTATACTCCGGTGTTGCTACTTCATCTGCAACCGGACTACACTTACATCTATTTAATTCAGCAATACTTTTACCATCATCCATTTTTACAACAGTGTAATACTTTACACCCGTTTCATAATATAAATCTTCCGGCAAATCTGCCACCGGAATAAATTCTGCATCTGAAATAATAATCTTTTCTCTTTTTCTGTATGGCAGCAAGTCTACATGTATTTTCTTAGTGCGCGCATATGCAATTTTAGAAACAGAAGTTGCCATGTCGTACTGCTCCGGCAATCCAAGGCGTTGCTTATAAAGTGATTCAACGGCATTATTCATAAAAATATTCCGAACTTCCGGAGTAATATTTCCCTGCTGTGCATAGTTTATCAATGCATCAAAGTCAAGCATTATGTCGTTAACGTTGGTCATTGATTATACCGCTTCTTTATAAGTAAAATAAATCTGAATAGCACCATATCCAGATACGGGTATGGATGTACTTCCACCTGCCTTTAATTCTCCAGTTATTCCTGAAAATGCAATATTTCGTCCAAGTTCACCACTTACTCCTGTTATCCATGCTGGAACTGTTTGTACGACTGAAATTGATAATGGAAGATTGTCAACTATTTTTGTAGTAGGTGTTAAATCAGCAGCATACGACCCGGTTACCATTACCTCAATAGTTCCATCCCTCCATCTGTGAACTTTTAATGTTCCAGTAATTCCAGCATATAGAGTACTTGATGATGAAATATCAACAAAAGTATTTAGATTATTAATAATATCTACAATATCACTAATATCTGTAGTATTTGTATCAACCTGAGCATTAATAGAACAAATCTTATTCATCAATTTATTTTTTTTCTGAATTTCTGTATCTGAATCTAAAATACCTAAACATGGTGCTATGGTTGTTCCATAAAACCAAGACAAACTTACATCTGTCAATAAAAATGGTGTTGGTGTTTCATACACCACAGTACCGCATGCAGCACCGGTTGCTGATTGTGTCGTAATTGTTTGTTGGATTCTTACATTATTCCAATTCGCTGCAAATGGCACCGGTGTTGTAAATATTGTAGGATCAACAGTCAATGAACCCGTTACTGAGTATGATAATAATATAGCATTTGAAACATCACGAATTTCTATGATGTAATTCTTAGCTGTAAGAACATTCGTTCCAATTGAGCTTAGGTTTTGAATCGCTATTTGCAAGAATGTACCCATTGGATAAAAAGATGCACTGTAACTTGCCTCCACTGTTGAACAGCTCACCGCTGGCACCGCATTTACTGTTATTGTCCAAACAGCTGTAGATGTTTGTGCATTTGCATCAGTCAATGTATAACCAACGGTATCTACACCGGTATATCCGGTACCTGGTGTATAGATTATTGTTTTTCCGTCCGGCTGTACCACCGCTGTACCATTGCTAGGTGCTGTAGTTATCGTAATGGTTGGATTAGATGTAAAGAAGTCATTTGCAGTAGCTAAAATGCTTACCGCTGTATTAATCTGTGTAGTAGAGACATCATTCTTTGCCACTGGCGGAGCAAATACTGCTGCATTAATTGTGCAAATTTTAGCTAATAGCTTATTTCTTTTATCAGTCTCAGTATCGCCACCTGTAAACCCTAAACATGCAGGAATCGTCAATCCGGTAAACCAACTTTGGTTTATTAAGCCGTTTACAAGCACTGTCAATGCATTCAAGTCACCTTGGAAAGAAGCAATTAAATTAGTCAATGCTGTATTTATTGCATTGATATAATCATAAACCGGTGTCGGATCAAAGGCGCTTCCGCCGGAGCTTCC
>Ga0208826_1002364_pt1 | contig 14104 bp, 12 predicted proteins | sample AD_UKC115_MetaG_FD_184451 | JGI IMG/M metagenome (GOLD analysis project Ga0208826, IMG submission 184451) | Active sludge microbial communities of municipal wastewater-treating anaerobic digesters from Hong Kong - AD_UKC115_MetaG (SPAdes)... | ecosystem: Engineered > Bioreactor > Anaerobic >...
TGGAGCGTAAGGCCCAGGCGCTGGCGCAAGCGGGCCTGAAGCGCGTGACGGTGAGCCTGGACAGTCTGGATGATGCCGTGTTCCAGGCCATGAACGACGTGGCGTTTCCGGTACACAAGGTGCTGGCCGGCATCGACGCCGCGCAGGCCGCGGGCCTGGGGCCGATCAAGGTCAACATGGTGGTCAAGCGCGGCACCAACGACCACGAGATCCTGCCGATGGCGCGGCATTTTCGCGGCCGCGGCATCACGCTGCGCTTCATCGAGTTCATGGACGTGGGCGCCACCAACGGCTGGCGCATGGACGAGGTGCTGCCCGGCGCCGAAGTGATCCGCCTTTTGCAAACCGAATTCCCACTGGCGCCCCTGCAGGCCAGCGCGCCGGGCGAGACCGCCGAGCGCTGGGGCTACGTCGGCTCCGATGGCCGGCACGACCCCCCGCTGGGCGAAGTCGGCGTGATCAGCAGCGTGACCCACCCGTTTTGCGGCGCCTGCAACCGCGCGCGCCTGTCAACGGACGGACGCTTGTTCCTGTGCCTGTTCGCCACCCAGGGGCACGATTTGCGCGCCCTGCTGCGCGGCGGCGCCGACGACGCGCAGATCGGCGAGGCGATCGCCGGCATCTGGCAGGGCCGCAGCGACCGCTACAGCGAGTTGCGCGCCAGCCTGCCGCCCGACACCGAAAAAGCCGCGCCGCGCGTGGAGATGAGCTACATCGGCGGGTGATCCGTGCGCCCGCTCGTGACGCCAACGCCGCCCATCACCGCCCTGATCCTGGCCGGCGGCCGCGGCGCGCGCATGGGCGGCGCCGACAAGGGCCTGCAAACCTTCCAGGGCCGGCCGCTGGTGCTGCACGCGCTGGAGCGCCTGCGCGCACAGAGCCTGCCGCCGGCGCAAATCTGCATCAGCGCCAATCGTCACCGGACTGATTACGAGGCCTTCGGCGTGCCGGTGCTGGCCGACCACTGGCCCGATTTTCCCGGTCCGCTGGCGGGGTTTTTGGCGGGGTTGGCGCACAGCAGCACGCCGCTGCTGCTCGCCGTGCCTTGCGACACGCCGCGCTTTCCGCTATCGCTTTGCGAGCGCTTGGCGCACGCGCTGCAAGCGCAAGAGGCCGATTTGGCCATGGTGGCCACGCCCGAGCGTGATGGGAAAGGCCGGCAATACCTGCAAGTCCAGCCGGTGTTCTGCCTGCTGCGCGCCAGCCTGGCGGGCAGTTTGCAGCGGTACCTGCAAACCGGCGGGCGCCGCATCCTGGACTGGAGCGCGCGGCACCGCACGGCGCTGGCAGCCTTCGACAGACCCGGCGACGATCCACAGGCCTTTGCCAACCTCAACACGCTGGACGACTTGCGCGCCGCGCACGCCGTGGCCGGCCCGCATCACGCCGAGGCCAACTCCTCCAGCAACTGATCGCGCGAGGGCAGCTGGCCAAACCAGCCCAGGTGCATCACCCGCGCAATGCCCACCGCCACGTCCTGCAGGCGGGCAGCGGCGGCCGGCTGAAGCTCCAGCGCCGTGTCGCGCTGCCACAGAGCCAGCCAGCGCTGCACGTGCGCCGGCGTGATGCCGGCCAGCGCCATGTGCTTGTGGTGCACGTCGCCGCGAAAGCTGCGCTCCAGCTTGAGCGTGGTGCACCAGAAGTCCGTCATGCGCGTCAGGTGCGCCGGCCAGCGGTCGTGCAGCAGCGGCTCGAACACGGGGGCCAGCAGCTCATCGGCGCGCACGTCGACGTAAAAGCGCGCCACCAGCCGCGCGATGGCCGCGCGGTCGGGCAACTGGGACAGATCATCCATGGCTCTCATCGGGTTCAACCATAGCGCCTTGGCACCACGGCGCTGGCGCAGCCCCGCTTGCCCGCGCCCCGGGTGGGGATACCATCGCCGGCATGGCGGCCGAAGGCGTCGCCCCACACCGTGCGCCAAACCATGCCCTACACCGCCACCTTCGTCCCCGAAACCTTCACCCGCGCCGACGTGGACGCCACGCCCGGCCCGCTGGTGCTGGAGTTTGGCGCCAACTGGTGCGGCTGGTGCCAGGGCGCGCAGCCGCGCATCGCCTCGGCCTTTGCGCAGGCGGGCAGCCAGGTGCCGCACGTCAAGGTCGAGGACGGCCCGGGGCGGCCGCTGGGGCGCAGCTTTCGCGTCAAGCTGTGGCCGACGCTGGTGTTCCTGCAGGACGGCCGTGAGGTAGCCCGCGTGGTGCGGCCGCAAGCGGCCACCGAGGTGGAGCAGGCGCTGCGGCAGATCGCGGCGGGCTGAATCCCTTCAAAACAGCCGAACGCAGAGGTCGCAAAGAGAGCGCAAAGGACGCAGAAAAGTCCAAACGATTGATTGTGGGTCCGTGAAGTTTGAACCGTTCGCCCCGGGCGTGTCGAAGTGCCGAAGCAATAAGCCTCGCATCAGTCAAAGCACCCGTACAACGGGCGCGAATCGCTATCTTTTTGAAAGCATTTGAGTGGATGTTTTTTGGGTCCTCTGCGAATCCTTTGCGCCCTCTGCGTTCGGCTGTTTGGAATCGTCAACGCCCCGCTCCCACGGCGGCACCGGCTCGAAGCGCGCGTGCAGCGCATCCAGCAGCACCCGCACCTTGGGGCTGCGCACGCGGCTGGGGGTGTAGCAGGCGTAGATGGCGTTGCCGTGCGGGGTGATGGCCTGCACCTGCGGCAACACCCGCTGCAGACGGCCGGCGACCACGTGCGGCGCGGCCAGATAGGCCGGCAGGATGGTCAGGCCCAGGCCGGCCAGCGCGGCATCCAGCAGCGCGTCGGTGCTGTTCAGGCGCAAGCGGCTGGTGGTGGGCAGGCGGTGCTCGGTGCCGCCCGCATCTTGCAGGCGCCAGTGGTCGTCATCGGTCAGGAGGTAGCTCAGGGTCTGGTGGCGCGCCAGATCGGGCACGCTGGCGGGCACGCCGTGCGCGGCCAGGTAGTCGGGCGCGGCAAACACGCCACGCTCGATAGGGGCGATGCGCCGCGCCACCGCATCCTGCGGCGGATTGCGCGTCATGCGCAGGGCCAGATCGATCTGGTCTTGCACCAGGTCCACCAGCTGATCGGTCAGGATCAGCTCGCACACCAGTTGCGGGTGCGCCGCCAGCAGCGCCGGCAGCAGCGGGGCGACGTAAATCCGTCCGAAGGTGATGGTGGCGCTGATGCGCAGCACGCCGCGCGGGCTGCCCTCCTGCTGACCCAGGGCGGTCTGCGTGGCGGCCACGCTGTCCAGCGCCTGGCGCGCGTGCTGCAAGAACACCTCGCCGGCCGGCGTGGGCCGCAGGCGGCGGGTGGAACGCTCCAGCAGGCGCGCACCCAACTGCGCCTCCAGCTCGGCCATCTGCCGGCTGACCTGCGCGCGCGTACAGTCCAGCGCGCGCGCGGCCGCCGCCATGCTGCCCAGCTCCACCGTCTTGATGAAGGCGTGCCAGGACGGCAGCCAGAACGCCTCGGGCGGCGTGGCGCCGGCGGCTCGAAGCGATGAGGAAGCGGTGCTGCGCAGGTTCATTGTCAACAAATCATTGACGCATTGCGCCCGATTATGGGCTTATTCGATCGCCGATCGAACCCTATGATTGGGCCAACCGATGCTCTCGTGTCGAGTCGCGGCTCAAACTTCAAAACCTTCCATGCTCTCCAAACTGAAAGAACCCGGCGCCCTGGCCATCACCCTGGCCGCGGCCGGCATCCTGATGGTGACCATGGGCGCGCGCCAGTCGCTGGGCCTGTTCCTGGGGCCGATCAACACCTCCACCGGCCTGGGCATCGTCACCATCAGCTTTGCCTTCGCCATTGCCCAGTTCAGTTGGGGGGCGATCCAGCCGCTGGCCGGCGCCGCCGCCGACCGCTGGGGCGCGCGCCCGGTGCTGCTGACCGGCATCGTGGTGATGGCGCTGGGCATGGCGCTGACGCCGCTGTGGGGCTCCAGCTGGGGCCTGATCTTCACGCAAGGCCTGCTGGTGGCCATGGGCGCGGGCGCGGGCAGCTTCTCGGTGCTGATCGGTGCGGCGGCGCAGCGCATGTCGGACGAGGCGCGCGGCACGGCCGCGGGGGTGATCAATGCCGGCAGCTCGCTGGGGCAGTTCGTGTTCGCGCCGGTGACGCAAAAGCTGATCCAGTTGCTGGGCTGGATGGGCGCGCTGTACAGCCTGGCGGTGCTGGTGCTGGCCGCGCTGCCGCTGGTGGGCAAGCTGACGCGCGGCGGCCACGGACACGCCCACCCGGCGCACGCGGTGGCGCCGGCCGGCGGCCTGCGCCAGGCGCTGCGCCAGGCGCTGGGCGACCGCAGCTACTGGCTGCTGCACGCGGGCTTTTTCACCTGCGGCTTTCACATCGCGCTTCTGGTCACGCACCTGCCCACCGAAGTGGACCTGTGCGGCCTGGCGCCCACGGTGGCCAGCACGGCGCTGGCGCTGATCGGGCTGTCCAACATCGTCGGCAGCCTGTGGGTGGGCCATCTGGTGGGCGTATACCGAAGCAAGATGATCTTGGCGCTGATGTACGCCAGCCGCGCGGCGCTGATCGGCTGGTATCTGCTGATGCCCAGCGAGCCCTGGGTGTTCTATGTCTTTGCCATCGGCCTGGGCCTGACCTGGCTGGCCACCGTGCCGCCCACGGCGGGCATCATCGGCAAGCTGTTCGGCGTGCGCTACCTGGGCACGTTGTTTGGCCTGACCTTGCTCAGCCACCAGATCGGCGGCTTTCTGGGCGCCTGGCTGGGCGGGCTGGCCGTCACCCGCTTTGGCAACTACGGCTGGATGTGGGGCGCCGACATCGCGCTGGCGCTGATGGCCGCGGTCATCAACCTGCCGATCCGCGAGGCGCGCATGCCGCGCGCAGCCGCCGCCGCAGCAGCCTGATGGGCCGGGGCCTGGCAGGCGTCGCCCCCGGGACGCGAACCGCGCGTATTCCCCAATGGATGCACGGCCTTCGCGTGCGCACGATGGCGAGCTGTTTGCCTGGCTTCAACAACGAGAGGGTTCATCATGAAATTGCTTCAACTGTCTGCCATGGCCGCGGCCGCGGCGCTGTTGGTCGCCTGCGGCGGCTCCGACGACGATTCGGGGCCCAAGCGGGGCGATTTGATCGACCCGGCCCGCGTGGTCGGCGAGCTGACGCCCGCCCAGATCGACGCGGCCACGGCATCCAGCGGCCTACAGGCGCTGACCGGCACGGCCAAGTGCGGCGTGAAAATCCTGCTGCTGAACTACGTCACCGTGGGCGCCAAGGGCGAAAAAGGGGCCAACGCATCGGGCGCGCTGCTGGTGCCCACCGGCCCGCTGGGCTCGGACTGCGCCACCAAGCCCACGCCGCTGGTGGCCTATTCGCGCGGCACCGACCTGTCCAAGACGCGTACCATGGCCAACCCCCAAGACGGCGAGACACTGATGTTGGCGGCCTTCTACGCCGCGCAGGGCTATTCGGTGGTGGCCACCGACTACCTGGGCTACGCACAGTCCACCTACCCCTTTCACCCCTATCTGCACGCCGACTCCGAGGCCACATCCGTCATCGATTCGGTGCGCGCCGCGCGCATTGCGGTCAAGCCGGTGGATGTGACGCTGTCGGGCAAGGTCATGTTCAGCGGCTACTCGCAGGGCGGGCACGCATCCATGGCCTCGCAGCGCGCCGCCGAAAGCAATTACGGCAGCGAGTTCAACGTGGTGGCCAGCGCCCACCTGGCGGGCCCCTACAACCTGGCCGGATCGATGAAGGTGCCCGACGCCATTGCAGGCTACCAGTTCTTCGTGCCCTTCATCATCACCGCCTGGCAAAAGGTCTACGGCAATGTCTACGCCAAGCCGCAGGACGCGTTCAAGGCGCCCTACTCCGACTGGATCGAGAACCTGCTGCCCAGCCCCACGCTGACCTCCACCACCCTGATCAGCACCGGCAAGCTGCCCGGAGGCACGCCCAACCAGGCGCGCGACGCGCTGATGCAGCCGGCCTTTTTGCAAAGCATGATGACCGACGACAAGGCCGGCATCAGCGTGGACGCGCAGGCCAACACCTTGTTCAACTGGAAGCCCAAGGCCCCCACCCTGCTGTGCGGCGGTGCGGGCGACCCGACCGTGGTCTATGCCGTGCATCAGACACCGATGTTCAACAACTTCGTGAACAACGGCCTGAAGAACGTCGGCTCGGTCGACGTCGACGCGCAGGTCCAGAAGGCCTTTGGTCCCGGCGGCGTGGCACCCACCGACCCGAACTCGGCCGCGTTCGCCACCTACTACGCCAACTACCACGGCACCTACGAGCCGCCGTTCTGCATGGCGGCGGCGCGTCAGTTCTTCGACCAGGTGCGCTGACCAAGGCGGCAAGCCACCCCCAGCCGGCTCGCGGGCCGGCTTTTTTTGCGTGCCGCGGCGCAGGCCGATGACCCGGGCGCTGGCGGCGAGCGCACCGGAATGGCGCCGCACCAGGCCGGTACAATCGAGCGCCTCCTTGTCTGCCCCGCCGGCGCCCCATGACCTCTGTGCCCCTGATCGACCAGATTGCCGAGCGCGTCGAGCGCCTGCTTGTGCGTCACGACGAACTGCGCCGCACCAACGAATTGCTGGCCCAGCAGGTGCAAGCCCTCACGCAGGAACGCGACAGCCTGCGCTCGCGTCTGCTGGCCGCGCGCGCGCGCGTGGACGCGCTGATCGACAAGCTGCCCGCCTCCCAGCCCGCCTCCCAGCCCGCCTCCCTGGCTCCAACGGATGACAAGCCATGAAGCAGCTCGAAGTTCAGATCATGGGCCAAGGCTACCTGCTGGGCTGCCCCGAAGGCGGCGAGGCGCGCCTGCATGCGGCGGTGCAGCGCGTGGACGCCGCCATGTGCAAGATTCGCGACGCCGGCAAGATTCGCGCGCGCGACCGCATCGCCGTGCTGGCCGCGCTGAATCTGGCCTTCGAATTGAATGAGCCCGCGCCCACGCCAGCGCCCCCTGCATCGGTGCCCGCCCCCGGCCCCGCGCCGGCCGGCGCGCCCGGCGACCAGGCCGCGCTGGCCGGGCTGCTGCAGCAGCTCGATCGGGCGCTGTCCGACGACGGCCAGCTTTTGTAGAAGGCCGCAAAGCCTTAGAATCGCCCTTGTCTGCGGTGCGCGTCGGGCTTTATATTTCCTTGAACCAATGCTCATATGAGCCCGGGCTTGGAACATCGTCTGGTCGGCGTGATCATCTCGCGTCAGATGAACCCAAGACCAGTCTGACCTCGCCCACCTGAACCCCCGCGTTCAGGATGACGGTCCGGCGGCATTCGCAGACACCTTATTCGGCGTTCCCCCCTGAGGCGCTGGCGCGCCATCCCCCCTTTCGACAAGGGGGGACAACGCCAGTGGCCGGCGCAGGTCCGGCCACGGCGTCCGCTGGCAGGGCCTGCTGCGCGGCCGCTTGTTCCTTGAATGACTTGACCGCCTTGAAGCGGCGAAGCCTCTGATGCCGATCGAACCCTTGCTGATCCTCGAACTGGCCGCGCTCGGCCTCACGACCGGCTTTCTGGCGGGCCTGCTGGGCATCGGCGGCGGCATGATCATGGTGCCCTTCATCTCGGCGATGCTGGGCGCGCGCGGCGTGGCGCCGGGCCTGGCCGTGAAGATGGCGATCGCCACCTCGATGGCCACCATCATCTTCACCTCGATCAGCAGCGTGCGCGCGCACCACAAGAAGGGCGCCGTACGCTGGGACATCGTGCGCGGACTGGCGCCCGGCATCGTGGGTGGCGCCATGGTGGCCAGCCTGGGCGTGTTCTCGCTGCTCAAGGGTGCGCTGCTGTACTTCATCTTTGCCAGCTTCGTCAGCTTTTCGGCCGTGCAGATGTTCCTGAACAAGAAGCCGGCCGCCACGCGCCAGTTGCCTGGCATGCCCGGGTTGCTGGGCACGGGCGGGGTCATCGGCTTCCTGTCGGGTTTGGTGGGTGCAGGCGGCGGCTTTGTCAGCGTTCCGTTCATGACCTGGTGCAACGTGGCCATTCACAACGCCGTGGCCACCAGCGCGGCGCTGGGCTTTCCGATCGCACTGGCCAACGTGGCGGGCTACATCGCGGCCGGCCAGGGCCTGCACTATCTGCCGCCCCACTCGATCGGCTACCTGTGGCTGCCGGCGCTCATCGTGATCGCCTGCTGCAGCGTGCTGATGGCGCCGCTGGGCGCGCGCGCCGCGCATGCGCTGCCGGTCGGCAAGCTCAAGCGCGCCTTTGCCGTGGTGCTGATCGCGCTGGCGCTGTACATGTTCTACAAGGGCATCAACGCGCTGGGCGCTTGAGTGCAGCCTGCCGTTTTGAAGTCAACCAACGGCTGCAGCGATTTCAGACACATCGAAAACAGCCATCGATTCAAAAGCGGCCCAAGACCCGTCGCGACGCCATGATTGCCGATGCATCGCCTCGCATTGGCATGCCTGCCTTGCAATGATTCGCACCCGACATGAACCGGTGCCGACGCATGCCAGTTGTCCATGGCGCTGCGCGCCGCGCGCAGCCGATGAAACGCAAAGAGCCCAATGGCCGCGGAACAAGCCAAGCCAGCGATCGCCGTGGCCGGGGTCTCCCCGGTCACGGGCGATGTCCCCTGCAAGAGGGTGGGCGCGACATCGCGCTGCGAGTGAAGACTGGGATGTTTGATCTCAGAGGTTGAGAGTTTTTTGGACGTGCCCGAGGAGCGCGTCAAAACGCGGCCAATCGAGGCTGAGTGCCGCGGCTCCAATGGCGCCTGCGCGCCATTGGACGGCACGAAGAGGGTCAGCCTGTGGCTGACCCGCGCCCTGCAAGGGCAAAGCGCAGTCGTAGCTGGGGCTACGGCGAGCATTTGCAACGAAGAGTGGGCGTGTTTTGGCGTGATCAGCGGGCGTGGGCAAAAGACTCTCAAGCTCTCAGCCCCCGATTGGGGGTGCTAGTATCCGCGCCGCAGGGAGGTGTCTGGGTTCCTGGTGGTCCCCCCGGTCTTCAAAATCGGAGAGGCCGAGCATCTCGGCCTGGCGGGTTCGATTCCCGTCCGCCTCCGCCGACTGCCACCATGCCGGCACCACCGAAGTGCGAAATGACCCGCAAGCCCCACCGCGACGATGTGCACCGGATGATTGCGCGCACCGACCTGCTGCTCGCCCTGCCAGCGGTCGCTGCGGTCCATGCGCGTCCCGGCGATGCGGCTGCGCGCGCGCTCGTGCAAGCTGTCCGGCGGCGAGCCCGCGCCGGCGAGTCGGCCCCAGGGCGGGTGCAATCCGCCCTGATGGCCGCCGTATCGAGCCGATCACCCTCCCCGCTGCGGCCGGTGGCCGACGCAAGCAACGGGCCGCGCGACACATCATGACGACGCACGTCGTCGCAACGGCTGGTCACGTGGACCATGGCAAAAGCACGCTGATCCGCGCGCTCACCGGCATGGAGCCGGATCGCTGGGCTGAAGAGCGCCGGCGCGGCCTCACCATCGATCTCGGCTTTGCATGGACGACATTGCCCTCGGGCCGCGAAGTCGCCTTTGTCGATGTCCCCGGCCACGAGCGCTTCATCGGCAATGCGCTGGCCGGGCTGGCAACGGCGCCGGTGGTGTGCTTTGTGGTGGCGGCGGACGAAGGCTGGTCGGCGCAGTCCAGCGAGCACCGCGATGCGATTGCGGCGTTCGGCGTCCGCCACGGGCTGATCGTGGTGACCAAGGTCGACCGCGCGCCCGAGCGGGTGGCGCAGGCGATGGCGCGCGCTCGAAGCGAGTTTGCGGACACGGGTCTGCGGGACGCGCCCGCAGTCGCCGTGTCGGCCGCGCACGGCAACGGACTGGACGAACTCAAACAGGCGCTCGATCAGGTCCTGGCCGTAACCCCGGCGCCGGACGCCCGCGACCGGCTGCGGCTGTGGATCGACCGCTCGTTCAGCATCTCCGGCGCGGGCACCGTGGTCACCGGAACGCTGGCGGCGGGCACGCTGACCCAGGGCGATGTGCTCGAGGTGGTCGGCCATGGACGCGATCGACGCCAGGTCGCAGTGCGCGGGCTGGAGTCGCGCGACGCCCCCGCAGACAGCCTGAAAGCCGTGAACCGGGTCGCGGTCAACCTGCGCGGCGTGCCCGCAGCGGACGTTCGTCGCGGCCAGGCGCTGGTGGCGCCCGATGCATGGCCCATGACCGCCACCGTCGACGCGCGCTGCTGCGGTGGCGCCGCGCTGGGCGATGTGCCCGCGCAACTTGTCGTGCATGTGGGCACGGCCGCCGTGCCGGCTCGGCTGCGCTGCTTTGACGCCGAGCATGCCCGCATCACCCTGGCCTGGCCGCTGCCGCTGATCGTGGGCGACCGGCTGCTGCTGCGCGATCCGGGCCGGCGCCTGGTGGTGGGCGGCGTCCATGTGCTGGACGCCGAGCCGCCCCCGCTCAAACGCCGCGGCGACGGCAACCGGCGCGCGCGGGCCCTGGCCGCGATGCCGCTCGAAGGCGACGTGCTCGTCAAGGTGGCAGAGCGCGGCGCGGTGGCGGTGGAAGATCTGCGCCGAATCGGCCTGTTGGGCCCGGACGCGACACCGCCACCCCAGATCCGCGAGCTGGGCCGCTGGTGGGTGCACCAGCCCAGCTACGACGATTGGGCGCGCCAGCTGCGGGTTCTGGTCGAACGCGACGACCAGCGCGATGCGCTCACGCCGGGCGTCTCCGAAGGTGCGGCACGCGACGCCCTCCCCGCACCGGCGGGGCCCTTCATCAATCGGCTGGCCACGGATGCCAGGCTCGAGCTGCACAACGGCCACATTCGGCTGCCGCGCGTTCGCGCCGACCTTGGCCATGCCGAGGCCGCTGTGGCCAGGCTGGAGGCGCGGCTGGCCGCCAACCCCTTCGGTGCGCCAAAGGCCGACGAGCTGGCAGCGCTCGCCCTGGGCGCGCGTGAACTGGCCGCCGCCGAGCGCGCGCGGCGCGTGCTGCGCCTGCCCGGTGGCGTGGTGCTGCTGCCATCCGCGCCCGCGCTGGCGCTGCGGGCCTTGGCACAACTGCCGCAGCCCTTTACCACCAGCCAGGCACGGCAGGCCTTGGACACTTCCCGGCGGGTGGCGATCCCGCTGCTGGAGCACCTGGATCGATGCGGCTTGACCCGACGGGTCGATCAAGATCACCGCCAGGTGCTGCGCTGAAGGCAGGCCGCCCGAGCACTCGCCGGCTATTCGCTCTCGCCCTTCTTGCGGCTCTGAACGTGCTGAAAACCGAACCGGCCCTTGATGCACAGGTTGCCGTGGCTGACCGGGTGGTCGTGGGGTGAGGTCACCTTGACGATCTGGTTGTCCTGCACGTGCAGGTTCAGGTTGCAGCCGACCCCGCAATAGGTGCACACGGTGGTGGTCTCGGTTTGTCTTGACTCGTCCCAGGTGCCCGCGGCGCGCATGTCGTATTCGGACTTGAACGACAGCGCCCCCGTGGGGCAAACCTCGACGCAGTTGCCGCAATAGACACAGGCCGAATCGGGCAGATCGACGGCGTATTCGGTGGAGATCTGCGAGTCGAACCCGCGACCCGCGATCTGGATCGCGAAGCTGTTTTGCCACTGGGTGCCGCAGGCGTCCACGCACTTGTAGCAAAGGATGCACTTGCTGTATTCGCGCACGTACAGGTCGTTGTCCACCTTGTCGGGCTGGCTCATCGTGGCGGCGACGCTGCCATCGCCCGCGTGGTGCTCGCCGGGCTCATGGATGTCGCGCCGCAGGCTCTCGCCGGCCTTTTCGCCGAACCGGTCTGGGCAGGCGTCGTAACGCGCCATCCACTCGGGGATGCGCGGCGTGGTGGACAGATCGACCGAGGAGCCCAACATCTCGAGCACCAGGCGGCGGCTGTGGCGCACGCGTTCGGTGTCGGTCATGACCACCATGTCGGGCTGGACCTTGCGCGAGCACGAAGGCACCAGCACGCGCGCGCCTTTCAGCTCGACCATGCAGACGCGGCACGCGTTCTTGGGCGTGAGCGTGTCGCCGTAGCAAAGCGTCGGCGTGTCCTTGCCGGCTGCCTTGCAGGCGTCCAGGATGGTGCTGCCCTGCGGCACGCTCACCGCCTCGCCATCCACCGTGATGGTGACCGGCTGCGCGGGTGGGTTCGCTTCGGGCGGATAGCGTGGATCGCGCGCGTTCATGGGCTCTCCTTGAGCACGCCGAGGCGGTCGATGGCCGACTCGATGGCGTTCCACGCGGCCTGGCCGAGGCCGCAGATCGAGGCGTCCTTCATCGCCTGGCCGACATCGCGCAGCACCACGATGTCGCGCTCCTTGGCAGCTGCGTCGCGGCGCTTGTGAATGATGCGCAGCAGCGCCTCTTCCTGCCGCACCGTGCCCACGCGGCAGGGCACGCACTGGCCGCAGGATTCGTCGCGGAAGAAGCGCGCGATGCGCAGCAGAATGGCCGGCAGATCGACGGTGTCGTCGAAAGCCAGCACCACGCCCGAGCCCAGCGTGGTGTTGTTGGCGCGGGCGCCCTCGAAGGTGAGCGGAATCTGGAGTTCGTCCGGGCGCACGAATCCGCCGGCGGCGCCGCCCAGCAACACCGCCTGCAGGGTGCGGCCCGGCGGAACGCCGCCAGCCAGATCGAGAAGCTCGCCCAGGGTCGCGCCGAACGGCACCTCGTAGACGCCGGGGCGTACCAGGTTGCCCGATACGCAGAACAGCTTGGGGCCGGTGGAGCCCTCGGTGCCGATCCTGGCGTACTGCGCGCCGCCGATGCGCATGATCAGCGGCACGTTGCACAGGGTCTCGACGTTGTTGACCACCGTCGGCTTGCCGAACAGGCCGTGCTCGAACGGGAACGGCGGCTTGGAGCGCGGCTCGCCGCGGTAGCCCTCGATCGAGTTGAAGATGGCGGTCTCCTCCCCGCAGATGTAGGCACCGGCGCCGCGCCGGATCTCCAGCTCGAAGCTCCACCCGCTGCCGAGGATATTGGCACCCAGAAGTCCGCGCTCTTGGGCCGCTTGGATGGCGTTGCGAAGGAGGCGGTAGGCGCCGGGATACTCGCCACGCAGGTAGATGTAGCCGCGCTCGGCGCCGATGGCGTAGCCGGCGATGGTCATCGACTCGATCAACGAGAACGGGTCGCCTTCGAGGATGATGAGATCCTTGAACGTGCCGGGCTCGCTCTCGTCGGCGTTGCAGACGATGTAGCGCGGCGTGGCCGGCTGCCTGGCGGTGCTTTCCCACTTGACGCCGGTCGGGAACGCGGCGCCCCCGCGCCCCATCAGCCGCGAGTCCTTGATCTCGCCGATGATCCACTCGGGCCCCTGCTCGAACGCCCGGCGCAGTCCGACGTAACCATCGGCGGCGAGGTAGTCGTCGATGCTCTGCGGGTCGACGCGGCCAATGCGCTTGAGCAGCATCAGACCCTCGTCACCGGCCTGTGGCACCGCCGTGACCGGTGGCGCCTCGGCCGCGAGTGTCCCCGGGCCGACCGCCAGTGCGCGGACGATCTCGTCGACGGTGGCAAAGCCGATCAGGTGCTCGTGGGGTGTTTCGCCGGCTTCCACCGCCAGCGCGGCCGGGGCACGCTCGCACAAACCGAGGCAGGGACTGTGCTTCCAGCCGGAGTCGGCCGCGGCCGGCCCCAGCCGCGCCTCCAGCCCGGCACAGACATCGTCCGATCCGCGCGCCTTGCAGGCGATGTCGGTGCAGACGTGGACGATGCGCCTGGGCCGGGGGTTGGTGGAGAACAGCGCATAAAACGTTGCCACGCTGTAGACATCGGCGGCCGCGACGCTGAGCCGCTTGCCGATGTAGTTCAGCGCGCCGGGGCTGATCCAGCCCACGCGGTCGTTGACCGCGTGCAGCGCCTCCAGCACCAGGTGCCGCCGCGCGCGCGCCGCGTGGCCGCCGTGCGAGCGGCGGTGGTCCTTTTCATCGCGTTCACCGCCGTGCCAGCCACCCTCGTCGGGCACGCCCAACCGCCGATCAATGGCCTCGCGTTCCTCCGCGAATGGCTCGGCGTTGGAAAACTTCAGGTCCACAATTCATCCTTCCTGCCTGGCACGCGCGGGTTCGCCGTCTCGCGCTCCGGGATCGGCCGCGCCGGCTTCGCGCTGATCCCGCGTCGCATCGCCGCCCGCCTTTTCCACCTTGACGGCCGTCGCCTTGAACTCCGCGGTCTTGGCGATCGGGCAGTTGGCCTCGATGGTGAGCGAGTTGACGTCCACGTCGTCG
>Ga0208826_1002369_pt1 | contig 14084 bp, 21 predicted proteins | sample AD_UKC115_MetaG_FD_184451 | JGI IMG/M metagenome (GOLD analysis project Ga0208826, IMG submission 184451) | Active sludge microbial communities of municipal wastewater-treating anaerobic digesters from Hong Kong - AD_UKC115_MetaG (SPAdes)... | ecosystem: Engineered > Bioreactor > Anaerobic >...
TTACGCATTCGGGAGTTTCCTCAATGAACGACTACACACCCATGCGCGGTGACATCCTTACCAGGAACGGCGAAAAAATCCTGATCCACCTGGTCACCAAGACGCGCGTCGTTTTTAAGCTGCGCTACCTTGGCGAAGACAAAGGCACGTTCTTTGAGCCGCTTGACGTGTTTTTGGCCGAAGTGCGCAGCGCCCAGCCCAAGCTGGAACGGGTGGAGGTGACGGCGTGATTGGCATCATCCTAACCGGCCTGCTGGCCTTTGTGGCTATGCTGGCCATGCAACTCTGAGTTTTCGCACGATGCCACCCGACCGGCGACGGCGTTACGATCTTCGTCGTTACCTTGACCGGGGGCTGTCCTCGCTATCTTCGCCGTGAAAGGACAGTCAGGCAAGCGTTTTCCTTCTTTTGGGAGCCTGCTCCGGTTGTCTGGGGAGCCGACCGGAGCAGGTGAAGGGCTAGAGAAAGGCGATGCCATGACCACACTCACCGCTCAGGACACCTACACACGGCAAACGCTCGTGTTTCGTGGCTGCCGATGGATTACTCCATACACCGCGGGCTATGAAGATTTTCGGTATCAGCGGATTTATCAGAATCCGTTTAAAAGCGATACACAGGATTTTTTGCAGTACGATGCCGGGCACACTGATGCCCGGAGAAGTGAAGGGAAGAGATGAAAATCACGCTCAAAATCACTAATCTTGAAATTCACATCGAAGACGAGGCGATAGCGCTCGCTGCTGGCGCAGCGCCAGCCGCCATACTGACGGCCACCGCACAGTCACTTGAACAAGCCGTCGCGCCGCTGATCACACCCCACGTTAATGGGAAAGTCGTTACGCCACGCAAACCGCGCGCCGTTGTACCGGCACCAGAACCCAAGGCCGCGACCAGCGAGCCGTTGCCACCCGCTATCACCGAGCCGCCCACCGCCCCACTCAACGGCCATGCCACACCCGAAAACGCCGAAGAAACGCCGAAGACAGAAGATCCAGCCACCCCAACGACCGAAACACCCAAGAAGCGCTTACCCTTTGAGGAGTTCGATAAGTTGGTGCGGTCCGAAATGAAGCGCCTGGCCCCTATTCCTAACACAATGCCGGGCCATGCGCTCTGGAACGAATTGCGCGATCCGCAGTTGCCCACAATGGGCGGGGTGATCAGCCGCTACGATTGTACCGATCTGAAGGGCTTGGCGGTCCTGCTCAATCTCAATCCGCCGATTAGCAAACCAGGGCCAGTGAGCAAACAGTAAGAGTTATGGCGGGGAAGGTAAGACGATCTAGAGAAACCCAGGACCAGCAACAGACGATGTTTGAATTTGTTTCACAATAGTAATGGGTGGCGAAAGCAACACTTCGATTAGTGGGTTAGGTAGGTACTCTTGCCGCCAGTAGCGATCCATAAAGATCATGATGTCGAGCCAACAAGTACCAAACCTTAATAAATTCATGTCGCTCTCAAAAAGCGCTTCTTCGGCCTCGACTTGCCAAAGCGCGCCTTGCATAGGACTGCCGGCAACTGAACGCAACGCAAAGTCTTGCGCAAAGCGCAAAGCATCGCTTAGTGAACGCCAAGCAAAGAAGCTTTGGAAGCGCGAAGGGCGATACGGGTACTTCTCGCGCCTGATTAATTCGGCGACGATTTCCAAAAGCCCTTGCTCATCCTTGTTGGGCGCGGAGCGTTGGTCATTGAGCAGATATTCCCAGCCATGTTGCGTTACGCCATCGGGAAAACGCTCAGTGAGGAAAGCCGCTCGATCCGTGTGAAAGCTTTGGAGCGCGGCCTTATCGTGGCTGAGCTTGATTACCTGACCAGCACGCAGGGTGTTGTTGCGGGAGACATGAAAATAGTAGGTTGCCATAAGGAATTAGCTTATTTGTCGGAATCCTTGACGGTGCCGGTTGCAGTGAGGACAAGCCTCATATCGGCTTCAAGCTCTTCTATGCGGCGCTCAATACTGTCTTTGAGTCGAGCGTGATCCGACAGCATGAAAACAACTTGCTCATTGATGGATCGGCCCGTCTCATCGGCCTTTTGTTTGATCAGATTGTGAAGCTCTTCGGGGAGTCGTAGGGTAAACCGAATTTCAGCCATTTTGCACCTTAAATTTTTGCACCAAATAAGACACCATTATTGACACCAAAGACAAATGGTGCTAAACTAGACATTAGTTCTGGTGATATTGTAATCAGGATGGTTATTTTTAGACAAATTGACGGTGTGGCAACCGTCAATCGATTGAGCGGCTTGGCAACCGCGAGGGTATTACAAGGCAACGAATGAAAACAGTTTATAAAATTTCTCTAGGTAAACATGGGATAGCGGCTAACCACACTCGCCAAGTGTGCGCGTTGCCGGCGGTATGCCAAACCGCTTTTAGCCGCTGTCCTATGCGTATCTGGAGACGTTTTTTAATTGGTGGTATCTATGTCAAACCCGTATCTAGCCAAACTTGAAGTAACCCGCATTACGCCGGTCAATAGCGGCGGCAATATCAAGGCGTTTGCCAGTGTGAAGCTCGGCAACACCTTGACCATTCACAGCGTGAAAGTCATCCAGCAGACTGGGCAAAAAGCCTTTGTGCGTTTGCCTGACCAAAAGAGCGGGGAGAAGTGGTTTCCGGTCGTGGAATGGCTTGACCAGGCTTTCATGGATGCGGTCAGCGAGAAGGTGCTGGCGGCTTGGCAGGGCGAGACGGCCGTGGCTGGACAGAACGGCGGCGTGCGATGGTGAGCAAGCGCGATTTAGTCAACCGCATCAAATCGAATTTTCCGCAGGACTTGCTAAGCCTCGCCCAGTGGGTTTGTTGGCGCATTGAAGTGCGCGATGATAAGCCGACCAAGGTTCCCTACAGCGTGAACGGTCAGAGAGCAGCCAGTGACAATCCAGCCACCTGGGCGAGCTTTGACGCCGCTTGCAAAGCCTTCTTGAACGGCAATTACAACGGCGTTGGCTTCATGTTCTCTGAGCATGATCCATACATCGGCATAGACTTCGATAAGTGCATTCAGCCAGATGGCACGATTGACCAAGCAAAACTAAAGCACTTTTTTGCATTAAACAGCTATACCGAGCGGTCACAGTCGGGGACCGGCGCTCACATCATTGTCAAGGGGTTGCTGCCGCCAGGTGGGCGCAAAAGCAATCAACAGCAAATCGAGATATATGACCGCAAGCGCTTCTTTGTGGTAACTGGTGATTGCTTTGATGGTTATTCAACCAAGGCAGAGGAGCGCCAAGCGCAGATAGAGCAATTCCACAAGCTTATCTTCCCGGCCAAAGAGCAGGCGACGCAACAGCACCACACAAACGGCAACGGCCAGATCCCGGCTGATGACCAAGCACTCCTTGACCGTATGTTTTCCAGCCGCAACGGGGCCGACATCCAAGCACTGTGGAACGGTGACAAGACGCCCTACAATGGCGACGAGTCAGCCGCCGACCTAGCCCTGTGCAATTATCTGGCTTTCTGGACAGGCAACGATGCCGCCCGCATGGATCGTATGTTCCGTCAGAGTCGGCTGTACCGAGATCACAAATGGAACCGACCAGCGCGCACAGGCGAGAAGTACGGAGAGGGGACCATTGCCAGAGCCATCGCCGCCACCAAGGAAACCTACTCGCCCCGCCGACAGACCACGGGCGAGATTCACGCCGTCGAAAGCGTTGCGCCGGCCGGCTACACAAACGGCAATGGTTCGCATAATCATACTGAGCAGCCCGCCAAGGATGGATACGCGAAAGAAGCGCCGCCAGTAAACAAGGTAATTGGGCGCCGAACTTATCCGCAGTTGTTGAACCAAATGCAAGCCAAGGCAATCAGTGAATACAACGAGTATTTCACTATTACTTGTCTGTTTAATGGCGAGGAAGGCGATGCAACCCTGTTGAGCAGCATCTTGCAAGGCAATGTTGTCTACGATCACTCCGAAGGTATTTGGTACTGGTACAACAATTTGTATTGGGAACCCGATAAAACCTGGAACATCTATCAATTAACCTCTGACATCCTAAGCGAAATATATAAGCACCTGTCCATCAAGAAGCACACGGAATCTATCGAACTCGAAAAGGCGCTACTCACTAACGACAATGCGACACAAGAGCAGCGCGACGAGCTAAAGAAGATTATCAGTATCAGCAAGGCAGCAAAGGGGCGTGCTGTGGCGCTCAATGCCATCAACGATGTAAAACGAGTGCTTAACTTTGCTTGTGCTGGCCTACGGCTCGGTATCAGCGGTAACGAATGGGATTCCAACGTCAATCTGCTAGGCGTCGAAAACTGCGTAATTGATCTAAAAGTGGGTGAGCCGGTTCAGCCCAAAGCAGACCAGTACATTCGTACAGTTGCGCCCGTACCTTATCACAAGGAATGGAAAAGCCCGCTATGGGAAAAATCGTTAGTCGAAATATTCGATAATAAAGTCGATGATGCTGATTATGTTCAACGCTTACTTGGTTACGCAATGTCTGGAACATGCGTAGAGTCTGATTTCCCCATCTGGTACGGCAAAGAAGGACGCAACGGTAAAGAGTTTATTTTGGAGCGCATCAGGAATGTGCTAGGCGAAAAGCTGGCTGGTGTTGCTGAATCTGAGTTGCTTCTAAGTACTAAGCAAGACAGAGGCAAAAACTCATCAACTGAGGGTCTTATGGTACTACGTGGGCGGCGCATTGCCTGGGCCAGCGAAACCAACGAAGGGCGCATGTTGGACCTTGCCAGCATGAAAGATTTGTCAGGCGGTCACATCCTGACTGGTAGACACAATCACGGTAAACAAGTGGAATGGAAACGCACGCATACCCTGATTTTGCTCACCAACCACCGACCACATATTCAAAGCCAAGCGCTTGCAGAGTGGGATCGGGTGCGCCTGCTGGAATTTCCACTGTCGTTTGTCAACAATCCCGACCCTGAAAAACCAAATCAACGCCTGAAAGACAAAACGCTTGGCGAACGCATCGACCGCGACGAATTACCTGGCATCCTAAACTGGTTGATTGCCGGTTGCTTGGCTTGGCGCTGTACTGGACTAAGCGAACCCGAATCAGTTAAACGTGCTACTGCTCAATACAAGCAGGATGAAGACACATTGGGCCACTTCATTAAAGAAACGTGCATTGTGCAAGGCGGCGCTAAGTGCAAGCCGATTGACCTGTATAAAGCCTATGTCGAATGGATTGACCGTGGCGGGAAGCCGATGGGCAAGAAGACCTTTTATACCAAAATTGAGGAAAGAGGCTTCAAGCGCTTTCTTTCTATGGGCTTTGAATACTTTGAAGGTATCGGTATTTTGGCAATGTAAATAAAATTGCATAAAACGAGAACCCCAGACCAGTATCACGACGAGTCTGCAAAGGTTGGTTTAGTAGTAGAATTTTACTACTACCGTACACGAGAGTAGTAGTAAAAGTAGTAGTTCAAATGTAGGATTTTCAACTTCTTATAGCGAAAAATCCCATACGTGGAAAAACTACAACCATTCTACTACTTTTACTACTATACACGAGAGGATAGTAGTAAAATCGTAGTAAAAACCGAATTTTTGGGAAAAACTTAGTAGTAGAATCTGATTCTTCTAAGAATATAAATAAAAATAATCAAGCAAAGAAAAATGCAGAAAGGCGAGACGACTATGACAGTTAGAAAATTTTCACAAACTCCTGATTCATCAGATTACAAATGGGAGGATCGGAAAATCCTACAGATTATACCTGCTGATGGGTGGGGCGCTGTTTTCTTGGAGAACGAAACAGAGGTTGTTCGTCCGCTAGTATGCTGGGCGTTAGCAGACGGCAATATGGACAACGATTCCCCGTGTAGGCATGTGGCTGGTATGTGCGCTATGGATGAATCGTTTGGCTATGATGAACTCTTTTTTTGTGTTGAAGATGAGAGTTTTGTCGGATATAGAAAAATCAATTCATAACAAAAAAGGCTCGTTGAGTACACAGAATACCCAACAAGCCATTGTGGAAGCGTAAACCTTCCAGAGAGATCGTACCATGACTAGCACGGAAATTCTAATCATCTTAGCTCCAACATTGCGCACGGTTGAACATTTAGAAAAACTCTATACCGCAGCGCAAGAGCGAGGTGAGGACGTGCGGCGAGAATTGAATTGGCTTGCGACATGGAGAGCTATACGTGCCGACGGGAAAAGCGTAATCGACGGCGTGACCAAAGAGCAATGGGAAGAAATTGGTAATCGCTATCCGGTGGCGATATGACGATTGAATGGCGACCCTACCAAACTGAGATTATCGAATCTGTGTTCGAGGACTGGCAGACGCACAACAGCGTGTTGGCGGTAGCGGCCACGGGCGCGGGCAAGACAAATCTACTGTGGGGAATTGTGGAGCGGTTCATTACGGATAGTCCAGGGGCGCGGGTAGTAGTGCTGGCGCATCGCAAAGAGTTGATTGAGCAACCGTTAGCCCGCCTAGAACAGTTTTGGCCGGAGTTGGTCAACCGTGCCGGTATCGTGATGGCCGATAAAGACGAATGTCACCGGCAAATCATTATCGCCACGGTGCAAACGCTTGGCAGTCGTAGCGGTAAGCGCCTAACTGAACTGTTGCGCTATGGCAAGGTTGATTTGCTCATCATTGACGAAACCCACCATTGTACAGCGGCGCAATATCGTGTAGTTATCGAAAGGCTGAAAGAACGTAACGCCGGCTTGAAACTGCTTGGCGTGACGGCCACACCGGAGCGGGCGGACAAAAAGAGCTTGGCGGAAATCTTTCAAAAGGAATCGGCCAACGTTGGCGTTATGCGGCTGATTGAGGAAGGCTTTTTGTGTGAGCCACGCGTACACGGTGTAAAGACCAGCATTGATTTATCCGGTGTGGGCGTGCAGGGTAGCGGCGGCAACCGTGACTACAATCAGCAACAATTGGTGGCAGCGGTCGAAACCGAGGATTGTTTTAAGTTGGTCGTTAAAACGCACATGGAGAAAATCGGCCATCGACCGACCATCGCTTTTGTGCCATCGGTAAAAGGCGCTTATCGCTTGGCTGAGATGCTACAGGCGCAAGGCGTCAAGGCAACCGCGGCGGATGGCACAACACCGAAGGCCGAACGGGAAGCCGTGATTAACGATTTTAAAGCGGGGCGCATCACTTGTATTTGCAACGTCGCTTTGTGGACTGAGGGGTTAGACTTGCCGAATCTCGAATGTTGTCATCTAGTACGCCCGACCAAATCAGATGCGCTCTACCTACAAATGGTTGGGCGAGTTCTACGCACGTATCCCGGCAAGGAGTTTGCAGATGTTTTCGACTATCAGCCGCTTGGTTCGCGCAACTTAGAGCAACGCATGATAAAGCTTGGCTTAAAGAAGCGCCGCCCGAATCCGTTTGGCGTTACTGGTGGGGGCGGCGGCATGACTGATAAGCCGCTACATAAGGCGGGCGATCACGTTGAATATGTTGTACTAGATTATTTCAGCCATAGAAAAGAAGCGTGGTTATCAACGCCGGACGGGTGGCGCATTGTGAGCCTTGGCAAAGGCGAAGACAACATAGACCGCTCGTTGGCTGTTTCGCCGGATGGCTCCCAACTGTGGGCAGTGTGGCGCAAAGAGGGCGACCGCTGGAACCAAGCCAAGCTTTACTTGCAAGGTGAGTTTGACACCGTGAAGGCCAAGACCGAGGAATTTATCAGTAAGTACGGCAATAGCACACTAGTTCGAGCAAATGCCGCGTGGCGCAATCGCCCACCTTCGGAAAGTCAAATAGCCTTTGGGCAAAAGTTGCGAGTCTATCAAAGCGGTATGAACGCCGGAAAGCTTTCAGACGCCATCAACGAAAAGCTAATCATGCAAGCCGTCAAGCGTGCGCAGCAAATGGAAACGGTTAAGCCTGTTTTAGTTGTAGAAAAAACGCCTGCGCCGGTTGTACAACGAATAGAAATTACGGACAGCATAGCGCTGGATCGCCTACTGGATAGCGTTGGCGAGTTGGCGTTCTAGCAGCGCTGCTGGATTACATCGCCAATCTGCCGCCGAAAAGTTGGAGCGATGTAGGGCGGAAGGATGATTTTGACGAAGTGAAGGAATTGGAGTTCTGAACATGACCACAGACGAGCCGCTCTACCTACCCGACGCCCTTCCCGCCTATCCCGGCAGAGACGGCACCCGCGAAGGCGCAGCACTGGCCGCACGCCAAGCGATTGCGCAAAGCCTAGCACTACAGAAGCGCAACAAGCTACAGCCGCCGACCAAGCGCATTGTGGCGGGGATTGATGCGGAGGCGGGTGAGGGAGCGGCGACGGGTCCGATGTTTGAGGCGGTCGAAGACTAATCCGGCTCATATTTTAGAAATGGAATCGGGCCGGGTGGCACTTTGAAATATTTACACAGTGCATCAATCACCGGCTTGTCGTATCTAGTTGTTTTGTTCTTGAGCCAGCTATCAATGGTGTTTCGTTGCAGACCAGTAGCCCGCACAACATCTGCCACCGTGATTTTGTGGCCTAGTTCAATTTCTTTTTGATTCCAGTATTCAAACAATGTCGATTTGATCATAGTTATCTCCTTTTGAACGAAAGTATACAGTAGATAAGGCAAATCGTCAACTAATTGATTAAATTGATTATTTAGTATTGACAATATTCAAATAGTAGATTAAAATAATCATATAGTTGAATGATTTGATTTTAGAGATAGGGAAAATCACAAATGAACTACGAACAGTATGTAGATACCAAACGCATAGAGGTTAAACCGAGCGGTTTTGATCCTGGTGCGTTGAATCCGGTTTTGTTTCCGTTTCAGCGTGACGTGGTGCGGTGGGCTGTGCGCAGAGGTAAGGCGGCGCTATTCGAGGACTGCGGCTTAGGCAAGTCGCTGCAAGAATGGGAGTTTGCGCAGCAAGTCACAGCTTATACTGGCCGACCCGTTTTGATTCTTGCGCCGCTCTCTGTTAATAAGCAGATGGTCAAGGAAGCGCCTAATTTCGGATACAGCATCACGAATGTTCGTTCTCAGGCAGATATTACGCCAGGGATCAACGTGACCAACTATGAGATTTTGCACAAGTTTGATCCAACCGTGTTGAGCGCTATTGTCTGCGATGAATCCAGTATTTTGAAGGGTGGCGCATTAGGCAAGATGAGCAATGATTTGGTTGCCTTTGCTAAAGAGATTCCCTACCGACTAGCCGCCACAGCCACGCCAGCACCAAATGATTTAGATGAGCTTATTTTCCATGCCGAGTTCTTGGGAATCATGCGTGAGGCTGAAATCAAAGCGCTGTTTTTTACTCAAGACGGCAATAGCAGCAATAAGTTTCGCCTGAAACGCAATGCGGTCGAGAAGTTCTATTCGTGGATGGCATCCTGGGCCGTGGCCATGCGCCGACCTAGCGATCTCAAATATGCTGACGATGGTTTTGAATTGCCGCCGCTGAACATTGAACAAATCACAGTAGACATTGCCGACCCGTTTTCGACTGGTACTTTGTTTGGCATGGAAGCGACCGGCATAGCCGAGCAACGGTCTGCCCGCAAAGCCACCATTACCGACCGTGTAAAGATTGTGGCCGATATGGTAAATAACAGCACTGCTCAATGGTTGGTGTGGTGCGATCTGAATGATGAGAGCGCCGCCTTAACCAAGGCTATCCCCGATGCTGTGGAAGTTAAAGGTAGCGACAAACCCGAACATAAAGAGGATGCGATGCTGGGCTTTACCTCTGGTAAGTATCGGGTGCTAGTGACCAAGCCACAGATCGCAGGATTCGGGATGAACTGGCAACAATCACACAATATGGTGTTTTGTGGTTTAGGTAACTCATACGAGCAATACTATCAAGGCATTCGCCGTCAATGGCGCTTTGGGCAAACACAGACCGTCAATGTTTATGTTGTGGTCAGCACAGCCGATGGTGCTGTTGTTGCCAACATTCACCGCAAGGAACAGCAAGCGGGCGAGATGTTCGATAACTTGGTTAAGCACATGGCGGTGCATACCGATTTAGGTGTTGCGACCCGTCACGAAATGGACTACAACCCGCAGCAATCCATCAAGATTCCGCAATGGATGAAACAACCGGTCAAGACCCAGACTGAGCCAGGTATGTGGTGGATTGATTTGGATAGTATTCCGTATCAGTGGACAGAAGCGCCAACGTTTCATTGTGGCGTATCAGTAGGCAATCAAATCGCAATTATTCCAAGCTGGATTCAATCAATTTGAGGAGGCTCCCAATGAGTAAAGTTATTAGCCAGACGATTACCGATGATTACGCCATGTATCATGCTGATTGTGTGCATGGGTTCAAAGGCTTACCAGACAATTCCTTGCATTTAGGAGTTACGTCTGTTCCTTTTCCTGGGATGTATGTGTATTCTAACAGCGCTTTCGATATGGGTAACGTGACTAGTATTTTGCAGATGGTTGATCAGTTTCGTTTTTTGGTGCGTGAAGCGTTTCGTTGCCTTATCCCTGGCCGATCTTTTTTCATTCACTTAACCCAAGGCGTTGCGCAAAAGCAACGCGACGGATACATGGGCTTACGCGACTTCTCTGGACCCATGATCGCCATGATGCAAGCGGAGGGCTTCAACTACTACGGCGAATTTACTATCGACAAAGACCCGCAGCTTAAGGCGATGCGCACCAAGGATCACGGCTTGATGTTTAAAAGTTTGGTTACAGACAGCGCTCGAATGCACTGTGCCTTGGCTGACAAGGTGCTGCAGTTTCAAAAGCCAGGTGATAATCCACTACCAATCGAGGCAGGCAAAAGCCGCAAATATGTCGATTCTAATGGTTGGGTCACATCTGACGAGTGGATTCTTTGGGCTAGACCTGTTTGGTACGCTGCCGACTACCAGCCAGGAACATGGCGAGAGGGTTACACCGGCGATGCGTGTTTGCATGGCATCCGTGAAACTGATGTTCTCAATGTGCGCCAAGCCAGAGACACCAACGACGAACGCCACCTTTGCCCGTTGCAGCTTGGCGTGATTGACCGCATCGTCAAGGTGTGGAGCGCACCCGATGAAATTGTTTTTGATCCTTTCGGCGGCATTGGCTCAACTGGCTACGTTGCCATCAAAAACGGGCGGCGCTTTGTGGGGACCGAACTCAAAGAATCCTACTATCGTAGCGCCGTGCAAAATCTCAATAATGCTGTGGCCGAACGGGGAGCCGTCAGCTTGTTCGATTTGGAGCAGGAAGTAGCATAACGAAGGCCCGGGCAATGAGCGTCAAATTTAGCACAAAAGAACTACAGCGCATCATTGCCCAGCCTGGGTATGGCATTGTGAACGGTGAATTACCTGACAATGTACCAAGCAGGCGCAACAAGTTCAACGCCATGCTGCAAACGGGTTCGCTGGGCTTTGTGTTGGCCAGCGCAAGACAGCGGGCGTGCAAGACCGATGACGAGGCGCGCCGCCTGTTCTACAACATTAACGACGCTATTGCGCAGCGTCACATGGACGTTGGCGCGTGCGAAGTGGCCAGCGATATAGCGAACAAGTTGGGGATAAAACTATGAACCACTCAGCGCGGGCGTTCAATCGGTCAGAAGCGGCGCAATAGGTTTTCCTGGGAAAACGATCAATGAGAATTCTAACCGTGGTTGCCTGGTTGTTGGCTTTGGCGATATTTTGCGCAACGAGTGCCTACCTGATCGTTATGGGGCACCCGTACATGGGGCTAATCGTATTGTGTTTTATCTATGGGCTAAAGCTAAAAATCGAGGTTGATTAGATGACTGTCAAACTCAAACAGGATCGCACGCGGCGCAGTGGCTACAAAGGTTCCCTCAACGCGCAGGACTGGCCCAAAGAAAAGCAGGTGCTAGAAATGTTGGCCCTTGCCCAAAGCAACCTCACCAATGCCGAGATAAGTCTGGAAATTGCCGCCGGTTGCTTGAGGCGCGCCGGGAAGTCCGGCGCATGGGCGAGCGTGTTTACAGCGTTACAATCACTCAAAGAGGCACAAGCGGCGATGCAAGAGAAGCCGAAGAAGGAAGTGAATGCGGAGGATGCGCGATGATCTACACCACTGGCTACTATGGCCACCAACCCGAAGCGCTGAAAGCCCTGGCGGACGCCTTGGGCGCTACGGTCGTCGATATTCGTTTTATGCCGGCGAGTCGTGTCCCTGGCTGGCGCAAACAGGCCCTGCAGAAGCTCCTGGGCGACCGCTATCTCTGGGTGCAGGCGTTCGGCAATATTCATTATAACGATGGGCAACCTATCCAGATCGCCGACATGGCCGCCGGCGTCAAGGCGCTGATCAAGCAGGGCCAGCGCAATTACATCCTGCTCTGTGGCTGCCGGGATGCCCACACCTGCCACCGGTCAGTCGTGGGGGAGCATCTGCGCGGCATCTCGCGTGAAGGCGTGCGTGAAGTGACCGAAGCCGAGTGGCAGGCCGCTACGCCGGCGCTCGCACGCGCGCTCTCCATCCAACAGCCCTGGGCCTGGCTGATCGTGAACGGCTATAAGGACATCGAGAATCGCGACTGGAAGACCCACTACCGCGGGCGCTTCTATGTTCACGCTGGCAAGCAGTTTGATAAAGCGGGCTATGCGGAGGTGAGACACGATTTCCCCGCAATCCCTCTGCCGGAAATCCACGAGTTTGCGCGCGGCGGCATCGTCGGCGCGGTTACGCTCGTCGATTGCGTGGTAGAGCAGGATAGCCCGTGGTTTATGGGTCCGTATGGCTTCGTGTTGGCGGATGCAAAGCCGTTGCCTTTCGTGTCGCTTACGGGGCAGCTTGGCTTTTTTGCCGTGCCCCAACTAGAGGAGGCGCACGCGTGATCCCAAGAAAAGCCAAGCCCTTGCAATACGACCTGACCGGTCAGACCTATGGCGATTTTGCAATCGTGCGCTTCGTTGGGCGCAGTCGGTGGTTGCTGCGTTGCCGGCACTGTCAACACGAAATCGAGCGCTTGAGTTGGAATATTAGACAGGGCTTAGTAGAGCAGATATGCCCCGTGTGTAATGCTGGCAACGACCTTGGCCTGACGCGCATGGAATACAAGGTCGCTTTGTTAGTGGTGCAGGGCCTGATGAACAAAGAGATAGCAAGTCAGTTGGTCATTAGTGAGCGGACCGTGCAGTCTCATCTGTACCATATTAGCGACAAATTGAATATCTCCAACCGCACGCAGTTGGCCACTTATATGAAAGAAAGGCAAGCCGAAGCAATGAGCAACCCGATTGAAAGCAAGCTGGTTATCCAGTATTTGGATGATGGCGAGTGGAAGAAATTGTCTGAATATAGCCTGACCCAGGTCCAAGAAGCCTACAGTACTTTGGGGCAACTGGTGGATGCGGCCAAGGGCGATGTCTACCGGCTGGTCAACATCAAGATTGACCTGCTGGCGACAAGTCAGCCACCGGAGGGCAAATGACCTATCTTCTGATCGGCCTCGTGTTTTCGGGGCTAATGAACGGGGTGCTGCTGGTGCGCTTGGCCAGACGCAGCCAGGCGCTACGCAGTGCGCTCCAGGTTATCGACGAGGGCAGCCGCGAACTAGCCCTGGTGGTGCATCATTTGGTTGCCCTCAGCAAGCGCCATACGCAGTTGCGGGCAGAGCTACGCGAGGCGCAGGGGGTTATCGACGAGCAGGACCGGGCGCTTCAGGTGCAGCGGATGTTACTGTCAAGAATTCGGGGCGCGGCGTGCCCGTGCGAAAGGGGGAGACGGTGAGCAAACAGAAGCAGGTAATCTTCAGTGTTTCGACCGGCTTCGGCCATCGCACACGACAGCCTTATGTGCAGGTGCTCATTGAAGCGGCTGATTTTATGACGCAAATGACGCCTGCTGACGCCAGGGCCTTGGCCATCAATCTTCTCCAAGCGGCTGAAGCCGCAGAGGGTGACGCTTTCTTGATCTCTTTCTTGCGCCAGAGGGTGGGCGCAAAAGATGAAGCGGTTGCTGGGATTTTACAGGACTTTCGCGACTGGCGAGAAAGGACTAAACCTTCATGACCGCAACAATCACGATTGATGATTTGCTGGACGAATGGGAGAGCGAAGAACATATTTGCCCAGTCTGTGGTTTGGATATGGAATGGCAAGACTGCTGGAACGGTTGCGACGATGG
>Ga0208826_1002374_pt1 | contig 14064 bp, 11 predicted proteins | sample AD_UKC115_MetaG_FD_184451 | JGI IMG/M metagenome (GOLD analysis project Ga0208826, IMG submission 184451) | Active sludge microbial communities of municipal wastewater-treating anaerobic digesters from Hong Kong - AD_UKC115_MetaG (SPAdes)... | ecosystem: Engineered > Bioreactor > Anaerobic >...
GCCTTGCGTTGTTTTGCCTTCTGATTCTCTCCACTAAGGATCTGATGATCCCTTTGCCGAACCCTTTCCCGAGGTAGCCGGTGTCACCGATCAGATAATCGATGCTGTAAGTGCCCTCTATATCCGTGTCGCCGTGCCAGCTCTCCCCGCTGTAGCGGTACTCATAAAACTGACAAAACCCAACGGCATGACAGCCGATTTCAACGATGAAGTGGTGCAAAAAAGAAAACTCTCCCTTCCGCTTCTCGACCTCCTCAAGCCAATCCAAGGGGTCGTGGTACCAGAGAGAAACATGGGGCAGGTAGAGCCATCTTTTCAGCAGAGGAAGATCCTCATCGGAGAGGTTCCGCAGTAAGAGTTCGTCCATCGGTGCTCCCGGTAACGCCATCTTTTCCTGTTGGAAAGGGGAGGAGCGCGCTCCCCCACGCCTCTTTCCCATCCCTTCTTCAAAGGAGGGGCTCGCCTTCGTCAACGCGAAAGGTTTTTGAGAGGGCCTACCTCCTCTTCGTGATCGTTAAAAACAGGGAGGAACCATCGACCTCTTCGAGGGAGTAGTCCAGTCCGGTGGATCTGCCGATTCTCTGGAAATCCAGCTCGGATAGGGTGGTCGCTTCGAATCCGTCGTCGCAGTGGATGACTCCCTCCCTGGTCTTGGCGGGATCAACCTTTCCGATCAGCCCCTTCTCAGATTGTTCGACAAACCAGCTCACCCTCTCTTTCTAGATTTTTGGGGAGTAGGTGCTGAAGAGGACCCTTCCCCCCGCTTTTGTGGCTTGAAGGGCCCTCTCTACGAGGAGTTGAGGGTTCCCTTTGATGGCGGAGATCCCGTTCTGTAGGCAGAGGGTAAGATCGAAGCGCTCCAGATAGTTCAGGCTGTAGGCGTCCATGACCTCTAAAGAGACGTTGCCGAGCCCCTTTAAGTAACTCCGACCGTACTGGACTGTCTCCGGAGAGAGATCGATACCGGAGAGGGATCTTGCGTAGGGAGCGAGCTCTTTCAGGATCCGCCCATAGCCGGCTCCTATCTCCAGGAGGTCGTCGTCTAAGGCCGTTTTGCTCTTCACGTACTCGATTTCGCTCCTCAGATACTGCCGGATTCTCTCGATTCTTGTGTTGTAGACCTCCACGAGCCTGAGAGAGTTCAACGACTCTTCATAGTAGTTGCCGCTTTCCATGGTCTTCTCCTGGAAGGATCGAGGAAACCCTTCGCCTAGGCGGTATGCCCATGTCGGAAGGGTTAACCCTCAAACAGCGCGCGAAAGGCTCTTACCACCACCCCTATTTCCAAAGGGCACCGCGAGGAGTGATTTTCATCAGGCACACCTGGTCGCCCATCTTTATGCTTTGGAGGAGCTCAACATCGACTTCGCACCCAAAGGCCTTTTCGAAAAGAACCTTACTATACCCGGTGGTGCATTGACACCATGTCTTCGTCTCCAATCTGTCCACCTCGGCAAGCATCGGACAAGGGCAGAAGGGGAATTGGAGATAGAGCTCCCCGTCTTTGGAAAAGAGGCCGGCGGCCTTTGCTTTCTCTTGGCTTGCGAACTCTTCTAAATTCGAGGAGGCATCGAAGAGTTCCTTTACCAAGGCGAATTTTTCGTCCATCCCATATCCACATTGACAGTTCATCCTGATCTGTTTCACCGTAGACAGATCAAAGCGCTCTTCCAACCTTTTCATGGTGGATTTTACCCAGGTTGCGTTATCCTCTGGTGAAGAGTGCCCCTCTTCGCCGTAGACGATTTTGGCCGCTGTTTCTTTATCGCTTGCGGCTTCAATGGCGCTAAAGAGAACCTGCTCTTGGATCTTTCTCATATCAAACATCATGACACCTCATTTTAAATTTACGGGTGTGGGTTTTTGATCTGTGGCTCCAGGGAGACACCCTTCTCAGCAGAAGCGCAAAAACGGTTATCGGATCTCTTCATGACACCTTTGAGCGCCCTGTTGCGGGACAAGACGCCCTCTTTCTCCTTGGACGACTCCTTTCAAGTGACGATAAACGCCTATTTTTAAACTATTACAGAGAGGGAGGTTTTGTCAACAGAGGGAGTTCCTGTCAAAGGGTGTGAAGGAGTTTTGGAAGGGCCAGCCCGTTTCCTTGGCGTCAACGGCTTTTCTTTTTAGTGAAAACCTATAAGCCGGTTAGCAGTTTTGTGCCATCCAACGGGTGTGTGGAAAACTCTTCACGTTTATGAGAAGGAGAGGAAAGACCGGAAGATGAAAGAGTCCTAAGGCTTCCTCTGAAGCGAGGAAAGAGACCGCGGCGATGGCTAAGGGTTCCCTTTACACAGGCCTTGTCACTTGCTATATTGAAGTGTATGTTCGTAAACTGGGCAAATTGCGTTCGCCCGATGCCTGTGAAATCGGCAACGTACCAGGAGCTGAGGCAGACCGACATGGCAAAGGTACCGGAAAATTTTGCGCAGACCGTTAAAGGGGTCCGCCGGCAACTGGGGCTCAGCCAGGAAGAGCCGGCTCACGAGTTGTGTGTGAGCTTTTCCACGATCAACCGCCGGGAAAACAACAAGACCGTCCCCTTCAAATTGGCGAGAAGGCGATTCGAACTCGTTTGTGAGCGTATGAAAGAAGAGGGGAAACGGGTCTGATGGAGAAAAAACAACTCTCCGAGCGCGACATCTGCACAAAGTACATAACACCCTCTTTGGAGAGGGCGGGCTGGGATGTCGCGACCCAGGTCCGGGAAGAGTTTCCTCTCACCAAAGGGCGGATTGTCGTGCAGGGAAAGATGCACTCCCGGAAGGAGTGCAAACGCGCCGATTATGTCCTGTTCTACAAGCCGAATGTTCCCATAGCCGTTATCGAAGCTAAAGACAACACCCACTCTGTCGGTGACGGCATGCAACAGGCCTTGGGCTACGCCGAGATGCTTCAAGTGCCCTTTGTGTTCAGCTCCAACGGCGACGCTTTCCTGTTCCACAACACGATTGCCTCAGACGGGGTTGTGGAGCGTGAGCTCGCCCTTCACGAATTCCCCTCTGCGGAAACGCTGTGGCAACGGTGGACGGAGCACCGCGGCCTGAACGAGCAACAGAAGGCGCTGGTTACGCAAGACTACTTTAGTGACGGCGGCGAGAAGAGCCCGCGCTACTACCAGCTTCTGGCCATCAACAAGACCATGGAGGCCATCGTCCGGGGCCGGAACCGTATTCTGCTGGTGATGGCCACAGGAACAGGCAAAACCTTTACCGCTTTCCAGATCATCTGGCGGCTCTGGAAGTCCAAGGTGAAGAAGCGCATCCTGTTCCTCGCAGACCGGAACATCTTGGTCGACCAGACCATGACCAACGATTTCAAGCCCTTCGGTTCGGCCATGACCAAGATCCAGAAGCGGCAGGCCAACAAGTCCTATGAGATCTATCTCTCCCTCTATCAGGCCGTTACCGGGAACGAAGAGGAAAAAAACATCTACCGGCAGTTCAGCCCAGATTTTTTTGACCTCATCGTTGTCGATGAATGCCATCGGGGCAGTGCGGCCGCCGATTCCGCCTGGCGTGAAATCCTCGAATACTTTACCTCCGCCACCCAGATCGGCCTTACCGCCACGCCCAAGGAGACCAAAGAGGTCTCCAACATCGACTACTTTGGCGAACCCGTCTATACCTACAGCCTTCGGCAGGGGATCGAGGACGGCTTTCTGGCCCCCTACAAGGTGGTGCGAATCGATCTCGACCGGGATTTGACCGGATGGCGACCCGACAAGGGTATGACCGACAAGTACGGCAACGAGATTGAGGACCGTATCTACAACCAGAAGGATTTTGATAGGGCCCTGGTCCTGGAACGGCGAACCCAGTTGGTGGCGCAAAAAATCACCGAGTTTCTCAGAGAGACCAACCGCTTCGACAAAACCATCGTCTTCTGTGAAAACATCGACCATGCCGAGCGCATGCGCCAGGCTCTGGTCAACGAGAACGCCGACTTGGTGGCTCGCAACAGCAAATACGTCATGCGTATCACCGGCGACAACGAGGAAGGCAAGGCCGAACTCGACAACTTCATCTTCCCGGAGAGTCAATATCCGGTCATCGCCACGACCTCTAAGCTGATGACCACAGGAGTGGACGCACAGACCTGCAAGCTCATCGTTCTCGACCAGCGTATTCAGTCCATGACCGAGTTCAAGCAGATCATCGGGCGCGGTACCAGAGTCAACGAAGACTACGATAAGTACTCCTTCACAATCATCGATTTCAAGAGGGCCACCGAACTCTTCGCCGACCCCGATTTCGACGGAGACCCTGTACAGATCTACGAACCCAGAGAGGATCACTCCCCGGTGCCACCGGATCTTACCGAGGAAGCCGAGAGAGAAGGCGACATCGCCTACCCTGAGCCTGGAGATCCACAGGGGTGGAACGATATTGCGGAAGGGGAGAAACGGGGCGTCCGTCGCTTCGTCGTGTCCAACGTCGCGGTCAAGGTCGTCGCGGAACGGGTCCAATATTTCGATACCAATGGGAAACTGATCACGGAATCCCTCAAGGACTACACCCGCAAGGCCCTGGCCAGGGAATACGCCACCCTCGACGACTTTCTCCGCCGCTGGAGCGGAGCCGAGAAGAAGCAGGCTATCATCGACGAGCTTTCGGAACAGGGGGTGTTCTTCGATGCCCTTGCCGAGGAGGTCGGGCGGCAGTCCGGAAAGGCCTTCGATCCCTTCGACCTGGTCTGCCATGTCGCTTGGGATATGCCGCCTCTCACACGCAAGGAACGGGCGGAACAGGTGAAGAAGCGTAACTACTTCACTAAATACGGGGAGCAGGCCCGCCGGGTGCTGGAAGGCCTGCTGGACAAGTACGCCGATGAAGGAGTGGTTCCCATTGAGGAGACACAGATCCTTACCGTTACCCCCTTTTCCGAGATCGGCACACCCCTGGAAATCATCAACGCCTTTGGTGGGCTGGACCAGTACCTGAAGGCCGTCAACGAACTGGAACTGGCCCTCTATAGCGCCTAGAGAACGGGAGAGAAGACCGCCATGTCACTGACCACCCTGATCAAATCCATTCAGGACATCATGCGCAAGGATGTCGGCGTCGATGGCGACGCCCAGCGCGTCAGCCAGCTGGTCTGGCTGATTTTCCTGAAGATCTTCGACGACAAGGAACAGGAGTGGCAACTCACCGTGCCCGGCTACAAGTCGCCGCTTCCTAGCCGTTTCCGCTGGTCCAGCTGGGCCAAGAACCCCGAGGGGATGACCGGGGAAGATCTGATCGACTTCGTCAACAACGACCTCTTCCCGGCGCTCAAGAGGCTGGCGACTACCGCCGGTGTCTCGCCCCAAGGCAAGGTTGTCGGCTCGGTCTTCGAGGACGCCTACAACTACATGAAGTCAGGCACCCTGCTCCGCCAGGTGATCAACACCATCGAAGAGGATTTGGACTTCAACAAATCCGGCGACCGCCACCTGTTCAACGACATCTACGAAAAGATCCTTTCCGACCTGCAATCGGCCGGGAACGCCGGGGAATACTATACCCCCCGGGCCGTTACCCAGTTCATGGTCGACATGCTCGACCCCCAACTCGGGCAGACCCTTCTCGACCCTGCCTGCGGCACCGGCGGCTTTCTCGCCTGCGCCATCGAGCACCTGAACGAGCAAGTCAAAACCGCCGACGACCGTAAGAGAGTGCAGGAGAGTATCAGCGGCGTCGAGAAGAAGCCCCTGCCGCACATGCTAGCGGTAACCAACATGATGCTGCACGGCATCGACGTGCCCACCAACGTCCGCTATGACAACACCCTGAGTCGCCCGCTCAAGGATTATGGCCCCCGCGACCGGGTGGACCTGGTAGTCACCAACCCGCCCTTCGGCGGCATGGAGGAGGACGGTATCGAGAACAACTTCCCGCGCAAGTACCAGACCCGCGAGACCGCCGACCTCTTCATGGCGCTGATCATGCACCTTTTGAAACACGACACCGGCAAGGCGGCCGTGGTGCTGCCCGACGGCTTTCTGTTCGGTGAGGGCACCAAGACCACACTGAAGCGCGAACTGCTGGAGGAGTTCAACCTGCACACCATCGTGCGCCTGCCCAAGGGGGTGTTCAGTCCCTACACCGGGATCGCCACCAACATCCTTTTCTTCGAGAAGGGGGGTCCCACGAAGGAGGTCTGGTTCTTCGAACACCCCTATCCTGAAGGCTACAAATCCTACTCACGCTCCAAGCCCCTGACCATCGCCGAGTTCGATCTCGAAAAGGCTTGGTGGGGAGGGGCCGAGCGCAAGGGGCGAAAGACCACCGAGCAGGCTTGGAAGGTCTCTGCCAAAGAGCTGGCCGAAAGCAACTACAACCTAGACAGAAAGAACCCCCATCGAGAGGAAGTCAACCACCGGGATCCGGAAGAGCTGATGGCCGAGTACCAGCAGATCGTCCACCAACTCGAAGCGGCGCAGGCCGCCTTGAAAGCCGAGTTGATGGCCTGCCTAGGGGGGAAGGCATGAGCAGGAAGAAAACAGGCAAGGAGGTCTCCATCGTCCGCTCTTCGGCGGCGGAATATCTGACCTTTGTCGCCGCCAGCGGCTCGGGCGGCGTAGAAGCGGTGTATGCCGACGAAAGCATCTGGCTGACCCAAAAGATGATGGCCACGCTCTACGACGTGAACGTGCGCACTGTGAATGAACACCTGAAAAAAATCTTCGCCGACAGCGAGTTGCAGGAAGATTCAGTTATCCGGAAATTCCGGATAACTGCCGCCGATGGCAAGAGCTACAACACCTTGCACTACAAGCTCCCCGCCATCATCGCCGTGGGCTACAAGGTGAACTCCGAACGCGCCGTTCAGTTCCGCAAATGGGCCACCACCATCATCCATGAGTTCACCATCAAGGCCTACGTCATGGATGACGAGCGCATCAAAGGCGGCGGCTCCATCCTGACCGAACAGTATTTTGAAGAGCAGCTGCAACGCGTCCGAGAGATCCGCATCTCCGAGCGCAAATTCTACCAGAAGATCACCGACATCTACGCCACCGCCATCGACTACGACATCACCGCCCAGGCCACCAAGCGCTTTTTCGCCACCGTGCAGAACAAACTGCACTGGGCCATCCACGGCCAGACGGCGGCGGAGGTCATCGTCAATCGCGCCGATGCCGAAAAACAGCACATGGGCCTGACCACCTGGAAGGATGCCCCGCAAGGGAAAATCCAGAAGTTCGATGTCAGCGTGGCCAAGAACTACCTGACTGAGGAAGAAATGGCGCAACTGGCTCGGCTGGTGAACGCCTACCTCGATGTGGCCGAGGATATGGCACTGCGCAAAATCCCCATGACCATGCAGGATTGGGAGATCCGTCTGAACCGATTCATCGCCGCCACGGACCGCAAGATTCTGCAGGACGCGGGCAAGGTCACGGCGGAGATCGCCAAGGCCCACGCCGAAAGCGAATTCGAAAAATACCGCATCGTGCAGGACCGGCTGTTTGAGAGTGACTTCGACCGGATGCTGAAGCAGATCAAGGCTATTCAGAAACCGGGGGAAGGCGATGAATAAGCAGGCTGCCCAACTGCTGGAACAGCACTTCGACACCGCCTTTGCCGCGCCCGACGGCATTGCCAAGTTGCGCGAGTTGATCCTGACCCTCGCCATGCAGGGCAAGCTGGTGGAGCAGGACCCCAACGATCCGCCGGCTTCGGTACTGTTGAAGGAGATCGAGGCGGAGAGGAAGAGGGGCTCACACGAAGGCACGAAGACACGAAGGAAAGAAAAACTGCCGCCCATCAAGCCGGAGGAAGTGCCCTACGAACTGCCACAGGGGTGGGAATGGGTGAGGTTGGGGGAAATTTGTTCGTATATTCAGCGCGGCACGGGACCGAAATATGTAGATTTTTCCACGCGTCGAGTAATCTCGCAAAAATGTGTGCGCTGGTACGGTCTCGACCTTGATCCGGCACGGTATATTGATCCAACTTCTTTGAAAAAGTATGAACCGATCCGTTTCTTGAGGGTTGGTGATCTTCTATGGAACTCGACCGGCACCGGAACCATTGGCCGAGCATGTCTTGTCCCACAAACGCTTGAAGGTGTTGAAATAGTAGCCGACTCACATGTGACGGTTGTTCGGCCAATTGACGTCAGCCCGATGTTTCTTTGGCGTTGGGTTCAAAGTCCTACAGTTCAGAATGAGATCGAAGAATCAGCGTCGGGGACGACAAATCAGATTGAGCTGAACACCTCAACGGTTATCAACCATTTGATACCTCTCCCCCCCCTCCCCGAACAAGACCGCATCGTCGCCCGTATCGACCAGCTCATGGCCCGGTGCGATGAGTTGGAAGAGCTGCACAAGGAGCGGGAGGAGAAACGGCTGGCCGTCCACGCCGCCGCGGTCAAACAACTGCTCGACGCGCCGACCGGCTCGGCCTGGGACTCTATCCAACAGCACTTCGGCGAACTCTATACTGTCAAGGAAAACGTCGACGAACTGCGCAAGGCCATCCTCCAGCTTGCCGTCATGGGCCACCTCGTCCCCCAAGACCCCAACGACCCGCCTGCCAGCGAACTGCTGAAAGAGATCGAAGCGGAAAAACAGCGGATGGTGAAGGCTGGCAAGATCAAAAAGCCCAAGCCGCTGCCACCGATTAAACGGGAGGACGTGCCCTACGAACTACCACAGGGGTGGGAGTGGGTGCGGCTCGGAGCAATAACTGAATACAACGGTAGAAAAAATATCTCTGGTGATGAGATAACCCCCGATACATGGTTACTTGATCTCGAAGATATTGAAAAGGGAACATCTCGCATCCTGAACCGAGTGAAGTTTTCAGAACGTCAATCAAAGTCTACGAAATCAACCTTCCAGAAAGGTGACGTGCTATATGGCAAACTGCGCCCCTATCTTGACAAGGTTGTAGTCGCAGATTCTGATGGGGTTTGCACGACTGAGATTGTGCCCATCGTTCCGCTTAATGGAATACACTCCGAGTTTCTCCGGTGGTTACTAAAGCGCCCCGCTTTTTTGGCCCATGTTAACTCCCTTATGTATGGTGTTAAAATGCCAAGGCTTGGCACTGATGACGCTGTTACGAGTATTCACCCGCTCCCGCCCCTCCCCGAACAACACCGCATCGTCGCCAGAATCGACCAGCTCATGGTGCTTTGCGACACGCTGGACTATCAGATCGAAGCTGCTACCGATAAACGGACTGAACTCCTCAACGCCTTGATGGCCAACCTGTCAAAAGAGGCGGCACAGCCTTCCCAGCCAAGAACATCGTAAGTATCCATATCTCTGCTACGCGAGTACTGATATCACTTCATGTGGCCTGTTGGGATGATTTTATGAACAATTTTTTCTATAAAAACCAAAACTAGCCATTTAGCGACTCCTCTCAAAAGCGGTATCTCTATTTATTTGTTAATAATTCCAACTTCCGCATCAATGTCATCGAAAATACTACGCGCACTATGTGGCCCCCTAGACGTTTCGACCTTTCCAAGTTTGCGAGGGCTTCGTTCGGGCTCCTTGTTTTCATCAATCCATTCTTTTATGTAGGCTATTTCTTGATCTATAAGTGTCGTTGCGCTCTCGATTTTATAAAAGCGTTTCTTCAGAGAATCGAGATTTTCAAGAAATCTTTGCATGTGTTCCTCGGGTGAAGTACCCGAAGAATAGCCTGCTTCCAATTGACAACGCAAGCCATCAAGCTGAGGGAGAAGTTCGTCGCGAACCCTTCTTACAAGATTCTTAAATTCATCGTCAGTGAACATGCTCCGAATTCCGTCGTCAATCAGAGCCTCTACATCTTCTCCCTCAAGAGCGTATTTGCTCACTGTATCAACGAACATCCTTCTAGCTTCTTCCGGGAATAGCCCAAATTCATGAAGACGCTTTGCCAGCCAAACCTCTGGAACAATGTCGAGATATAGCCCGGGCTTGGAGACTTGTTCGAGTAAACCTGGATTATGCTGGAGATAAAGGGAAAGAAACTCCTTTGAACAGCGGCGGGCAAGAAACCCCAGCAGACCTCGTCTTGCTACAAATTTTGACAACCATTCGGATTTATACGACTCGCTTTTCGAAAACGTGGAAAGCGTTTTTAACATTAATGGGTAAAGGGGCTTTGGAATAACGATAGCCTTCTCAACACCAACATCACCACAAGTAACTTGTTCAATCAGCCGATCCGGAGTACTTCCATTAATGAAGATTTCAAGATGCTCTGAACTCTCAATTAGAATCGCCGCATAAGCATCGCCAATAGTCGGATGCTTATATTGCCAAACGGCCTCATCATTTAAACGGGAAAGCAAGACAATACTGCCCTTCATGGCTTCGAGCGCAGTTACACATCTGCCGAGATTGCTACCGAGACGCATAAGAGCCTGTGTTTCTGAATCCTTTAATTCGATCGGGCTTTCTATTCGCCCCTTCCGCATGTAAATTAATGCAAGAGCTGCTTTGCTGTCCACATCAAGGCCGTTGAGAACGTCATGAAGAAGCTGCTCGCGCTTTTCGACAAACTGACTGATATAATACTCATCAATAATCAAATCCTTCGTGAAAGGTGGTTCTGATAGGCGGCGCGCAGTCTCAGGGATAAAGCGTTTATGGCTTGAAACACCTTCAAGGAAAGGCTTAATCTTAGTGAGAAACAATCTCGGTTGCTTCCCGAGTTTTAAATGGTTGTATAGAATTTGGTGCTTCTCATCCGCTGACAAGTCATGAACATCAATTACAACTTGGCTCTCTTTAAGTAGCGGAAACGCGCTTTCCTTTAGATCCTTTCGCGCACGATTATATATATAGTCACGTGAAGTCATGACAACTTTCGCGCCGTTCTGAAGCATAGGCCGGATTTGCGGCAATATGCGATTCCAGTTATGAACTAATAATTCTTCGTACTGAGTCACCCCAAAGGCATCGTCCAACCAGAAAAACTGCGACGGCTCATCCGGGTTCCAATGTTCAGCGACTTTTTCTGGATCGGAGAGTTTGAGCGTTGAGGCATTCCATTGGTCAATCGCAGCCATCGCCAACAGAGAGGCTATGGTGGTTTTACCCGCTGCAGGCTCGCCAATCAGTAGAACAAAACTATACTTATCTATTGCCTCAACGGCTTTTCGATATGAATCTGTAACAACGACTTTGGCAAGGTCCTCTCGCATCGACTCAAGAATTGTTCGGGCCTGAAGATATGCTCGCTCATCAAGAATTTGGCTGAGATCTCCGAGGCCATATACTCGCGGAACGAGCATTCGTAGTCGTTTGTTTTCTAAAATCTGTTGACAAATCCAAGTTGAACCGAAGATAACAACATGTTTAACTCCAGCATTTTTGAAGAGTGCTTTTATTTTTTCTTCCCCTGGACCCGACAGCCCAGCATTTGTCATGAGAATGTAAGAGTCGCAACAGCCTCGCTCAACCAGCTTTCTTGCTTTCTCAACCTCATCGGAAATATCAGACACATTAAGAATGGCGTTACTCTTACTGGTGAATTTACATTGAATCACAAACTGGCCTTCAAGGTTATCTTGTCCCGTTGGCTTCCACTGACCAGCGAAAGCACCATCCCTTCCTCCATCCTTAGAATCAAGAAACGATTCCACCGTCTGCCCAAGGATCTCCCTTGTGATTGTGAGACAAAGCTGCTGAAAGCTCCTCCAGCCTAGGGCATGTAAATTATACATATCCTCTGCAGAAAATGTTAATAATGTTGGTTTGCAGCGTAATACTTAACATCATTGGCCAGGTTGTGTGCGATAAAAGTACATTATGTACGACATTAGTCCAATAATACATCAGCAGAACTCATCGGATGTACTTACATCGCCTCCTTTCTTAAGAAAAACCTCCGTTTCCCCAAGGGTTAAATATACTTTGATTTATATATGATGAAGTTAGCGGAGAAACAGCTTCATCTTCTTCAACATATGGCTCAAAAAAGTCGTAAAGATCTTTTCTGTGCGTACAAGAGCAAAATTGACTCCATTGATGTTCCATATATTTTAAGGTTACCACTCTCTTTATCGAGAAAGCAATTCCCCGCGCGAATATAACCTTATTACGAGGATTCATTTTCCAATGTGCGGAAGATCCTGACACTACCCGAAGGAGTGCTATCCAGCGGCTTCGAGCAGCCGACTGATCTTGATCAGGCGTTATTTTTCAGATAATTCTGCCCTTTGTTCAGCATTTTCTTGAGTCTCATCCTTCATGGCTGCACAGGCAATGACCAAAACGGCACCAACAAAGAGCAATGCCCACCCCCATTGAAGCTGGATGGATTGCATTGTCATATCTGCTAAACCCCGAAAGGGGTTGCCTGCAAGTTCTGACTCCATATCCGCTCTTGTTTGAGACATTCTTGACTGGAAGTTGATGAAAGAGAAAAGCATGAGTCCAAGACTCCCGAGGCCCGTAAACCAAAGCAATCTGTATTTCTTTATCAGAACTAAAAGCAGAGAAAAGGCGGCGAAAACTAAGACGATGGTTCCATCACCTTTTCCGTTATTGAAATAGTTCATGTTCCCCATGATAGGGACACTGATAATGGGGGAAAAAACGCCTATAAAAAGAACAATTGAGCCGATTAGACCGAGCAGCTGTTTTGTCTTCATTCCTTCTCCTTTTTATCAGTAGTGCTTTTTGCAACTTTTCTCAGCACCTTTCTCCGTACAAAATTCGGAGAGCAACACGAACGGAGTACCTGTACTGATAGAAGAGGGGAACTCCCTCTTTACGATGATCTTCAAGAAGAGTCCCCAGATCTCATCCAACGCATCCATTTTAAAATTTTACTCCCTTGGCGGATGTGTTTCAAGAAAACAGGTCTTGAATGACTTTTTTGGCTACAATAGCCAACCTTTTTCGCCCCTTTGGGAACAACGGGGGTTCGAGACAGGGGGAGAAGGCCCTGAATTCTCTTTCTGATTCACTTAAGAGTTGCTTCTTTCAAACAGAGAAGCTTTTCTCTCTGCCGGTCAAACGCAAACTCAGCGGCGCGGTTTCCCCGCGTCAGAGGCATGGGGCTCTTCGCCTCTTCGATTTTCTGCCCAGGTGGTTCGGTCCAGTTTCATCATGATCAGTGTCCAGTGCTCCTCACCAAAGGTGCGAGCCAGAGGCAGTCGCTCGTATTCTGTAAAACCAAGACTTCTGTAACAGGCGATGGCCTGTGCGTTAAAGTCGAACACTTTAAGGGAGACCATGTTCAAGCCGAGCCGATGGAAGGCATAGGATAGGGCGCTCTCCACCATCTCGCGCCCCAACCCATGGCCTCGCCGTTGAGGGCTTCCGATCAGAACACGCCCCAGCTGTGCCGTCCCCTCATCGTAGTTGATCTTCATCAGCTCGATGTGCCCAACCACATCCCCTTCGACTTTCCGCAACGCCTTGAACATGAAGCAGGAGGGGCGGTCTCCCTTGGTCGTCGCCAAGGTTTGAAGGAGTTGAGAAGCGTCCAAGGGGAACTTGTACTGAGGCCCGGCCCATTGGAGCAGGAACCTTGCATCGGGAACCCATCCGAGGAGTCGAGGAATATCCGTTTCTTCAAAGGCGCGCAGTTCGATCATCGGTCTGACTCCTATGGCAGAAAATGTTCATAACGCTTAGGGTGGCTCAACCTCTGTGCAAGCTCCGGAGGGTGACACGGAGGGAACGCCTGTACAAGCGAAGAGGGCGTCTTCCTCTTTTCCAAGAGTCCCCAGAGGCCATCCAAAGCGGCTGTTTAGAAGAGTTTACCCCCTGGGCGGAGGGTTTTCAAGGGAATCCTTCGAAAGCCGTTTTCGACCATTGAGAATTTATCTCTTCAACACCAAAGCCGAGTTTTTCCCGCTTGAAGAGAGGCCTCTCTCCGATAAGCGAAGTGTTAAAAGATTAGTTAAGGCGCCTCCACAGGGCTTGTGCGGAAAAAACGGCGAAGGGCTCTCTCCTTTGACTCTCTTTAAAGTTTATCTTACTATTTGGCATAGACTACAGGAGGGCTTGTGAAAACGGTCGCCGTTTTTCTCTTCCTCTCTCTGTTCACTCTGGTTCCACCGCTCTGCAAAGGGGAGTCGGTCCCTCTGCGGGTTGTCATGGACGACAACTACCCT
>Ga0208826_1002396_pt1 | contig 13970 bp, 12 predicted proteins | sample AD_UKC115_MetaG_FD_184451 | JGI IMG/M metagenome (GOLD analysis project Ga0208826, IMG submission 184451) | Active sludge microbial communities of municipal wastewater-treating anaerobic digesters from Hong Kong - AD_UKC115_MetaG (SPAdes)... | ecosystem: Engineered > Bioreactor > Anaerobic >...
CACCATCGCGAATGATATTAAGATGCAGTCCGGGTGGAAGTCCCAAATCAGCTGCCAGACCAGGGGGCAGCGCGACCGCCCTGGTTCCATTGACTCCCCCACCAAGCGCTTCCTGAATAACCGTACGGGCCGTAGCTCTCCCCACCTTGATATTCCAGGTTTCACCGGGAACAATCCCCAGGGATGCGGCCAGTTGGGCCGGCAAACTCAGCTTTCTGGCTTTCATAAAATTATTCCTTTACTCTTCGCGTTTCTGTTATTAATATGCGAATAGAAGAGCAAAGGCGCTAAAAAATCCCCTGCCCATAGGGTGACATTGTTCGCCGGGCATCCGGCGCACCGTATCTACGATAAAAAGAATCCGCCTGCACGAAACCTTGGTTATCCGCACCACTGCTAAAGAACGTTTTCCAGATTCACGGCTTCTTTTTCCGGGATATGACCAATCATCAATTTTAACTCGGAGAGCTGGCCCAGGGAAAGCGCCCGGCTGTGGCTGGTCACGTATTCTTTGACCCGGGCCAGGGAGAACTCGATATTATCAATTTCCTGGTGGTCCAGAAAGATGGGCCACCACTTTGCCTTTTCTCCCCAGGTTTTTTCCAGTTTTTCCGTCTGAACTACCGCCGCCTCCCAGCGGTTGGCCTCTATTTCCTCAGCCACCCGGTCGATCTGGCTGGTCAGTTCCCTGGTTGAAGTTGCCAGGGAGTGATTGGTCCAGACGCCCACACCGATAATCAAGGCCATGATGATAGCCAGCGTTACCAGTAGTCGCATTGTCAGCCCTTCCTTTACTCCCTATTTTCGGGAAGACTTGCGTTGGTAATAGACTTTGCCCCGGTCATCCAGGGAGGCAAACAGGACCTCTCTAACCTGCTTGATCCCCAGGTTGCCCAGCTCCTCATGCAGCCAATCCTCCGTACGGTTGATTTTGCGCAAATTTTCGTGGATAACCTGGCCGTCAATGACCAGGGTGATCGGCAAAATTTCCTGTTCAACCTCCAGCTCCAGATCCTGTGGCTCCACCGGTCGTTTCTCCGATTTGAGGATTACACTGAGCTGCCCGCCGGTTTCCAGGATGGCGTATTGCACGTCAGCTATATTGGAAACGTTTTTGGAGCGGAGCTGCTCCAGCAAATCGTTGATATTATAGCGCTGCCTCCTCATCTCTTCTTCCACAATCCGGGCATTGTCAATAAGGATGCTGGGCTTGCCACAAATTATACCCCGCGCCTTTTCACTTTTCAGGGAGATAAAAGAAAGAGTAACCTGGGCGGCCACCAGGATAAAGATGGGAATGAGTCCACTCACCAGGGGAATACTGGTGTTGTTCATAGGGATAGCCGCCAGCTCGGAGATCATAATAATAACCACCAGCTCATAGGGTTGCAATTGGCCGATTTGCCTTTTCCCCATAACCCGGAGCAGGATGACCGTGGTAGCATACAGAATCAGCGTGCGAATAACAACTAGCAGCATCTGATCTTTCCTCTTGTTCCATATTCGGTAGGTTTAGTATTATCATTACCACGGTTATTTATGAATGACCGGTTGGCAAGCATTCGGTGAGTTTTGGCAAACTTAAGGAAGGAAAGGTGCTTACCAACCGGTACTATAACTCGCATTAGGGCCGGGTTGGGCTTTAGGGCTTCTCCCCAACCAAGTCCGGCTCCCCTGGTCCTTTATATCCACCCGGGGTCTGGTCACCCTCCAGTTCTTTCCCGGCTAGCTCTGGCTGGTTTTTCAGCTCTTCGCGCCCCAGGCTTTTCATCTCAAAATAAATGAAGGCTGCAGTCAGGATAAGTGAAAGTACATCGGCAATGGGAGCCGTTCGCCATACCCCTTCCAGACCCCAAAAACGCGGCAGAATAAGCAACAGAGGCAGGAAGAGCAACAATTGCCTGGACAGGCTGAGTATGGCCGATTTGAGTGCCTTCCCCACCGCCTGAAAATAGGTGGAGCTGAGAATCTGAAAGCCGGCTATGGGCATCAGTAAAAAGAATATCCTCATGGCATGGGTGGTTAGCGCAGTAAGTTCCGTTTCCCCCTTACTGAACAGGCCGACCAGTTGGGCGGGCCAGAGGTTGATGACCGCATACCCCACCAGGGCGATGGCGGTTCCGACCAAAATCGCTTTTTTGAGTGTTTCTTTCACCCGATCATACTGGCGGGCACCGTAATTAAAGCCGATAATCGGCTGGGCGCCCTGACTGACCCCCAGAATAGGCATAAACAACAGCGTGGACAGACTCATGATAATGCCCACCGCTGAGAGGGCCATATCCCCACCATAAAACTGCAGCGTTTTGTTCAGGATCAGCTGCTGCACGCTGGAGGCAATTTGTATGGCAAAAGGTGCGAAACCAATGGCCATTATACTCGCCAGTACCGGCATCTGCGGTTTGAGATTCCTGGCCCTGATCTTTACCAGGCTGCGCCCGGTAAAAAAGTAGCTTAACACCCAGAGGGCCGAAATCAACTGGGCAGTAATAGTCGCCAGGGCCGAACCTTTTATACCCCAGGAAAATGTAAAGATAAAAAGATAGTTTAAGACCACATTCATTACTCCGCCGAGGATCTGAGTATACATGGCCATACGCGGATTGCCTTCCGCCCGGATAAAATTGTTCATGCCCATGCTAATGGAGCCGAAAACCGATCCCAGCATGATTATCTGCACAAAATCCTTGGCATAGGGCAAAACCGCTTCACTGGCACCAAAGAGCACCAGCGCCGGTTCAGCAAACAAGAAGAACAGGACCGCGAAAACTGCCGGTAATAAAATCAGCATGGTCATGGCATTTCCCGCCACCCGCTCCGCCTCATCCTGCTTCTGCTCACCCAGGCGAATGGAAATCAACGCGGTCGCCCCCACCCCGATAAGCAGGGAAACCGCCATAAGTATAATCATAATAGGAAAGGCCACCGTAGTGGCAGCAATAGCCACCGAGCCAATCCCCCGCCCTACAAATATCCGGTCAATGACATTGTAGAGTGAATTGATCACCATGCCGACAATGGTGGGCAGGGAAAAACTCCACAAAAGCTTGCCTATGCTCTCATCACGCATTTCAATCGAACGATCCACTAGTATAGCTCCTTCTATAACTTTTTCATGAACTCAACTACAACGCGCAGGCTGTTTTTAAATGTCTCTAATTCTTCCAAATCAGCCTTTGCAAATAACTCCATTATACTTCCGGTATAACGGTCCATGGCTTCATCCATCTTTTCTCTTCCTACTACGCTCAGCGACAACAAAAGTTTGCGCCGGTCGTCCGGATCAACTTCCCGGACAATGAAGCCCATTTCCTCCAGCTGATCCAACAAGGTGGTAAGACTGCCCTTCTCGATATCCAGCATCTTGCCCAGCTCCGTAGGTGTCAGACCTTCCTGCTGGTAGAGAACATTCAATATTTTAACCTGGTTCTTCTTGGCACGGGGGTCAATAGAACTTTGTTTACGCAGGTTTAGTAAAAACTTTTTGTGAAACAGACCCGCAAAGCTCAAAAGCAGCCAGTGCAATTCCCTGGCCTCATCTTTATTCATCACGACCCTCCGCTCATATAGTTAGAATTCTTACCATTAGAATACTAATGGAAAGCCCGGTCGAGTGCAAGCAGCTTTTCCTGCATAAAAAGGAAGAACCCGGACTTGCGCCATAAATAAACGTTCCTGGGCGGGAAATAGCCCTCTTTAATCCCCCGTCCTACCACCGCAAAAAGGACCGGGGAAACCGGTCCTGGTTGCAGAAGTCGGAGGTCAGACGTCGGAAGTCGGAGTTTGGGTTTAAATCGGTTCCACCGATTTCTGCTCCTTTGCCTGTCTTAACCTCTATATAGGACTTATTCAGTTTAAACCAGCCCTGCCGCTCATCCCGACCTCAGAAATTCCTTCTATCCAAGACACCCGCACCGGGTGCCCCGGTGCCCTCACGAGGGAGAGGACTGCAATATGGTGCCAAAGTCACCTACCACGATATATCCCTGCGGATCACAGGCAGCGTCGTTCAGGAAGTGGTCGGTAGCGGTAGCCTCAACTGACCACTCCTGTCCGTCCGCGGAAAAGGCCGCTTTTCCCGGGGGCCCGACGGCAATAAACTGGTCCTGGCAGAAGTTGACCCCCTGCCAGTAGGGAGCGTCCTCCCCACCAATGGTTTGCTCTTCCCAGGTGACAGCGTCGGGGGAGGTCAAAACCAGTCCCATATCACCCACCGCTGCAAACTGGCCCTGGCCATAGCTAACCGCCTGCAGTACCTCTGACCCCGTACCGGCCTCCTGGCGGACCCATTCCTGCCCATCGGCAGAAGTTAGTACTGTCCTTTGATCTCCCACCGCCACCCACCGTCCTGCTCCCCAGGCAACCCCGTTCAGGTTGACGGCAGTACCCGAATTCTGCAACTCCCACTCCTGGCCATTTGCCGCAGTGAGGACAATCCCTTTGGCCCCTACTATTACCCATTGCCCCTCACCATAGGCTGCCGCATTGAGACGGTTGCTGGGTTCAATCGGCTGCAGCGTCCAATTAACGGCATCGGAAGAGCCGAGAATGGTGCCATTGTCCCCCACCGCCAGGAAGGTCTCTGCAGCGTGTTCCACATCGCGCAGGCTGTTTTCGCTGCCACTTTCCGCCTGGACCCATTGACTGGCATCCGTGGAGGTGAGAATGGTTCCATTGGCCCCTACCGCCACCAGCCGATTTAATCCATAATTTATGCCGTAGAGTTCCTCATAAAAGCCGGAGCTCTGCATTGTCCACACCACTCCATCCGGAGAAGTCAGGATAATTCCGCCCAGGCCAACAGCTACGAACCCATCCGGTCCGGCTGCCACACTTAATAACAGGCGGTAATCATCAGACAAAAACGCCTCCCACTGCCTTCCATCCCCGGAGGTTATGACTACCCCGGTATTGAGGTCCAGATCTCTCCCTACCGCCACAAATAAGCCATTGCCATAGGTGAGCTCTTCCAGGTAGGCGGTAGTATTGGAATTGGTACTGCTCCAGTTTTCACCATCCGGTGAGGTCAGAATCGTCCCCAGCTGGCCCACTGCCACAAAAAGGCCATTGCCATAGGCGACCCCGTCCAGCCAGCTATCAGTACCCGTTTCCCGAGCCGTCCAGTTTATCCCGTCCGGTGAGGTTAAGAGCGTACCCTCCATGCCCACCGCCACAAACAAATCATTGGCATAGGCAATCCCGGAAAGATAATTAGTTGTCCCACTGTTTTCAATTACCCAGTTCATCCCGTCACTGGAACTCATAATCGTCCCATACTGCCCTACCGCCACAAATTTACCCGCACCATAGGTAACCGCCCGCAGCGCGTTGCCCTGGGGCAAGGGATTTCTCCACTGCCATGAAAACTCGGCCATCACCCGTCCATCACCGCTTTCTTTCTCTGAATTAGGACCGCCAGCGCCCCCGGGATGGTTATACGCCCGGGCCTAATAACTATGTATGCGAATAGCCACCACTTTGGTGATTGGGAAACAAGGGGACGGCATTGAAAACCCTCCCCCCTTGTCCCCCATATGCAGTGAGTATATTTTCCTGGATCGAAAATTAAATTTCGGGATGAAACTAATTTACCAACCAGGCATTAGTAGATTATACTTAAGGTTGGGGATATTTGTAGCACTTAGTATTGTTACGTTATTTATTAGTTGATTCCACTGCAATAACCGTATTTGGATACCTGAATATGCCGGCGTCTTTTCGACGGAACATTTATGCATCCCAACCAAGGCATTATTACTGTTGGCAGCGGAATCAAGGTTGTATGGGAGGGGAAAGTGATTTGAATTATCGCCGACAATATGAACAGAAGCTGGTATCGGCGGAAGAGGCAGTCAAGGATGTTCGTTCCGGTGAGCAGGTGCAGTTCAATTCATATAACGGAATTCCCACTACGTTGGACAAAGCCCTGGCGGCCCGCAAGGATGAACTTAAAGAGGTTATCATCCATACCAGTGTTACCATTTACCCGCTGCACACCATATCAGCGGACCCCAGCGGTGAACATTTTATATTGCACAGCTGGCATATTTCCGGATATGACCGCAAGCTAGCTCAAACCAGCCTGGGAGTCTATTATGTTCCGGCACTTTATTATGAACACCCCCTCATTTTTGAACGGCACCGGGACATGGACTGGGTTATGATTCAGACTGCACCTATGGACGAAAACGGCAATTTTAACTTTGGACCCAGTGCCTGCCATGCGAAAGCCATCATAGACGCGGGCAAGAAGATAGTATTGGAAGTCAATGAAAACATGCCGGTGGTTTATGGCGGCTGCAATGAATCGGTACATATTGATGAGGTGGACCTGGTTGTGGAAGGGGAAAATCCTGCCCTGTTCACCATCCCTGAAAAACCCCCCACCGAAATTGACCGCCGGGTGGCCGCACTCATCATGGAAGAGATTGAAGACGGAGCCTGTTTGCAGCTAGGCATTGGCACGATGCCCAATGCAGTTGGGGAAATGATTGCCAACTCTGACCTTAAAGACCTGGGAGTTCACACCGAGATGCTGGTTGATGCCATTGTAAAAATGTCTGCAGCCGGCAGGGTAACAGGAGCCAATAAAGCCGTTGATAAAGGAAAGATTGCCTTCGGGTTCGCGATTGGCTCTCAATTCCTCTATGATTTCGTAGATAGAAATCCAGACTGCATCACTTATTCCGTCGACTATATGAACACACCGCATAATATCGCCAGAAACCCGAAAGTCGTAGCTATCAACAGCGCGATAGAAGTAGACCTTTTTTCCCAGATTAATTCCGAGTCAGTGGGGACGCGCCAGATATCAGGTACCGGCGGGCAGGTTGACTTCTTACTTGGTGCTTATATGTCGAAAGGGGGCAAAGGCATTATCTGCATGACTTCCACCTACCGCGGCCCGCAGGGTCAGTTGATCTCCCGCATCCGCCCGACCCTGTCCCCCGGAACCATAGTTACTGTTCCCAGGACCATTGCCAACTACATCGCTACCGAATACGGCATTGCCAATGTGAAAGGCAAGTCCACCTGGCAGCGGGCCGAGGCATTGGTGGGAATCGCCCATCCCGACTTCCGCGATGATCTGATTAAAGAAGCCGAAAAGATGAAACTGTGGCGAAAGACCAATAAAATAGCCGACTAAAATGGTCGTAATATTCAAGGGGCAGGAGCAGCCTGAACGCCGCACCCGCCCCCCGGGCGATTATTTACCTCTGAAAGTCGCAAGAAACCCTATCCCTTCGCTGCAGCCAGTTGAACAATCTTGACGATAACCTGGCTGGCCGCCTGCATAGATTCCAGACTGATAAATTCATAGCGACTATGAAAATTGTGACCACCCGTAAAAATATTGGGGCAAGGCAGGCCCATAAACGAAAGACGCGCCCCATCAGTCCCGCCCCGAACCGGTTTTATAAGCGGATTAATCCCCTTATCCCGCATCGCCTGTTCAGCCAGGGAAACGATATGAAAATGAGGCTCAATCTTTTCCTTCATATTGTAGTACTGGTCTTGTAAATGAAGATGGATAGCGGCGCCGCTGTATTTCTCATGCAGAAAATCCACACATGATTGCAGATAAGCCTTCTTCTGTGCAAATTTACCCCGATCATGGTCTCTTATGATATAGGTCATTCTGGTTGATTCAACCGTTCCCTCCATTTTATTAAGATGATAAAAGCCCTCATAATCACGCGTATACTCCGGACGCTCATGCGCAGGCAGCAGATCATTTAATTCCATGGCTATTAAAATAGCGTTTTGCATGCGCAGATACGCTGAGCCCGGATGCACATTAATCCCTTTAATATCTATATGGGCAATGGCCGCGTTGAAAGTCTCATATTCCAGCTCCCCCCGGGGCCCTCCGTCAACGGTATAAGCAAAATCAGCGCCGAAACGCGCTACATCAAAAAAATCAGCCCCCTGACCGATTTCTTCATCCGGCGTAAAAGCGACCACCATCCGGCCGTGCACCATATCCGGACTACCCTTTATTTGCGCCAGGGCCGCCATTATCGCTGCTATCCCAGCCTTGTCATCCGCACCCAGCAACGTGCTGCCATCGCTGGTAATAACGGTTTGCCCCACATAGTCCCTCAGTTCAGGATAATCCTGAACTTTTATAACCAGGTTTTCCGCCTGGTTCAAGACCAAATCATTGCCATCATAGTTCGGAAACAATAGCGGCTTCACGTCCTTGCCCGACACATCCGGACTGGTATCCAGGTGAGCAACAAAGCCCACCGTGGGAACATCTTTATCAGTATTGGCCGCCAGTTCGGCCATTAAATAGCCCTTGTCACTAAGGTTTAGGTTGATTAAGCCTAATTCCCGCAGCTCCCCTTCCAGCAATCGGGCTAATTCCATCTGCCCCGGCGTACTCGGATGAGAACCGGAATCCTCAGCGGACTGCGTATCTATTTTGACATACCTTAAAAACCTGTCCAGCAAGCTGTCCATGCCAATCCCTCCTGTGTAACACTACGGCCCAAGCAGTATTCAAAATCGTTTTTCACAACTAAGTCGCTCCTTTGCTCAAGCTGCTTTATGGCAGCAGTACATTGGTTTACATATATGGCTTTTACAATATTAACCATCCCAAAATAGGATACCCTATATTGAACCACTATTAAAGTTTTCTCCACCGTTCACAAGGAATCTCTGGTAAAACAGCTCCCTGGTAACAACGCCAGGGAAACTGCAACCAGCCAATTTTTAAAACGAAATGGCCATTCAAGCATCTTAACGATGCTATTTTTATTGCTTTTGCTAATGTTAATCATAAAATTGGTCGCAAACTGTCTAATCAAATGGAAATATGAAGGTAAATTATGGTTGTTAGAGGCCAAAGTAAAGCCTATGATAAAAAAAGGCCATTTGTCGGTGATTTTGTAAGATAGGCTGTGTTGGTGGATAATGTCTATTAGGGGAAGCTCATAAAGTTTACTTCACTAATTTTTCCGGGTTAGAGGTTAAATAATGAATGGGAGAGAGTTTAATAAAATAATCTTCTTACGCTTTAGATAATCACTATGGTGGGGAGGCCTAAACTTTGAAAATGGGGGACAAAAATGGATTTATCACAGGAAGAGTTTGAATCAAATCGCAAAGACTTTGATAATTTTAGAGAATATTGGTATTTATTTAGATACCCTAATGAATTACATGATTATCTTCGCTTTCATAATGCACTAGATAGATTTGCATGGCTATTTCGGCTGAGGTATGCTGACAAGAAATCGATACAGTCTAAAAGATATCGGATTGATGTTCTTTTTCAGTCATATATTCATGAAAATAATATCAGTCCTAGTAAAGTATATAGAAATATAGGTGGAAAAAAGTTTTCTAAAGAAAAATTTATATATTTTCTTACTCAGGGATGGTACAACGAATTAGCAGCTGCATATCCTTTTGTTCAGGAACCTATGAATTTAGGGACTTCAATATATAACTGTAAAGAAAATTGGAAAGTGGAACTATTCCCATCTTGGTATATTATTAAATCCTATTATGCTTGCTATGCTTTTCATAATGCATTTGTATTTACTAATTCAGAAGATACTAAAACATTTCAGCACAAGAATACAACTAATTACTTTAACAATAATCTTTTTCAAAAGTATTCAAAAAATCTCATGTTTTATCCTTTTAATCTAACAAACTCGAGTAATGCTAATGTTGATTTACTTCGGAAAGTGCGAAAGAAGGAGTGGGGGTACCAATATGCAAAATATCCACGGGATTCAACAAAAACTATATATGACATTGAGACAGACTATATAAGTGATTTAGAAAGAGCTAAATTAGATTTAAAGTCAAAATATGATGTATCGTTAATCAATATACTCTATTTATTTAGGGTTTGGGCAAATTATCTTGGACATGAAACAGTAGTTAAATTGCATAGCGGTGGCCTAATATTATTCCTGGAAAGGAATTTATATTTTATAAACTTTTTAATTGCTGGGTTATGCGAACTTTTGGCCATTGGATTTTTGGGAGAGGATGAATATGTTAACACTTTCAAGGAATTTTTTGCTAATTTTATTAAGGGAAAAGATGAGTTATACAGCAATTGGTATATTGTTCCTCAGATAATTAGACTGAGGATATATAAACATTTAAACCTTATATCCTATTGGCCTGAAGAAATCGAACCTCCTAATAATGATAAGCTTATTTTACTTAAATAATTACAATTAGGGAGCGTTTATGATGAATTTACAAGAACAACTAGATACTTTATTATCAACTAAAAATATAACTTATAAGATTACGGAATCTGAGGTTAAATTTGAGTTGAACGAATGGGCTTCAGAAAAAACATTCCCAATCAATATCGAAGACCAGGATAAAACTTTGGAACTTATGAGCAATTACCTTAATGATTGCTATATTGAACAAAATGAAGTTAAAGAAAAGATGGAAAGCTTAAACAGGAAACATGGAAAAAAAGTAAGTATATCAATAAACGATGAAGAAGTTTGCTTATCATGTGATGAATGGATAGATGAGAGTCTTTTTTTTGTTGATAGTGAATGTCCAAGAGATATTCTAAATGAAATTGAAAACTTTTTTAGCATAAATTATATTCCACATTGTGGCTGTTATAATGAGGATCTTATTGAAATTCTAGTAAATGATCCCCGTTTTAATTTTATTGGGATTCTTAGAGATGTAGATATCTTATCTGAAGAAAATGATACAAAAATTTCCTATGATATTAGTACGTGTTCCGACGAGTTGATTAGGCAATTAAATACATATTCAAAAGAAGATGTAGATGCTAATGAAATGCATTTGACTTCCTTGAAAATATATAATGCTTTCTCACTAATAAATAATGATAGTAAGGAAAGAACCCAAAAAAATATTTTGGGTTTAGCCAAATCCATACTATTCGAAATATCTTATAAAACCGGTGTAGCCCTATCAATTCTAGATTGGTTCTTTGATCCAAATGAGGATAACGATATAGATGGGCTTGTTTGGGAGACTGAGGAAAGTTTAGAGAAACTTTCAGATCAAACTCTTGACACAATATACGATTTAGATTTGATCGATTATTATTATAGAGCCCAATGCATGGTTACTAGTGAATTTAAATATCTAGCATATTATCAGATTTTAGAGTGTTTATTCGATGAAGTTTATCAATTTGAAACTATTCAAGATTTAAAGCAAATTTTAAATAGTGCTTGGTTTTCCAGTAAAAACGATGAAAACATTTATCAATTAATTCAGATTGTTGAACGATACCAAAAAAATAAAAATGATAGAGAAAAACTTAAGTTAGTTTTACAAAAATATTTTAAGACTAACACACATACAGATGTGTATTTATTAGCCAACACAGAGATATCTAATATCCTAATAAATAAATTAAACTTGATGAAAAATGAGCAAGATCTTACAGACTTAAACGTGATAACAAATGCAATTTATGATTATCGCTGTAACTGTACACATTCAAACAGGAAGTTTACGTTCCGAACTGATTTTTTAAAAACAAAAGAAGAAATGTCATATTATATAGATTTGATTAAGAAAGTAACTGAACGAGTAATAAAAAATTACGGCTAATATTCTGTGCAATAATAATTATCGGTATCTGCTTACAAGATTTGCCGCAAGACTTTTTCTAGGGACTAAATAGAGAATGACAAGGGGACGGGGTTGTCATCATCATTGAAGAACTTCAATATCCATATACCCGTTAGGCTAATAACAGGAAGTTCCAATTGGAAGAAGAGGGGAGGAAAACTAAGTGGCAAATAAAACAGGACCTCAACTAGATATTAAATACTGCCCAATTTGCAGGGCCAATCTAAAAAATGTCCCAAGAAGTGAAATGAAATCGCCAGGTTACACCAGAAAAGATGGTACAGTTTCAGAGCATACCCATACATATGAATGTTTTAACTGCAATAAAAGGTTTGAAATAAATCAAGATAGATAGTTACACGTGGCTATAATGATTAGCGGCTATTTATAGAGTGGGGTTGGCATTTCATGAAGATTTTCACCGATGAGTCCGGGGACTTTTATCTTAAAAGTTCTTCGAATATCAGTACTGTAGTTAGTCTGATTTGTACGGATACCATTTATGATGAAATATGCTATTATCTTAAAACCTTTAGTAAAAAATACAATATTAAATCTGAAGTAAAGGGAGCCTACCTGACATTAGACCAAAGGGAACAAGTTTGTAGATTTTTATATAAGAACAGAAGTGATTTTACTATTGCGGTCACTGGTGTTGATTCTGACTTTTGCTCTCCGAATGATTTGGCGGAATTTAGATTATTGCAAGCCGATACATTGAGAAACAATAAAGAATTATATATATCAAAGGGAGGCAATGCACCGTTAATACTACAACACTTTGATAAAGTTATAAAAATTGCGGAGCTTTCAAGCCGTTTAAGTGATGAAGAATTTTTACAAGCATTAATAACATTTGAACACATGAAAGATGTGATTCAATATTCAATTGTATATTATATTGATTGGAAATACGCCAAAAATTTTAATGAATACGAATTTATATTTGACAGGAAATTGCCAGGGAAAATGTCCCGCATGGAGAAGTATTTGAAGAGCAATCTCTTGCCGTTTATGCATGGTGAATCAATTGTATATGGAACTGCTTTGGTTGTTCCTGATACTTGGAAACAAAAACATCCATTTATAAATAATTACTACACCGAATATGACGGAGTATTTAGTATTAATCTAAATAAAGTATTCCAAACCGGGTTACAATTTAAAAATTCCGAAGAAGAACCTGGGTTGCAGTTGGTTGATATAATCAGTAATACCGTGTATCACATTTTATATGGTCGAAAATCAGAAAATCTGCAATACGTTCGGTGCAATAATATATTAGCTCCCCTTATGGGCGGAAAAGGCAACAGCATTATGAAACTTATAAAACTAAAAGAATATATGAACGTCACAAAATAAAAACAATCAACAAAGAATAAAACAATTTGTCATATGTAGCAACTTCCCATTATCCATATACTGCTTTTAACCGGTTAACGTGCGAACAGCACTATCACCGTAAAACACCGAAACCGGGGAATAATGACATGCGCGGAAACCGTCCATTTTGAAATGAGGTGCGTAAGTTGAAATACATTTGTCCCCTTATTGTTGTTGATGATATTGAGGTTTCCAGAAGTTTTTACGAAAACGTGCTTAATCAAAAAGTAAAATTTGATTTTGGTGAAAATGTGATATTCGAGGGGGACTTTGCCATCCACTTGAAATCACATTTTTCGGATCTTATTGCTGCCGAGCCGAATAGCATAATACAAAGGTCAAATAATAGTGAACTGTATTTTGAAGAAGATGACCTGGAGAGTTTGCTGGCCAGGCTCAAAACCATTGATTCGATAGAATATCTGCATGAAATCAAAGAACAGCCCTGGGGACAGCGGGTTATCAGGTTTTATGATCCTGACATGCACATTATTGAAGTTGGCGAATCCCTGGAAAGCGTAGCCAGAAGGTTTTTGCGCCAAGGCTTATCTATTGCCGAAACCGCCCGGCGGATCTCCATGCCGGAGGAATTCGTAAAGCATTGTTTATAATAAATTTGCCAGTAAGGCGGATCTCCTGGAGCTCAAACTGGTGGGGAAAGCGCCCCTGCCAGAAAGTGGGGCGCTACTTCTACGGTAATTTGTGTAACGCTCCCGTCCCCTCGACATCTTTGTAGCTAATGATTTTGAAGGAGGACCAGAAAAACTGCCCCCCTGTCCCCCGGCCCAAATTCCCAATAGTACCTTATTTGCACTGTCCTGGTCGCTTACTGGTAGGATCTTCAACTAGTCAGCGTAGTTATGGTTCGGTTAAGGTAGGAATAAGGAGGTGTGCATTTTATGAAAAAAATTCTAGCACCCATGCTTGCTCTTTTCTTTATGTTGGTACCTGTACAAGGCTTGCACGCCGCGACA
>Ga0208826_1002405_pt1 | contig 13940 bp, 12 predicted proteins | sample AD_UKC115_MetaG_FD_184451 | JGI IMG/M metagenome (GOLD analysis project Ga0208826, IMG submission 184451) | Active sludge microbial communities of municipal wastewater-treating anaerobic digesters from Hong Kong - AD_UKC115_MetaG (SPAdes)... | ecosystem: Engineered > Bioreactor > Anaerobic >...
TTTGGAATTCCGGTTTCAATAGCGGCAACCATAATTCTTATTCACTCTGTGCTTCTGGGAACAGATATAATAGGTACATGGTCTCCTTCAGGCAAAAAAGGTATGATAATAGCCGGTGTTGTCGGAGCATTGTATGGTCTTGGAATCATGGTAGGTCTGCAGGTTATAGTAGATGTTTTTGCCAAGCTTCCTGTGAACTTCCTTTCAAATCTCGGAAAGGTTGGAGATCCTATAATAGCTGCATTTGCAGTTTTTCCGGCAATAGTTGTAGGTTATCAGTACGGTGTTAAGCATGGTCTTTTTCACACTGGTAGTCTCTTTCATTGTGAGACAGATAGTTCAGTACTATGGAGTGTTTAAAGTAGGCACATCCAGTATAGCTCTCAACCCCGAAGGTATGGCACTGCTTGCAGGTATGATCATCATGATAATCTATGCCATGAGAGAAAAAGCCGAGCCGGATTCAAAGGGTATTGACTATAAAGGACTATTCGGAGACAGGGTCTCAAGAATCAAGAAAAATATCGTATGGCTTTCTATAATGGGAGGACTTGTGGCCGCCGCGACAAGTTATGGAATACTTGCAGGCGATCCTATTTCGCTCAATCTTCTTAAAGATGGAAAAAATGCTGAAGCAGCCCTTACTGCTTTTGCCAGAGGTATCGGTTTTATTCCTTTGGTTGCAACAACCGCTCTTGCAACAGGCGTTTACGGTCCAGTCGGAATGACATTCGTATTTGTAGTGGGTATACTTACCAAAAATGCACTGCTTGCATTTATTCTGGGTGCTGCGGTCATCGTTCTTGAAGTATTTCTTTTGGGTGCCCTTGCCAAGCTTTTGGATAAGTTCCCCGGTATGAGAAAAGCAGGCGACAACATAAGAACTGCTATGAGTAAAGTTCTTGAAGTTGCTCTTCTTGTCGGCGGTATGATAGCTGCAAATGCAATGGCTCCTAAGCTGGGATTCTTTGTAGTAGTCGGCCTGTATGTTCTTAATAAAGTTTCTAAGAAGCCAATTGTTGACATGGCGGTTGGACCTGTGGGAGCAATAATAGTTGGAATACTCATAAACATTCTTTCAGTAATAGGTCTGTATAAAGTATAAAGGAAATGGAGGCTTTACGCCTCCATTTTTAAAATAAGGTGTGAAGATGGATAAAAGAGAAGAACTTATTTACAGCACATATAAGAAACAGCTCAGGGCTTTTGAGTTTTTAGGAACCACCATAGAAAAAATCAACTATGATGTTCCGGATATACTGACAGAAAAAATGGAAAGCTGGGAAAGGATTTACCTTATGGGAGTAAAAAACAGTTCAGGTATTGATGAAAGAGCCGTTAAAAAACTTTCCCAAGCCAACTTTATATTTAATACGCTGGACAAGATGTCAGACGGTGGACGTGCCATTGATGTGAATCTGCGCAATCCGGTTTCAGGAGGCATAATGACCGGGTCTTCATCGGCAGGTGCGGTAAATGTTCTTTACGGAATAAACGATATTGCTCTGGCTACAGACGGCGGAGGATCGGTTTTGGGTCCTGCATTTTCCCTGAACCTTTTTTCTTGTCTTCTTAAAGGTCTTGGCTATCAGTCACAGTCTAAAAAAAAATCTACTGACGGAATAGAATTTTGTGCAGGAACAGGATTGATTTCTTATGATTACGGCATAATGAAAGAAGCTGTAAAAGTTCTGACGGGCGAGGTTGATTCTTATACTGGAAAAATTACCGTTGCCGTTCCATGTAATCTTATATCGCCTGATGGAAAAAGCCATATGGAGCTTTTGTCAGGTGTACTGGACGGTATAGAAAATTTAAAAATAATAGAGTATGAGTTTCCCGATTTTATGAACAGGGAAAACTCTATAAAAGCTATGAAAGAGATATTTGCCGATGCAGATGTTGTAGCATGTGCTGAAGGCCCGATTGATACTTTGGGCATAGGTGACAGTGTTTACGGAAGTTTTTCGGATACTAAGGCCAGTCAGGCTAGATCCGGTAAAAATCTTCTTAGGATCGCCAACATGCTTAACTGCAGTGCTATCGGTATTCCATGTGATGTTTTTTCAAAAGGGATTCTACTGTGTGGTCCAAGCGGAACAGCATGTTTTTCAAAACTTATCTCCCTTGCGGATCATGTGGCATATAAATTTATGCAAAGCAACCTTGTGCATGAGTACTTTCACAGATCTTTTCTGAGAAGACATAACGAATATACTTTCAAGGACGGTGACTGAAAATTATAAAAAACGGATATACATATATGCACGAACATATGAAGCTTGATCTTTCAGGTATAAAAAAGGATGAAGACTGCAGGCTTGACTGCTACGAGCAAACCAAATCCGAAGTATCCGAGCTTAAAGAAAAAGGTGTTTCAAATATAGTTGAAGTGACCAATATAGGCATGGGGAGAGATATCAGCTATGTAATAAAGCTGATGGAAGAAACAGGCATGAACTTTATTTTCTCAACCGGGTTTTATAAAGATCCTTTTCTTCCCAAGTACGTTATGGACAAAAGTGAAAAAGAGCTTTCTAAGATAATGGAGGGTGAGATTCTTAGAGGAATAGACGGATTGGGAGCACATGCCGGGATAATAGGAGAGGTCGGAACATCTCTTGATACAATCACCCCCTCCGAACTCAAAGTTTTTAAAGCAGCCTGTATAGCCCATAATAATACAGGAGTGCCCATAACTACACACACTACTCTGGGCAGCATGGCCATAGAACAGATAGAAATATTCAAAGAGTACGGAACCAATCTGGATAAGATAATAATAGGACATACAGATTTAAAGGGAGACGCACAGTATATAAAAAAGATAATCAATCTGGGAGTTTACGTAGAGATAGACACAATAGGAAAAGAAAACTATCTCAGTGATGAAAAGCGTTTGGAAATGGTTCACTACCTTTGCAGCGAGGGATATTCCGAAAGGATGGTGCTTTCAATGGACATAACAAGAAAGTCACATATGAAGGCTTTCGGGGGCAAGGGATACAGTTATCTTCTTGATTTTTTTGTTCCTCAGCTCAGAAAGGCCGGAACCAGAGAGGAAGATATTCAGAATATGCTTAAAAACAATCCATTGAAAATTTTTGGGAGTGATGTGTTGTGATATTTAATACTTATCCTTTGGAATCCTTGACAGTTGAACAGGCAAAAGAACTCCAGTTCAGGATGATAGAGTGCATAACCCGCAATTTTACGGGAAAAGAAATATTAAACAGGGGCGATCTTGGAGTTTCTTTAGGTATTAATATGCCTCATACCACCCAACAAGCAGAAAAAGCCATAAGTGATTTTTTTGCTGTAGAGTCGGCAATTCTTGTAAGAGGTGCAGGAACAGGAGCCATAAGATGTGCCATGATTTCCTGTCTTAACCCATCAGATACAGTGCTTATTCACGATGCCCCGGTTTATCCAACCACAGGCGTAACAATAAAAAGTATGGGACTTAATACCGTCTGTGTTGATTTTAACAAAATTGAGGACATAAAAGAAAAATTACACTGTAATCCCCAGATAAGTGCTGTGATAATCCAGCATACACGGCAGAAGATTGATGACAGATACAGTCTGGAGCAGGTTATCCGCTGTATAAAAGATGAAAAACCTGAGCTTACAGTTATTGTAGATGACAACTATGCCGTCATGAAGACTCCTCAAATAGGTGTACAGTGCGGAGCAGATCTTTCAGCTTTTTCAGCATTCAAACTTCTTGGACCTGAAGGAATAGGATGTATAATCGGGAAAAAAGAGTTTATAGACAAAATAAGAGCAATGAACTATTCGGGAGGCGGTCAGGTTCAGGGTCATGAAGCATTGGACGCTCTCAGCGGCATGATCTATGCCCCGGTAAGTCTTGCCATACAGGCAGAGGTAATTCAGGAGGTTTTTGAGTATATAAACTCCGGAAAAATCAAGGGAGTAAAAAAAGCTTACATTGCCAATGCACAGTCTAAAGTGCTTTTGGTCGAATTTTACGAAGATATCGCAGCAAAGATTCTTGTACTTGCCCAGGAGCTGGGTGCGATTCCAAATCCTGTCGGTTCAGAGTCAAAGTATGAGTTTTGTCCTCTTTTTTACAGGATTTCCGGTACATTCAGACAGGCAGATCCTCTGCTTGAAAAAAGAATGATAAGAATAAACCCTATGAGAAGCGGTGCGAAAACAATCATAAGAATACTCGAACAGTCGGTTTCTTCCGTAATGAGTGTGAGGTGAAGCCATGTTTTTGGAAAAGACCATAAAAAGAAACCCAAAACTTATAGAGGCTGCTTTTGAGCTTCACCGGAGCGGTCAGATATCGCCTGACACCTATTTAATAGATATCAACACTTTAACCGCCAATGCACAAAAGATAAAAAAAGAAGCTGATAAATACGGAGTAAAGCTTTACTTTATGACCAAGCAGCTTGGAAGAAATCCTTTAATTGCATCAAAAATTTCAGAGATAGGTTACGAGGGAGCAGTTACAGTTGATTTCAGGGAAGCTCAGAATCTTATTGAAAATAACATAAAGATAGGAAATGTCGGACATCTTGTACAGATTCCCAGCAACAGCATAAAAAAGATTCTTATGGCAGACCCCTTGATAGTTACAGTTTATTCATACGATAAGATAAAAGAAATTGACATGCAGGCTTGTGCACTGGGAAAAATACAGGAAATAATGCTGCGCATATATGACGATAAGGACGAGATATATCCTTCACAAAACGCCGGCTTCAGGCTCCAAGAGCTTACAGAGCTTATAAGTAGTATAAAAAAACTTAAAAATGTAAAGCTTGCCGGTCTGACCTCTTTTCCATGTTTCATATATGATGAAAAGCAGAGAGATATTATGCCTACGCACAATGTTCTTACATTGAAAAAAGCAGAAGAAATTTGCAGTAAAAACGGTATTCCAATCACCCAGATAAATATGCCGTCCGCTACCTGTGTCAGGACAATCCAAAAGATAGCAGATCTGGGTGGAACACATGGAGAACCCGGGCACGGACTTACCGGAAGTACGCCTATGCACAGGGATTTTGACCTTGAAGAACTTCCTGCTGTGGTTTATGTTTCCGAAGTATCGCATAACTTTGAAGCAAGCGCATATATTTTTGGTGGAGGACATTACCGGCGTTCACACATGGAGAATGCAATTGTTGGCAGAAGTATGACTGACAGCATTCAGGATAAAGTCATAACGCCTGATCCGCAGAGCATAGACTATCATATACAGCTGCAGCACAGTCATGAAGTAGGCAAGTGTGTGGTTATGTCTTTCAGATCACAGATCTTTGTTACCAGAAGCCATGTTGCAGTGGTTGACTTATCGGGCAGACAGATAAATTTGCTGGGAGTCTATGACAGCCAAGGAAAAATAATCGGGAGATGAGTTAATGGGAAAGTTTATAGTTATAGTACTTGACAGCTTCGGAGTAGGCTTCATGGAAGATGTACCAAGAATAAGACCTCAAGATAACGGTGCAAATACAGCTTTACATATATTCGAAAAAGTAAGCGGGCTTAAACTCAGCGGGCTAGAAAAACTGGGACTGATGAATGCTCTGAATCATGAAACGGATGTCATGAAAAAAAATCCCATGGCAGTATGGGGAAGGTCGGCACTTATGCACTTCAATGCAGATACCTTTTATGGACATCAGGAGATAATGGGTACAAAACCCAGGCGTCCTGTCATGGAACCTTTTTCAAAATCAATTGATGCAGTAAGTGAAAAGCTTATCCGAAACGGTCACAGTGTAGATTTTATAGGTCAAAACAATCTTAGGGTGCTTTTAGTCGACGGCTGCGTAACGATAGGAGATAATCTTGAGGCAGACGGCGGACAGGCATACAACGTTACTGCCACTTTTGATAAGATTGCGTTTGAAAAAGAAGTTGAGATTGCCAGAATAGTAAGAGAAGAGGTTCATGTATCAAGGGTAATTGTTTTTGGAGGAAAGAATGTTCCGGTTGAAAAAATTATCGGAGCATATGAGATAAAAGACTGGATATATGCCGGAATAAATGCACCCGGATCCGGAGTATACGATGAAGGATACTTCGTCCAGCATCTTGGCTACGGAATTGATTCAAGGGTACAGGTTCCCTGTCTGCTGGGAAAAAAAGGAATAAAAACAGTTTTGATAGGCAAAGTAGCCGATATTGTTGAAAACCCATACGGAGAAAGTATTCCCGGTGTCGATACAGCGTATGTAATGGAAAAGACCATAGAGAAAGCCATGGAAATGGAAACCGGTTTTATATGTACCAATGTTCAGGAAACAGATCTTGCCGGACATAAGGAAGACAGCTTTCTGTATGCCGACAGACTCAGTGTTGCAGACGTATATATAAGCAGGCTTATGCCTATGCTCAATCCACAGGACATCATGATAATCATGGCAGATCACGGAAATGATCCGACAATAGGTCACTCACACCATACAAGAGAAAATGTCCCTATACTGATATACAAAGAGGGTGTTCAGAATATTTTTATAGGTGAACGCAAAACCCTTTCAGATATAGGAGCAACCGTTGCTGAGTATTTTAATGCTGAAAAACCTGAAAACGGGGAGTCATTTCTGAAGCTTATATCAAAAAAAGAGGAGTGCTGACTATGAAAACAATGGATATACTTTTACAGAATGAAACAGGTCTTCATGCAAGGCCTGCATCCGAGTTTGTAAAGCTTGCCAAAAGTTTTGAAGCTAAAATAACTTTGGTAAAAGACGGAAAAGAGTACAACGGCAAAAGCATTCTGAACGTTTTGGGAATGGGAGCCGGCAAAGGTACCAAAATAGAACTCAGGGCAGAAGGGGAAGATGAAGAAACTGCTTTGGAAAAATTAAGTGAACTCGTAAAGTCTTTCAGCGAGTAGGTGATGATATGAAGGGCACAGCAGTTTCACCGGGTATAGCCATAGGAAAGGTATTCCTTTTAAAAAAAATTGAAGTTGAAAGTCTTCAAAAAAACTCTGACGATCCGCAGAAAGAGCTTGCAATACTAGAAACAGCTCTTAAAAAAAGTGCTTTGGAGCTGGAAAAACTCATACAAGCTTCCGGAGAGAAGCTCGGAGAAACCGATGCGGGTATTTTTCAGGCTCATCTGATGATTTTGCAGGACGATGAGTTTGTTCAGACGGTCAGAGACCATATTCAAGCAGAGAAACTCTGCGCTGCCTATGCTGTCGTGAAAACAGCAGAAGACTTTTATATACAGTTTATGCAGATAGAAGACGAGTATATACGTGAAAGGGCTGCCGATGTGAAAGATGTCGGAATGAGAGTAATAAAAAGTATTCTTGGAACAGGGACAGGACTTGAAGCTATGCCGGACGGTTCTGTAATAGTTGCCCAGGAGCTTTCACCTTCAGATACAGCATCTATGGACAGTCAAAAAGTCTGCGGCATAATAACGGAAAGTGGTGGCAGAACCTCACATGCAGCCATAATAGCGAGAAATCTTGGAATTCCTGCTATCGTAGGTGCTGGGGGGATAACAGAACAGGTTGAAACAGGAACTTTTATAGTATTTAATGGTGAAAGCGGAGAGATCTTTATCCAACCGGATGGAGAGCTTGTAAAAAAATATATTGAAATGAAAGCTGTCAAGGAGAAACACAAAAAACTGCTCATGCAGTTCAAAGATAAAAAAACTTTTACTCATGATAATCATCAGGTTGAACTTTATGCGAACATTGCCTCACAGAACGATACCTCTGCCGCACTTGAAAATGGTGCCCAGGGAGTCGGACTTTTCAGGACAGAGTTTCTATATATGAACAGAGACAATGAACCTTCGGAAGAAGAGCAGTTTGTGATCTATAAAAAAGTACTTTCGGATATGAAATCAAAGCCGGTTATAATAAGAACCCTTGATATAGGTGGAGATAAAAACGTTCCATATCTCGGACTCGAAAAAGAGGACAATCCTTTCCTTGGATTTCGTGCCATAAGAATATGTCTTGAAAAGAAAGAGATGTTTAAAAAACAGCTAAGAGCGATACTGAGGGCAAGTATTTTCGGAAGGGCAAGAATAATGTTTCCCATGATAAGCTGTCTTGAAGAACTAATGACTGCCAAAGAAATAATAAGCGAATGTATGCAGGAGCTTGATAAAAGATCTATAGAATACGACCGTTCAATCCAGATAGGAATAATGATTGAAGTACCTTCAGCCGCTGTGATCTCGGATATTCTGGCCAAAGAATGTGACTTCTTCAGTATTGGTACCAACGATCTTATTCAGTATACAACAGCTGTTGACAGAATGAATCCTAAAATAGCCGAGCTTTACAATCAATATAATCCGGCAGTGTTGAGGCTTATAAAAACAGTTATAGAGAATGGCCATAAAGAAAAAATTGATGTTGGAATGTGCGGAGAAGCAGCCGGAGATGAGATTATGGCCTATCTTCTCCTTGGACTGGGACTTGATGAATTTTCAATGTCTCCTCCTTGTATACTCAATATCCGACGTCTTTTCTCCCTTGCTGATATGAATGAGGCTGTCAATGATGCTCAAACGGTTCTTACGATGAAGGATGCCCGGGAGATAAAGAAGTTTCTTGAAGAAAGAAATAAAAAAATTTCAGAAAGATAAAAAAATCCCACGAAAATATTTTCGTGGGATCTTTTTATTGCAGGGGTACTAAAGGGAAAAGCTTTGGGCATTTTCCATTTCAGTAAACATATTGAAGTATCTCTTTTTATTTTTCATAAGTTCCGAATGACTTCCGGCTTCTTCTATCCTGCCTTCGTTAAGCACGATTATCTGGTCAGCATCTTTAATTGTATTTAGCCTATGAGCTATAACCACAACGGTTTTATTTGCAGTAACCTTTTTAAGTGCTTTTCTTATTTCATGCTCATTGTCTGCATCCAGAGAAGCTGTAGCTTCATCAAGAAGTATTACTGGAGCATCCTTCAAAAGAGCACGGGCTATTGAAATTCTCTGTTTTTCACCTCCCGAAAGAGTGGATCCTCCCTCTCCAATAACGGTCTGATATCCCTGATCCATCTGTACTATAAAGTCATGGCACCTTGAAAGCTTGGCCGCCTGTACAACTTCATCATGTGTAGCATGAGGGTTGCCCAGCTTGATATTATTCTCAACAGTGTCATTAAGCAGGTATACTTCTTGGAAGATCATACTTATATGTTTCAAAAGAGAGTCTGGATTTATATCCCGTATATCCTGTCCGCCTAGGGTAATTTTTCCCTTGTTTATATCCCAGAATCGTGCAATAAGACTTGTGATAGTGGTTTTCCCTGACCCTGACGGCCCTATAAGAGCAGTTGTTGTACAGTGTGGGGAAGAGAAGCTTATGTTTTTTAAAGTTCCTTCATCCTTTTCATATTCAAAGCTTACATCACTGAACTGTATATCGTAGTTTTTAAAATCCGGTTCATCTGTCGTGTATCCGACAGCCTTTTCGTTATACACGTTTATAAGCTTGTCACTTGCAAGCTTAAGATACCTGAGCATGGCATACTGAGTAGAAAAACCTCTTAAAATATTTGTTAGTGCTATACTTATGACTATGAAGGAGAAGTATTCTACCTTCCCTATTGAGCCGGATATAAACTCAGATGTGGCTATTATAAGCAGAACAGGAGAAAGAATATCCGTAATCATCTGAAATATCAATACGTAAGGTGCCATAGCCACTTCTGTACGTATGCTTTCTCTTTTAAGGTCGTCAAAGGACTTTTCAAGCCTTTTAAACTTTTCACCAGTAAGGTTATGGGATTTAAACACCTGTATTCCTTTCATATATTCAACCATTCTGGAAATAACGTTGTTCATGACTTCTTTTTTTATAGCACCTATTTTAGCTCCCTTTTTTGAACCTAATAATATTATGGGAACGGCAGCTGCGACTACTAAAAGTTGTATAAGTCCCAGCATAGGATTTATGAAAAAAGTTATTATAAGAAGATATGCCGATAGTATAAGAGTCTTTATCAGATCACTTGTGGTATGGGTTATAACCTGTTCAAAGTCCTGAAGATCATTGGTCATGATGTTTGAAATGTTTCCTATACTGTTTTTGTTAAAATAACCGAGGTTAAGGTTTCTCAGATGATCACCCAGCGTTATGCGCATCTTTTCTATAGCTCTTGCACCCTGTTCCTGTATCCCGGTATATCCTATTCTGACAACAATATTTCTTAAAACAAACGCAACTCCCATAATAACAGTATATACAAGAATTTTTTCGTAGGAGAATTGATTCTTTATAAGATCGAGTATGACGAAAAACATCATCATATAATTTACCATATGGAAAAGAGAATCAAAAACCAAAAAGAAGATGGGTTTGCGCAGCTTATCAAAACCGCTTTTGGTAAGCTGTTTTATCTCACGTATCATCAGCACACCTCCTTTTCCAGAGTATCCGCATAGTAAAGATTCCACATATGCTTATAAGTGCCGTTTTTTTGCATAAGCTGAGTATGTGTGCCAGTCTCGCTTATCCTGCCTTCATCCATTACAACTATAAGATCGGAATTTTTTATGGTATAAAGCCTGTGTGCGATTATAACCGCTGTTTTATTTTTAAGCAGTTCCTTAAGAGCCTGCTGTATTTTGGATTCATTTTCTATGTCCGAATAAGAGGTAACTTCATCCAAAACTATTACAGGCGAGTTTTTGAGTATCGCACGTGCTATTGAAATCCTCTGTTTCTCTCCACCGCTCAGCTTTATCCCGCCTTCACCGAGCATGGTCTGGTATCCCTTTGGAAGACTCATTATAAAATCATGTATCTGAGCTTTTTTAGCCGCAAGGAAGACCTCTTTTTCGGTACTTTCTTTTCCCATGCGTATATTTTCGTATATACTGTCATGAAGCATAAAAACATCCTGAAAAACAAACGAAACGTTATTCATAAGAGTTTTATAAGGTATTTCACGGATATCGGTTCCGCCGATGCTTATGCTACCCTCATTTACATCCCAGAACCTTCCCAGAAGCTGGCCAACTGTAGTCTTTCCAGACCCAGAAGGGCCAACAAGGGCAATAGTTGAACCTTGGCGTATTTTGAGAGAAAAGTCTTTTATAACAAACTTGTTTTCATACCTGAAAGAAACATTGCTGTACTGTATATCGCCCTGAACCGGTTTTCCAAGGTCTAAAGCACTGTCGGACTGCACGGGACTGTTCATTATATCCTTAATCTTTCCAGCTCCTTTGAGAAGCATGGCAAAGTTTCCGCCAAACTCCAGAATTGCTTTGAATGAAGAAAGAAAGTTGGAACAAAGAAGAATAAAAAGTATATAGGTCGCTATATTTATACTGTTGTTAAGAAGCATTATCCCGCCTATAGGAATTATAAAAAGAAGTCCTGAGTCAATAAGAGTTAGGAATAAAGAATAATATGGAACAGTATCATGAGTAATCTCAATCCAGTAGTCAGCATATTCCTTAGTTGTATCCTTATATGTTTTAAAAGACTTTGCCGAAAGGTTAAACGCCTTCATTACATTCATAGCACTTATATACTCCATAATAGTTGAGTTGAGTTTTTGCAGAAGCTTATGATACTTTTCCATTCTTTTTCCATAGCTTTTAAACATCCAGCTTTGAGAAAAAATCCCTACCAAAACCGGTATGAAAAGAACTAAAGCCAGTTTGTAATTAAGATAGATCATAAAACCCAAAAAAACAAGGGGAGCTGCTATAGCCGCAGCCATGTCAGGTATCTGGTGGGCTATAAAATTTTCTAGCTTTTCAATATCTTCATTTATAATACGCTTAAGCGAACCGGTCGTGTTTTTCTTAAAAAAGCCCATATTCATGCTTGAAATATGCTTTATAAGATTCATACGTATTTCGTAAAGGATATTAAAAGCGGCAACGTGAGAGAAGATGCCTGAACTGACAAAAAGAATGAGCCGTATCACAGCAAAGACAGCCGTAATTATGGCTAAATTTTTAATTCTTTCATAGTCCAGACTCTCTTTAAAAAGTTCCATTATCATGTTGTACATAAGAACATAGGGTACTATAGAAAGCACCATGCTTATTACACTGAGCAGAGCAGAAGTTATAAGCTTGTACCTATGCTTTCCCGCCTGATGCAGCAGAAATGAAAAATCACTTTCCTTTTTGAAAGTATGCTTCATTAAAATGCACTCCTTTACCGTTTTGAGCGGTGAGCAGTATTAAGTATTTTATGTATACTAGCCTACATTATATCAAAGAATTATAAAGAAGTCAAGCTTTGAAAAAGATAACTATAAAAGACATCTTAGTAGTTTAAACTACTAAGATGTCTTTTATAGAAGATTATATAGCTGTGATATAATTTTCCCATGTACATAAAACCGGAGGTGACAGCCATGGGTAGTATTGAAATAGACCAGCAAAAAAAGAAAGTTCTGATTGAAAAAATAAAAGTTTTTTATTCCAAAGAAATGGAAGAAGAAATAGGCGAGTTTAAGGCAAAGAAGCTTATGGATTTTTTTATGAACGAACTTGCCGTCCAGATCTACAATATGGCAGTTGAAGATGCTAAAGAGTACATGTCCCAAAGGATAGAAGATTTACTCAGCATTCAAAAATACTGAATGAGCATTCAAAAATACTGAATTAGCATTCAAAAATATTTAAAAACCAACTACCGGGTTATTTTCCGGTAGTTGATTTAAACTTGTTACGATATGGTTATTATCGTTTTTCAGAGCAAAAAATTTTTATTGCATCGTGCATATACTTGGCAAGACCCTGAGCATATTTTTCAAAAAAGGCGGTGAATCTTTCGTCGGAGATGTAAAGATCCGCAAGTCCGCTGTATATTTCGATGGAACAGTCATAAAAGTTATCGTTTATCATCTGGTAGTGTTTTGAGATAACATTCTGTACCGTTTTATCTGCAGGATCCATGTTCATAAGCCCTTTCATTTCTTTCATAAGTGAATCGCCATATTCCATGATGTCCTCCCATTCTTTTTTGGAGTATGCTGAAACTTTTTCAATACTTTGCTCAACAAGAGAGTTAGAGTACTTTTCTCTTGCTTGTTGAGTGTACTCTCTTATTTTTTTATCTTCAAATGGGCTGAACATCTCTTCTTCGTTCATCTCTAAGCCTCCTTCAAGCGCTTTTATGTTCCTATCTACGTTATTTATAAGCTCATCAAGCCTCTGCCTTTTGTTTAAGAGAAGCTCTTTGTGTATCTGGAGTGCCTTACGGCGGTCAAAGTTTTCACTGTCGAGTATCTCTTTTATCTGAGCAAGAGTGAAGCCCAGTTCTTTAAAAAATAGTATCTGCCGGAGTTTTTGCAGTTGAGTTGAAGTATATATTCTGTATCCGTTTGCTCCTTTTCCGTCTGGGCAAAAAAGTTTCACATGGTCATAATGATGGAGGGTTCTTACGGTTATTCCTGCCATGTCGGCGATCTGCTTTATGGTATAGTACTTCATCCTTCACCTCAGTTTTATTATATACTATTACGTAACGTCATAGTCAAGTAAAAAAATCTGCTATCCAAAGTTAGAATAGCAGATAAATTTAGAGTTTTTTATTTGATGGAAAGAATCTTGCCGGTCAGGTTTTTAAGTATGAAGTCTGCCTGTTCGGCATTCTTCTGTTTTGAATACTCTCTAAGATCAAGGCACATGGTAACAATGGCATCCAGTTTGAAAAAACCGCTGCTTCCCTTAAGCTTGTGAGCAAGTTTATCAAGGGTCTCATAGTCATTTTTCTTTAAACATTCACGCATATTTTCAATTATGGTTTCAGCTTCATTTATGTAGTTCTGGAAAAGTTTTTCGGCTTCAGCTCTGTCAAAAACAATATTTTCAGCTATATAGTCAATGGCTTTTTCAGTTTCATTTGAATGAATCTTTTCGTTTTTCTGAAGTGGACGCAGTTCATACTGGGCATCTTTTATGTACTTGAAAAGTATCATGTAAAAATCCGGAAGTTC
>Ga0208826_1002408_pt1 | contig 13919 bp, 8 predicted proteins | sample AD_UKC115_MetaG_FD_184451 | JGI IMG/M metagenome (GOLD analysis project Ga0208826, IMG submission 184451) | Active sludge microbial communities of municipal wastewater-treating anaerobic digesters from Hong Kong - AD_UKC115_MetaG (SPAdes)... | ecosystem: Engineered > Bioreactor > Anaerobic >...
TGTTCGTTTGTAGCTCATCAACTGGTTATCATAATTGTAAGCACTTCTGGCAAAAGCATGGGACAGCCTGGTGGAAACAGCCAGATTAAATCCCGAGGTTAGAGTCATACTGGCCGGGTTTAAAAAGGCGGCTTGTGGACCTGGAAAGCTAAGAATTGTCTCGCCGGCAGCCGCAGCCAGTGGAGAATATATACCCAGAATATTAATGCTGCCCAGTGGATGACCGAAGTACACATCAGATTGGGCCAGCAGATTAGTGGCGGGGAATAAAATCAAGCTAACCGCCATAACTCCATGAAAAAAATACCACCGTTTTCTTTTCTCGCTCATCGAAACCCTCCTCTATAATTTCTACAGCCAGCGTGATTATATTTAAGCTCTGTCCATCCTGTCAATATTTTCAATTTCTTCTCCATTAGGTTCTTCAATCCTTTAAAAATCTCAGCCTTAAATTTAATATCCCCCAATAAACTGGACAGAGGACGAAGTTCGACTGAAGCCAACTTTTAATTAGCGGGAAAGGATGGAACTATACTGCGAGGAAGGTCTAATGGCCCTAACACCAACGTGGCGCCTGGCGGGTAACTTTTACAAATGAGAGCGTTCATCCAGAATGACCAGGGTTTTGTCTTCAGCCAGGATATCATAGACATATTGATATTCACCTGGCCCCTGGCCGTAGGAACCTATAGATCTCTTGCTCTGTCCATCAATCGAGATGACTATGATTTGATGCAACCTGCTATCAAAAAAGACAAACTCTCCCCGCGGGCTTATTCTGCCGACCGCTGGTGAACCAATATCAGGATAATCAGAGAGATTAAGAACAAGCTCAACCTGAAGCTCGGGCAGCGACTTAATATCAGGAAGCGCCTGAGAAGATTCCCGGCGACAGGTAATAGTCAATCCTGATATAACTAAAATCAAAGCCAGCAGAAAACAGAGTTTTTTGATTCTTATTCTGGCCAGCCCCTTTTTTGGATTATACTTCGTTCTGAGCCCGGTAATAAAACAATAAGAAGCTCAAACACCCGGGCTAAACCTTTCAGCTGGATTTAGAATGGAAAGAATTTTTATAAAAATATATAATAAAAAGGGCGGAGCTATCGAGGAGGATTTTAAAAGTAAGATTTATATTAACTCACCAAAGTTAGCCAGGGTTAATTAGAATGTATGAAGCTATCTTTAAAAGTGCAATCCTGTCTATTTCCAATTACAATTTTACTCCCTTCGCCCTGACCGTCTTTCTGACCGGCTGGCTAGCCCTGGCCATTGGCATCCTGGTTTTAATCAGGGAAAAAGCCTCCAGGGAGAGTTTTCTCTTTTTCCTTATTACCTTAGCCATATTAATCTGGCTAGGTCCTAACTCATTTATGTATGCTTCCCCCAATGAAGAAACGGCTCTCGGCTGGTCGAGATTGTCTTTCGTCGGAGTATCTTTTATCCCTTCCACCTTTTTCCAGTTTACCATTTTTGCCCTCCGAACCTCTCGTTCAAACCAGAAAAAGGCCTGGTTGGGGTGGATTATTTCTTTCTTTTTCTCAGTTATGGCCTTGACCAGCGAAAGGTTTTACTCGGGGATGCAGCAATATGGCTGGGGATATTATCCTCGCTATACATGGATAGGCATTCCCTTTTTAATTTTCTTTTTCTTCATGCTTGTTTCCAGTTTCTGGCAATACTACCAAAAGAGCCGACAAGCAACTTCCGAACTGGTTAAGCTCAGGACAAGGCTCTTTTCTCGCGCTTTCTCAACGGCCGGTCTGGCTGTAATTGATTTTTTGCCAGCTTTAGGAATTAATGTTCCATCTCTGGGCTTTATCCCTATTCTCTCTTTCGCCTTTCTCGGTGCCCCGGTTATCTGGCGGTATCATCTGGTGGATATTACCCCGGCTTTTGCCAGTCAGGAAATCATAAATAATATGAGCGACGCCCTCCTGGTCTTCGATCGTGAAGGACTGGTTCAACTGGTCAATCCCGCTTTCTGCCAGCTGCTGGAGAAAAAAGAAGATGAGTTAAAAGGGTTCCCAGCCCGGACCATCTTACCGGGCCTTTTTAGCTCCAGAGAAATCCAATTGGCACTGGACAACGGTTCAAGGGCCAAGTGCTCCTTTACGTTTAATCTGAAAGACAACAGAGAGCTTTGTCTTGAAGCCTCGCTTTCTCCCATCCAGAAGGCATCGGGCGAAGTCTTAGCCTGGGTGGTTCTAATAAGAGACATTACCGAATTAAAAAAGGCTCAGGAAAGACTTGCTCAATCTGAAATGAGGTATCGAACAATTTTTGAAAATACCGGTTCAGCTACGATTTTAATTGAAGAAGACATGACCATCTCTCTCGTCAATCATCAGTTTGAAGAGCTGGTCGGTCTTCCTGAGGAAAAAATTGAAGGCAAAAAAAAATTTACAGAATTTTTTATACCTCCCGATGTCTTCCGGATGGTTGAATACCATCAGAAGCGGCGGATAGATCCTGAGGCTGTTCCCAAAAAATATACTTCACACCTCATAGATCAAGAAGGAAAGATCAGGGAAGTTCTGGTCAGCGTAGATGTTATCCCGCAAACCAGCCAGTCAGTAGCCTCTTTGATGGATATGACTGACCTCAGACTGGCCGAAGAACAGATCGCCTTTCAGGTCGATATGCTAAGTCGGCTTTATCAAGGAGCTCGCGCTCTATCTGAAACTCTCGATTTAGAAAAACTGGCCGGATTGGCTGTCCGCTACTCGGTCCAGGAGTTTGGCGCCAGATCGGCTTTTCTCCTGGTTCAAAATGAGGGAAAAGAATGGCAGACTCTTTCTGTCTTTCCCGAATCATTTTCCCAGGTACTTCAAGGCTGGCTCAATACGGAGGAAAAGAACCGGTTCATAATCGATTTGATGCACAGAGACTCTCCACTGGAAGTTAATCTAACCGTACCATCTCCTTATCCCCGGTTAGAAGAAACAGTTAAAAAACTACCGGTGAAAGCTGTAGAAGCCTTCCTTCTCGGAAAATCTTCAGAACCATGGGGAGCTTTAATCTGGCTGGTGGATGAACCGGGTTTTTTGTCTTCTGACTTAGCAGCCTTTGTTCAGACTTTTGTTCAGCAGATAATTACCTCTGGTGAGCAGGCCAGACTTTTTTCCAGACTCCAGAGGTACATCGAGATGATGAGGAGCCTGTACTCTATCGAACGAACCATCGCCTCCAGTCTGGATCTACAAATGGTTCTTGATTTTACACTGCAGGAGGCCATGCATCACCTGAAAGTTGATGCCAGCTGTGTCTATTTGATTGATTCTTCCTCCTCAGTTCTGCATTACAAAGCTGGCCTCGGATTTCTTCACCCAGAAGCCATACCGGTCCGACTCAGGCTCGGCAACGGAACGCTGGATTCTGTAGTTATGGAACGAAAGCAGCTGTTTATTGACGATTTAAGAAAAGAACCGCTGGCTTCTTTTCTTCCTCTTGTCAAGCAGGAACAATTCCAGTCTCTTCTCGCCATCCCCCTGGAAGCCAAAGGTAAAACTCAAGGAGCTTTGCTCGTTTTTAATCGCTCACCGCTTTATCCCTCTCCTGATCTGGATGAATTTCTAACCAACATAGGAGGGCAACTGGCCATTGCCATTGATAATATCGGCATGTTTGAAGAGCTGAACCGATCCCATCTGGAATTGACTATGGCTTACGATACGACAATCGAAGGCTGGGCCCAGGCTCTCGAACTTCGAGATCAGGAAACCGAGGGACATGCCAGGAGAGTGGCTGATCTAACCGTCAGATTGGCCAGGGCACTGGATGTTCCGGCTGAGCAACTGGTTCATATCCGCCGTGGTGCTATTCTCCATGATATCGGAAAGATGGGTATTCCTGATCAAATTTTACTTAAACCAGGACCTCTGACCATGGAAGAGCGGGAAATCATGAAAAAGCATCCAATTTATGCCCGCCAGCTCCTCCTCCCCATCAAATATCTTCACCCGGCAATTGATATTCCTTATTGCCACCATGAACGCTGGGATGGCACAGGCTATCCTCAAGGATTAAAAGGCGAACAAATCCCTCTCGCCGCCCGGATATTTGCAATCATAGACGTCTGGGATGCCCTGATCTCTGACCGGCCTTATCGCGCCGCCTGGCCGCAGGAAAAAGCTCTTAACTATATCAGGGAACAGGCCGGGCATCACTTTGATCCACACGTTGTGGAAAAATTCTTAGAACTCCTCCTTGAAGAGCTGGGAGAACCAAAGCAAGTTTCTAATTTAGACAGAAACTAATTCGCTTTGCCCTTGTTTCAAGTTGATTTAGAAAAAAGCTCCGGACGCTATCTATATTTTCTATTTTTCTTTTCATAACCCTTTGAGAAAAGGAATTATTCGGCTGTAGCGCCAGCGGGCCAACTACTTTAACCCGATCAGCTCATCAGGTCAAAAGATGTTAAGCTAAGTTTTTTATTTGCTTTAATTCCACTTTTAGCCATCAATACCGACCTGGAGGAATAAATATAATTTCCATATCAATCTTTATTATGCCTCTGGTTGAAAAACTTATAGAGGCTCTTCCGGACTGCAGACCGCGGTTTGAATTAAGACCGGGATTTCCTTAGAATAGTTTTTCTCCGAATAATAATACTTCATTTTTTGAGGGATTGAGCAAAGGTCATGAATCCGAAAAATTATAAAAAACCTGACTTTAGCTTGAAAGAAGCCAGAGCTATGGCTTCTAAAATCTATGGTTTGGAGCCAGCGGAAATTAAACCACTCCCTGGCGATCGCTCTCAGAACTTTTTGATACAAACTGCGTCCGCCAGGAAATATGTTTTAAAAATCTCATCTTCATTTGATCATCCAGAAGAACTCGACTTTGAGAACAAAGTCATCCTGAAGTTGAGCCAGGAACTCCCTGATTATCGCTTCCCGCTTCCACAGTTTGATCTAAGCGGTGAGCTCCTCAGCTGCTATGAGACCAGAGATGAAAACTTTTATCTCCGGCTTTTTGATTACGTGGAAGGGCCGAGCCTGGCCGATTTGCAGTCTGTGCCGCTATCTCTCTGGTCAGAAATTGGCCGTCTGCTGGCTCGAATAGACCTCGTCCTTAAGGATTTTTACCACGCCGGAAGTAGACGCGAGCTGCCCTGGGATGTGAAAAATGTCCTGTGGTCCAAAGATAGATTGAAATATGTCTCTGATCCGGTTAAAAGGAGGCAGCTTGATTATGCTCTTCTCCAGATCGAGACTTATCTCCTGCCTGTCTCAACCGGGCTTCGGCGCCAGGTTATCTATGGCGATGGGAATGAGCATAATTTTATCCTACAGGTAAAAAAAGAAGCTTATCGTCTGATCGGCCTGATAGATTTTGGCGACATGAGCGATAGCTTTCTGGCCGCCGAGCCAGCCATTGCCCTGACCTATGCCCTGATGAAAGCACCTGAGAGACAAGAAGAAGCAGTAAAAACGCTCCTTGCCGCCTATCATAAAATCAATCCGCTGCAGTCAGCCGAACTCAATGTTCTTTATTATCTGATACTGGCGCGCCTCGTGATCAGTCTGACCATGGCTGCCTGGAGGCATCAGGCTGAGCCAGAGAATAAGTATATGACGGTGTCAGAAGAGCCGGGCTGGAAACTGCTAAATATTCTGCTCACTTCCAACCCGGAAAAATGGCGGCGCCTTTTTTATAAAAGCTGCAAAGTCGAGCCGGCCCCTCTCTTCCTCGAAAGCGAAAAACTCCTCCGATTCAGGAACGAGCATATCTCCAAAGCTATGAGCCTCACCTACCGCCAGCCAATGCATCTCACCCGAGGTGCAGGCCAGTATCTTTTTGATGACCGTGGTGGAGCTTATCTGGATTGTGTTAATAATGTTTGCCACCTGGGACACTGCCACCCGCGCGTCGCCCGAGCTGTTGCCCGCCAGATGGCCATACTCAACACCAATACCCGCTATCTTTACGACGTGCTAGCCCTTTATGTGGAAAAGCTTTTGTCCAAGTTTCCGGCGAAGTTTCAGTACTGCTTTCTGGTTAACTCCGGTAGCGAAGCCAATGACCTGGCTCTACGTCTGGCCAGAAATTATACTGGCGGAAGTGAAATGCTGGTTCTCGATGGGGCCTATCACGGAAATCTGACTTCGCTCATTGAAATCAGTCCATATAAATTTGACGGGCCGGGAGGAAAAGGAGCTCCACCTTTCGTCCATAAGCTCGCCACTCCCGATCCCTACCGCGGCCAGTATCGCGGCCGCACTGAGGCAACCGGTCTGAAATACGTCGCCGACGCCAGGCAGATCATTGAAGATTTAAACGCAGCGGGCAAAAAGCTCGTCGGCCTGATCGCCGAACCAATGATGGGCTGTGCCGGTCAAGTCATTCCGCCACCTCGTTATTTAAAGCATCTTTTTGACCTGGTTCACCAGGCTGGCGGAATCTGCATCGCCGATGAAGTGCAGGTTGGCTTCGGGCGCCCCGGACATTTTTTCTGGGGATTTGAAGCGCAGGAAGCCTCACCCGACATCGTCACCCTGGGAAAACCTATAGGCAATGGTCATCCCCTCGGGGCAGTGGTCACAACCCGTGAGATAGCTGAAGCTTTCGTGACCGGCATGGAATATTTCAACACTTTTGGCGGCAATCCGGTAAGCTGTGCCGCCGGACTGGCCGTTCTCGAAGCAATCGAAGAGGAAAATCTGCAGGAAAATGCACGCTCCGTTGGAGATTATTTTCTGAAAAGGCTCAAGGAACTTCAATCAACTCACAGGTTAATAGGTGATGTCCGCGGGCTGGGATTATTCATAGGAGTTGAGCTCGTCAAAGACAGAGAAACCAGACGGCCAGCGACCCGTGAGGCTGAACTCATTGCCGAAAAGATGAAAAAAAATAACATTCTGGTAACAACCGAAGGCCCTTACCATCAGGTGTTAAAGATTAAGCCAGCCATTATCTTTAGCAAAGATAATGTGGATTTATTCGTCGAGACCCTGGATAAAATTTTAAAAGAGCTCGCTTAGTCTGACTTTTTTAAGAATCTTTATCAGCCACAGCCAGCTCTGGCTTCAAGCGCTCAAAGACTAAAAAAATTAGAATTTATAACAAACGCCCAGGCTCATCATGTTGGCATCAGACACAATATGAAACATGGCTGACACCTCAAAGTTCTTGCCTAAGCCCAGGCCTGCTCCCAGCCTTAATCCAATATTGGTCTCATTGGCTGTAGCTGAGTTCGTAACCTGGGATATAGCACCAGCAGCCACAATCGCTGGTATTAATTCCGTCGTCACCTTGGCATGCCGAAAATAAGTTCCCAGCCCTCCGACCAGAAATAATCTTGTTTTCTCGAGGGGTAAATTGTATCTTCCATCCACGGAGACCACCACGTTTGATACTTTAAGGTCAGAATATTCATCGCCGCCAGTATTATAAAAAAAGTTCAGACCTGCCTGAATGTCCACCATCTTAAAAACCGGATAAAGGACCCCGGCCTGAAGATGGAAGCCCATATCGGCTACATTCGACCAATCACCTAATGGCAATTGAGCTCCAGCTCCAGCGTAAAAGTTAAGTTTTTTCTGATCCTGAGCAGAAAAGCCAAAAGTGACCAGCACTAAAACCAGACACAAAAGGCCTGCCACAACTTTTGAATTTTTCATAAGGACCTCCACTATAACATAAAGTTAAATTCTTTCTCTGATACCTGCTCCTGACTGGCAGGGAATACACAGTTACCACAGGATTCTGGATAAAGCCAGGCCTGAATCTATTTTGGCCGCAGCTTTAATTAGCTTTTAAAGCTACTGTTTTTTAAACCTGTTGTCAAGACCACAGGCAATCATCTTAGACATGTTTAGACATGGATAGACATTGTGTCGGGCTTTTACTTCACCTGAGGGCGCCTCATCTTTATTTTTTGAAGCGTTAATTCTACGAATTGCCATTTGATGGGAAGACTCTTCTGACGTCCATCAATTTTCTGGCCTGGAGGGATAACATCCTGCTCACAGCTTAATTTACAGCTTAATTTCAGGTCAGGTCCAGGCTTTTTATTTAAACCTCAGGCTTTTCTCCGGCGATTTTTTTATATCGCCGCTGAAAGAAGAAGGCCAACCGTCTCTATCACCTATCCATCGCCTGTACAATACGCGTCCAGGCCTGGCGGCTTCCAGACTATCCGCCGCTCGGCCCGTTAATCAGGTTGAACCGCGGTGCTAAATTTAAATAAAAAAATAAACAATTAGATAAACGCAAATAACAAATAAAACCTGTAAGATAGCTAAAATTAAAATAAACGGCAAAAAATGAGGCAGCGTCTGCGCCTTCCCCTCATCTTATTTTGCCTTCAAACTCGGGAGCAAGAACCGCTTTTGCGGCCGGTTAATTACTGCCAGCCGGTGCGCTACCCGCCTCGTTCCATCTTTGGAGACACGGGGAAGGAACAGACGCTGCCTTCCATACGCCTCAGGAAATAAAACTATTTCCCGGCTATTACTTTTCAGCTAAGAATGGGTACCTGTAATCGGTCGGCGGAACGAAGGTTTCGCTGATCGTCCTGATGCTGGTCCACTTGAGCAGGTTAACCTTGGTACCAGCTTTGTCATTTGTCCCGGAACCGCGGCTACCTCCAAAAGGCTGCTGTCCGACCACAGCTCCGGTCGTCTTGTTGTTGATATAGAAGTTACCAGCAGCATGACGCAGTCTCTGTTCCATCTCAACAATCGCTTTTCTATCTGTGGCGAAGATTGAACCGGTCAAGCCATAAGGAGAGGTTTCATCGCAGAGCTTCAGAGCTGCATCGAGTTCATTATCCTTATAGACATAGATGGTCAGCACAGGTCCAAAGATCTCTTCTTCCATCGTTTTGAATTTCGGATTGGTGGTTAAAATGACTGTGGGCTGAATAAAGAAGCCCTGGCTATCATCACAGCCACCGCCATAGATGATCTGAGCTTCGGAGGAATTACGGGCATAATCAATATAGGATTTAATGTTGTTGAAAGCAGCCTGGTCAATGACCGCGCTCATGAAATTAGTAAAGTCTTCGACGTCTCCCATTTTGATCGATGATATCTCGCTCAGCAGTCTGTCTTTTATGTCAGGCCAGAGGCTTTCGGGGATATAAGCTCTCGAGGTAGCCGAACATTTCTGTCCCTGATACTCAAAAGCACCTCTAATTATGGCGGCGACAGTGGACTCCAGATCAGCTGACTCGTGGACAAAAGCAAAATCTTTACCACCAGTTTCTCCAACCATTCTCGGGTAGGTTCGATATTTTCTTACATTGGATGCCACCGTCTCCCACATACCGTTAAAAACATCATTCGAGCCGGTAAAATGTATCCCGGCCAGCCATTCGCTATTCATAGCCGGGTTTCCAACCTGGCCGCCGCTGCCTGGCAGGAAGTTTATAACTCCGTCGGGCAAACCGGCTGCCTGCAAAATCTTCATTAAATAATGACCGGAATAAATTGCCGATGAGGCTGGCTTCCACAGAACAACATTGCCCATTTGTGCCGGGCTGGAAATTAGATTACAGGCAATGGCAGTGAAGTTAAAAGGCGTGACGGCGAAAACAAATCCTTCGAGCGGCCTGTATTCCATTCTGTTCCAGGCATCCGGTGAAGCCAATGGCTGCTCTTTATAGAGCTCGGTCATGTAATAACTGTTGAATCTCAGATAATCTATAACCTCACAGGCTGCATCAATTTCCGCTTGATGAACGGTCTTGCTCTGATTAAGCATGGTGGCCGCATTAATCACAGGCCGCCACGGCCCTGAAATCATGTCAGCTGCTTTCAGAAATATAGACATTCTGTGTTCCCAGGGCATATTCTCCCACTCCTGCCTGGCTTTCAAAGCAGCTTCAATCGCCGCTCCGACTTCTTTCTCTCCCGCCTTGTGATAAGTAGCCAGAACATGATTTTTATCATGAGGCAAAATACATTTCCCGGTTCGGCCAGTCCTTACTTCTTTACCACCGATGATCAGCGGGATTTCGATCTCGGTCGCTTTCATTTTTGCCAGCTGTTTTTTTAAGACCTCCTTCTCGACGCTGCCCGGCCTGTAGTCCAGTGTCGGTTCATTCTGAGGTCTTTCCAGGTTAAAAAGCCCGTTAGACATAACAATACCTCCTGTTATTATTTAGGATGCATCCCCCCCACGAGACCGAATCTGGCACAGACTAAGAGCTTGTTTTTACCTACAAGCTGCCAACGAAAAATCGGCGGCACACAAAATTCGCCCCGCCGAACTAGTCGTTCTCTGTACTTCTCTTCTTTCCAAGCGGGAGGCGCAACCGTTTCCAGCTACACCCTATCGGTCTTAAAACCATAGAACCTTTCTTTAGGTTAAAAGACTCGAAGAGAGTTAAACTAAATTTTTCAAGCAGATATAATAACGGATTTATCATACCTTAGTCAAGGGGAAAAACCAGATCCAGCGAAAGCACAAACTGTTAAAAGACTGAGTGTTAAGAATTGGTTTCATCAGCGGCTTTTTGGGGGCTTTCTGACTCCTCTTTTTCCTCTTGCTTGACCTTTTCCTTTGCCTCTTCCTTTACCTTTTTCTTCGCTTTTGATTTCCGTTCTTTTGGTTTCTCAGGCAGTCGGATGACAGTGGTGGTGGCTATCCGGTCATGCATTGATAGCCCTTCTCTATCCCACAGAACCTGCCAGAAGCCAAGGGAGGCAAACAGCCCTGAACAGAAATAGCCGTGGGCACGTTCAAAGCATTGATACCAGCCCAGGCGCCCTTCGTCCCCTAGGCTAATCACCTTCAGTCCGAATAACCTTTTGCCCGGCCGTGGCGCAGAAAATCCAGGAGGGCAGCTTCAAACTCAGGTTTGGTAAGTGTGGTTATATGGTCTCCTCCCGGGATAATTTTGATTTCGCCGTGGCCCAGGAGCTCTCTGGCGGTATTTATCTTATTCTTAACATGTTGTGATTTGTTTTCACCACGGATGAAAAGAACACACACCCGATAGGCCCTTTTTCACTTGACAAGTGGCAGGCTGCGGCTTATTTATTAACTGAACGGTTAGTTAAGAGGGTAAAAAGGCATGAGCCAGGGAGAGAAGGTACCGCAGAAATGGATTTATCTGGTAGTTTTCCGAGGTTTACATTAACTCAGGCTCTTATTCCGCCGGAACTGGCTTGATTCCCCTAGAAGCCAGCCGTCCGGCATTGCCCTCACCGGTCATTGCCTTTAGGGGAAAAAGGAGGTTTTACCATCAGGCAGGCAATGATGGCTGCCGTCAATAAATCATGGAGGTAAAGGGATGAATATGGTGTCCAGAAAGGCTGTTAATCTAGCCATAAAATATCTGTCCGAAGACCCGATGAAGAAGCTTCCCAAGCTTTTTGCTCTGGCTGAAGCGCTCGATCGTGGCCACCAGCGGACAGCCGATATCCGTAGAATACGGGGCTTCCTTGAGGATGAAAACAATAACTGGCATATCTATGCCAAAAGGCTATCAGAGGAAGTGGACCCCCGCTGCCTGAGAAAGGTCATGGAATGCTTTTTTGTTAATTCCATGCTCGACGGCATCCCAAGGGGTCGGGAAATAGAACAAAAATACGATATCAATGTCCCCTGGGTTATACTTCTTGATCCAACCAGCGCCTGCAATTTGTCATGTGTAGGATGCTGGGCGGCCGAGTACGGTCATAAATTCAACCTATCTTATGAGACCCTCGACTCAATTGTCCGCCAGGGAAAAGAGTTAGGCATTCATTTTTATATCTTCTCTGGTGGCGAGCCGCTCGTCAGGAAAAAGGATATCATCCGCCTGTGCCGTGCCCATCAGGACTGCTACTTCTTTGCCTTTACCAATGGCACCCTGGTCGATGACGAGCTCTGCCGCGAAATGAAGGAAGTTGGCAATTTCTCACTGGCTTTTTCCATAGAAGGTGATCGCGAGGCAACTGACTTCCGGCGGGGCGAAGGAACCTATCAAAAGGTCATTGACGCCATGGACCGCATGCGCCAGCACCGGCTTCTTTTCGGTTACTCAGCCTGCTATCACCATTACAATACCGAAAATGTCATCTCTGATCAGTTTGTAGATGATATGATTGAGCGGGGCTGCCGCTACGCCTGGTATTTTACCTATATCCCGGTCGGCAAGCAGGCCCGGACTGATCTCTTAGCCACCCCCGAACAGCGAGCCCTGATGTTCAAACGCATCAATGAAATCAGAGCGACCAAACCGCTTTTCGCCATGGATTTCTGGAATGACGGTGAGTATGCCAAAGGCTGTATCGCCGGTGGCAGGCGCTATTTCCATATCACGGCAGCCGGTGATGTCGAACCGTGTGCCTTCATCCATTACTCAAACGTTAATATACATGATGTCACTCTACTGGAGGCGCTGCAGTCACCTATTTTTAAAGCCTACCGCAAGAGGCAACCTTTCAACGACAACCCGCTGCGGCCCTGCCCGCTTCTTGATAATCCTGAGGTCCTCATTGATATCGTCAAAGAGTCCGGAGCCAGATCAACCGATATGGAAGCGCCGGAAGAGGTGGAAGACCTCACCGCCAAGACCAGAGAGGCAGCCAGCCGTTGGGCACCGATGGCCGAGCAGCTGATGGCTGAAGTCTATGCGGCCAGAGCAGCCGCCGGCCTGCCACTTCGACCGTGGGATCAACCGTCGTCAGAACAGTCTCCGCCAGCGGGCTGAACAGCAGAAGCAAATCGGAAGAGCAAAGGCCAATCCGGAGCACAGATTAACCTCTGACCATAAGATGCAGGGGGGGTGGAAAATTTCCTTCCAACCCCGCACTACCGAAAAACAATCTGGTTATAATGTCATTCAGGCTCATTGCGTTATTATTTAACCTGAAACTCGAACCGGAAGTTTAAACTATCATAAAAGGAGAAACAGGATGAAGATTGCTCTGACCAGTATTTTTGTGGACGATCCCATTAAAGCCCATGCCTTTTATACAGAAGTGCTTGGATTTCAAAGCAAAGAATATATTCCCGATGCCCAGTTGGCCGTTGTTGTATCACCGGAAGATCCAGACGGCACCGCTCTAATGCTGGAGCCTCGCGGGGATTCATTCGCCAAACTTTATCAGGAAAGCGTCTACGAATCCGGTTTACCGGTAATTGTTTTTAGCGCAGAAAACATCGAGAAGGTTCGCCAGGACCTGGAAAAGCGCGGGGTAAAATTTCGGGACGACCTGGCTAAGCCGGAGTGGGGTCTTCTAAATCTGTTTGAGGATACCGGTGGCAACTTGATCATGTTAAGGAATGAAAACCAGAAATAACAGCCGGTTAAAGAAAAAGAGGGACACACTGAAGAAGAAAAGTGTGTCCCCTTTTTATTTTTGTTTTTATTTTTTCAGAGCGACCGCAGAATTCTGATGGCTACTACCGGCGAGATTTCGCTGCCGGGAGTGGCCTCAAACTTAATGGTGATTTTGTCCTTGCCTTTGACCAGCTTTTCCGGAAGCACATAGTCCTTTTCGATGAAGCGTGGCGATGGAACGCGGGTTATCTCTTCTTGAGCCAGCACCTCGCCGTCAATCAATAGCTTAAAGCTTGACGGTCGCAGTCTTTCTTCAGAGTAATAGGTGACATGAAGGACAGGTCTCTTAATTCCCTTGATGGGCAGCTCGCAAGAAAACCAAGTACTCCCGCGGCGGCTTCCCCGTCCCAGGACCCGTTGAGGGGTAATTCTTTCGCCGGCTTTAAAATTAAATTCCTTTTCACTCTTTGGGTTGCCCAGCTCAACCATAACCACCGTAGCAGCCTCGAGCTTTTTGAGCCTGGCCTGTTCGGCCTGATATTCGCTCAGCCTCTTTTCCCATTCTTTTAAATCTATATAATCCCAGTAGCCAGCATAGATTCGCTTGTGAACGGAGTAGAAAGGAAAGAGATCAACCTTAAGGGCTTTATCCGGCTCGGCCAGACTTCTGGCCACACCTTCGATATAAAAATGTCCG
>Ga0208826_1002409_pt1 | contig 13916 bp, 10 predicted proteins | sample AD_UKC115_MetaG_FD_184451 | JGI IMG/M metagenome (GOLD analysis project Ga0208826, IMG submission 184451) | Active sludge microbial communities of municipal wastewater-treating anaerobic digesters from Hong Kong - AD_UKC115_MetaG (SPAdes)... | ecosystem: Engineered > Bioreactor > Anaerobic >...
TCACCAATGAAAAGCTTCAGCCTCATGGTTCCTCCTTGATCGTGGCTCGAAGTCGTGTAAGAGTTCATTATAGAAAAAAGAGTTTAAGAAGTAAAGCCTCAACCCCAAAGAGTCCACAGGAGAATTCCTCCGTATTCGTGGAGGATCAGACCTAGATGGTGCCATTTCCCCCAGAAGCCCGTGAAGGTCTCTCCCTTGAAGGGGCCCGAGTAGACGTGAAAGGTGTAGGGGAAGACCCGGGAGAAGATCAGGGAGACCCGTCTCTGGTGGTAGGGGGAGGTGATCAGGAGCGGGTGCCTGGCGCCCAGAGTCAGGAGGAAGGCGGAGGCCTCCTGAGCGTCTTCCCGAGTGATACGGCTCCTCTGAAGGTCCCAGATCATGTAGGGGGGGATACCGTTTTCGGTGAGGATGCGGCGTCCGGATTCGTTTTTCTCCCCCCGGCGGCAGGTGAAGCCCCCCATGAGGAGGATAGGCGTTCCCGGCCTGAAGGTCTCCAGGGCCGCGAAAATTCTGGCCCTGGTGCTCATGCCGAGGGTGCCGTCGCTTCGGCATCCGCCGCTGAAGACAACGACGGCGTCGAAGTCCTGAGGGGGCTTCTCGTCGGTGTTGACCACCAGGGGGAACTCGAGAAGGCGGTAAAGTCCGCTGGCCAAGGCCAAGACGCAGAGAAGAGAGAGGGAGAGAAAGAGGAGGAGGCCCTTGCGGCGGCGGGGAGGGGTCATCTCAGATCCGGAACCTCTCGGATTCGGCTCGATCGATGGGGGAGGAGACGGGTATCCGGGCTTCACCGCCCCGACCCTGGACCAGGAAGTTGCCGGAAGAGCACTTCGAGAAGCCCAGAAGAAGGGCCGCCACGCGATCCGGAGGGACCGGCTCTCCCAGGAGGAGGCCGCAGGGGGTGGGAAGGTCAGGCTCCTCGAAGAAGAGGTGGTTGGCGGGGTTGAAGAGAAGCCGTAGTTTCTCGTTCTGTCCCTCGTCCCTTCCCATGATGAGAACCGTCTTGGGACCCAGGGCGAAGTAGCTCCCACGCTTGAGGGCCTCGAAGTTCTCGAGGCTTTCCAGGCCCTTGGACAAGAGGTCCAGAACCTTCTTCCCGAAGCCGACCTGGGTCAGGGAACACCCTCCCGCGGGGGTGGGAAGGGCCGAGATGTTCCAGAGGGCGGCGAGCTCAAACTGTCGATGTCGTCCCCGTCCGGAGAGGGCCTCCAGCCTCTCCCGGTCCACCCAACCTCTGGTTTCGGGAAGGGAAGGGGGGAGGAGGCGCTGACAGAGGGGACGGACCACGAGGCCCCTGAGCCCCGAGGCCTTTTCGATCTGGGCCAAAGCCTGGCGGCGTTGAGAGAAGGGCCGCTGTTCGACCACGTCTCCGGAGACGACGTAGGAGCACCCGGTCTTCTCCAGCCAGAGGCGCGCCTGGGTGTAGAAGAGAATCTTGCAGTCCAAGCAGGGGTTGGCGTTTTTCCCGAACCCGTTGGGGGGGGAGCGGAGAATCTGGAGGAACTCCCGCCTCAGGTCGACTTCGATCAAGGGAGAGGAGAAGGCCTCCCGCACCGCTTTGTCCAGGGGGGGGAGAAAGGAGTGACGGAAGCGTAGCCCTACGATCCGGACCCCTTGGTTCTTCAGCAGTCTTGACGCCAGGAGGCTGTCCAGGCCTCCGGAGAAGAGAAAGAGCCCTTGAGGGCGTTGGTTTTCACTCATGGTCGCTCCCCCCATGAGTATACCAAGGGCGGGTGAGCCTTTCAACGCCCTTGGAGGTGACCCGGAAGACCTCGACCCCGGGAAAGGCTTCCAGGAAGAGGGGAATCTCTTGGAAGGGGAGGAGGAGAAGGGTGGTGGAGAGGAACTCACCCAGGAGGGGGGAGGTGGAGAGAACCGTGTACTGGAGGGAGGCGTCCACGGGGATTCCCGACAGGGGATGGAAGACGTGGCCTGCGATCCCCTCCCCGAGAGAGGCGTGCTGATAGGTGCCTCCGGAGGTGGTCGCCGAGAGAGCGGGGAGCAACAGCTCCTTGATAAAGAGGTTCGGTTGGAGTGGGGCCTCCAGGAGGAGACTCCAGAGCCTTCCCGGGGAGGGGAGGCGGTGGAAGAGAATTGAACTGTCTCCGAGGCTCACCGCCGTGGGGGGAGCGGAGCGGGAGTGAAGGAGCTCCGCGACCCTTTCGAGGATGAAACCCTTCCCCAAGGCTCCTAGGTCGAGGGAGGGGCCTGGGGAGAGGAATCGGACCGTCCGGGAGAGGTTGTCCAGGAAGACCCTCTCCATCCCCGCCGCCTCCGCGAGGGCCAGGGACTCCTCACGGGAGGGGGGAGGCGCGCCCTTCCGGAGGGTCTCCCTCCAGCGGTCGGCGACCCTACCCAGGGAGACGTCGAAGAGTCCTCTCGAGGATCGGTGGTACTCCTTGCAGAGGCGGAGAAGGGACCACTCCCCGGGGGGTAGGGGGATGGCTTTGAGGTGGGCCTCTCGGTTGATCCGGGAGATCAGACTGAGGGGGTCGAACCGGCTGAGCCGCTTCTGCCAGGAGAGGACGGAGTCCCGAATCGCCTTGAACAAGGTCTTTGTCTCAGGGGTCGGCTCCTGGGGGGTGTAGATCCAGCAGAGGGTGTTGAAGGCGGAGAAGCTCTCCCGTGCCCCCCTCTCATCCCCGAGGGACCAGTGAGGCGAGAGGCTTTGCAAAGGGGTTACTTCCCTTCCAGGGAGGGTCGGGAGGAGAAGGCGGCGACCTTGGGGTCTTGAAACCCGTAAGAGGCCAGGGTGCGGACCGTCTCCTCGGCCTTAGCGGGGTCTGTGGTTTCGAAAGTGGCCAGAATCTTCTCTCCCGGAGGATCCTCGGAGACCAGGGCGCCCATAGCTTTGAGGCGGTCCATGGTCAGTGTGTAGTCCTCGGGGGTGGAGAAACAGGTGATCGAAACGAGGGTCGTGAAGGGGTTTTCTCCGAGAGCCGGGAACTTAAGGATCAACTTTCTGAGATCTTCCATCGCCATTGTCATCTCTCCAAGAGACTCTTTCTCTTATGATACACGCAAAGCGGTCCGAAACCAAGGGGTCACTCCCTGGGAGGAACGATGGTCTGGGGTTGGGGAAGCTCGAGTCCCTCGGGAAGGATCTGGATGTCGAGAATCTTGGGGGGCTTTTCGGGGCGGTTTTGGCTGTCTCTGGGCAGGGAGGCGATGGCGTGGGCCACCTCCATTCCCTCCACGACCTTTCCGAAGGCTGTGTATTGGCCGTCCAGATAGGCTTTGCGGGAGAGGGTGATGAAGAACTGACTTCCGGCGCTGTCCGGATCCTGTGTGCGCGCCATTCCCAGGACGCCTTCGTCGTAGGGGATATCGTTGAACTCGGCCTTCAGGCTGTAGCCGGGTCCCCCCTCTCCGGTTCCCAGGGGGTCTCCGCCCTGAACGACGAAGCCCGGAACGACCCTATGGAAGATCAACCCGTTGTAAAACCCCTTCCTGGCCAGAGAGACGAAGGAGGCGACCGTGTTGGGGGCTTTCTCTACGTAGAGAAGGATGGAGAGCTTTCGCCCGTCTTCCAGGCGGATCACCGCGGTGGGAGGGGAGACTCTCCTCTTGCAGGAGGAGGTCAGGGCAAAACCGATGAGGGGTAGGAGAAGGAAAGGGAGGAGTTTCATCGTTTTTTCTCGGCGGCGGGAAGAGGGTCCAGGAGACCCTCCTCCCGCTCAGGTTCAGGAAACCGGGGCTTTCTGGGAGAAGGCGTGGGCCTGGAAGCGGATGCCCTTGTCCTCCAGGAGGCTTCCCAGGGATTTCTTATATTTCAGGATAGAGACGTTCAGGTCGATGACGGCCTTGATCTCTGAGGATTTCGCTTGCTCGTAGTCCTTCTGGTACTGAACGACCTGGTAGTTCGTGCTCAGGCCGGTCATGAGCTTCTTCTGCTCGGCTTCGAGCTTGGCCTGGGCCAGCTCTCTGGAGACCTTCGTGGCCACCACGAGCTTGTGGTTGGAGTCGACGCCTCTGAGGGCGTCACGGATCTCTTGAAGCACGGTCTGCTCGGCGGCGCGGATCTGAAGAAGGGTCTGGTCGTAGGAGATCTTGGCGTTGGCGTAGTTGGCCCTATCCTTGACGTTCCAGATGGGGACCTTCAGGGTGAAGCCGATGCTCCAGCTTTTGTAGATCGCGTCCAGGGCGTCCTTGATGGAGTCGGAGCGGGGGCCGCGGATGATGTCGATGACATGGACGTTCTCATCGTTCAGGGGGTTGCCGTCGTAGATGAGCTTGTCGCCGGAGATACCGGTGGTCCAGTAGGATCCCTGGAAATCGAGGGAGGGGAGGAGCTGGTTCTTGTAGTACTTCACGTCGAGGCCCTTGTTCTTGAGGGTCCAATCGAGCTTGCGGATGTCGGGGTTACGTTTTCTGGCCGTCTCGATGGCCTCGCTCAGGGAGGGAACCGCGAAGCGAAGGGATGTCTCAGGCTGGTCGGTGGGGTTGATGGCGATGGCCCAATCCGAAGCCATCTCCTCCAGGGAGAGAAGCTTCTTGAGGTTGTCCTCGGCGGCCTTGATGGAGGCCAAGGCTTGGATGATCTCGCTCTCCTTGGCGGCTACTTCCGCCTTGGCGGCGAGGATGTCGATGGGGGGGAGGGTGCCGACCTGAACCTGTTTCTCGTTCATGGCCAGAAGGTCTTTGGCGATCTGGAGGGCCTCCTCCTTGACCTTGAGGTTCATCTTGGTGTAGACAAGGTTCCAATAAGCCTCTTCAACGGAGTAGACCGTGTCGGTGACGGTTTTCTCCAGGGCGGCCGCGGACTCCTCTTTGCTGTTGGCCGCGATCAAGATCTCCCGCTTCGTGGAGGTCAAGCCGAAACCTTTCAGGAGGGGTTGGGTGAAATCCGCCCTCAAGACGGCGTTGTAGTTGGGGTTGTAGGCGGAGAAACGGCTGTTACTCTCGTTCCTGACGCTGTTGAGGCTGACGGTCAGATTACCGCCCAGGGGGATCTTCTCGCTCAGCCCGATGGTGTAGGAGTTGCTCTTTGAGACGGGGACCGAGGATCCGTCCAGGACCGAGGTGTTCGGGGATTCCCGGCGGCTTCGGTCGTAGTTCAGTTCCAGGGTGGGGATGAAGAGGCTGTAACTGCCCCTCAAGGTGTTCTCGCTGCTCTTGTACCGGGAGACCTCGATGGCCAAGCCGATGTTCTTCGCCAGGGCCTTCTCGATACACTCCTGCAGGGAGAGCTTCAAAACCTTCTCTTCCTGGGCCAGGGCCCAGGGGGTCAAGAGAAGTATAGCCATCAGAGTGAGACTCAATCTTTTCAACATCCTGTCCTCCCAATAAGGTAGGCCGTCGGGTCAAAGGAGAGTCGACGGCGGAATGACTTATTTTCCATATACCCAATATACGGGAAAAATCCTTCTTTGTTCCCTCCGGTGAAAAAAATTCCCTCTCCCCCGGGGAGGAGGGGTCGGCTCTTGACACTCCCGGAGGGGTGGGCTAACCTTTGTCTCTCCTATAAGAATGATGAGACATCTCACTCGGCTCAACCTCTCTTTGAACCTCCTCCTGATCCTGGGTCTCCTCTGGCTCGAACCCCGGGGGGCTATCCTCCTCTCCCTCCTGGCGGCGGCGGCCCTCCTCCTGGGGCGGAAAGAGGCGATCCTTGAGGCCTTGAGGAGGGCGCCCACCCCCCTTCTCCTCCTTCCCCTCCTCTTGGTGAACCCTCTCTACACCAGGGATGCTCTTGCCAGAACCGGGGTCCTTCTCCTGCCGCTCCTCTTCTTTTTCTTCCTGGCCCTCTTGAGAAGGGAGGCTCCACCGGTGGAAAAGCCTCTCCCCAAGCTTCTTCTCCTCTTGGGGGCGGTCTACCTTCTCTCCCTCTTCTCCTTCCAGGGGCAGATCTTCTTCTCCGGGGATGAGCCCCATTACTTGGCCGTGGCCGATTCGATCCTCCAGGACGGGGACCTGAACATCGCCAACAACCAGAGCCTCTCCCAAACCCGTCTCTACTGGTCCGGGTCCACACCTCTTCCCTTTCACGGCTACTACGGCAAGGGGGGCGTCTCGACGGTCTACTCCTTCCACCTCCCCGCCCTCTCGGTGATGCTTCTCCCCTTCTTCCTCCTCGGGAAGGTCATAGGCTCACCGCTCCTCTTCTTCTTCCTCCTGAGGCTGGGAATGATCTTCTGGGCCCTCGCGGCCGCCAGGGAGTTCTTCCTCCTCCTCAAGGATCTAGGGCTTAACTCCGACCTGGCCCTCTTCACCTCCTTGGCCGGTTTCTCCCTCACCCCCTACCTCTTCTTCGCGACCCACATCTACCCGGAGATCCCCGTCACCTTCCTCATCCTTTTCGCCCTGAGGAGGCTCTACTTCTCCCGGGTCTTCTCCCCCCTCGCCGCCTCCCTCGCCCTGGCCGTTCTCCTCTGGACGGGCGCAAAGTCCCTCTTCATCGTCTTCTTCCTCCTCCTTCCCCTCCCTTTCAAAAGGTTTCGGGAGCTCTTCCGGTTCCGCTCCTTGGCGGCCTTCTGGCCCCTCCTCCTCTCGGGGGTTCTCTTCCTCCTCTACCTCTACCACGCCTACGGGACCCTCTCCATCCTTCCCATCTACTACGGGATCCTGACTCCCGAGCAGGAGAGGTACTACAAGGAGCTGATCTTCAGCTTCAAGTACATCCCTCCCATCCAGAGGATCGACAGCCTCTTCAACTACTGGTTCGATCAACGGGACGGCCTCCTCTTTTACTTCCCCTTGGGTTTCCTCTTCTTCCCCGGGCTTTGCCACTTCTTCAAGAGGAAGTTCTCCTCCCTCTGGTTTCTCCTCCTTCCTTTCGGAGTCTACGTCTTCAACTACGCCTTCAACACCCATCGTGGAGGGTACTGTCCCCCTGCCAGACCCTTGGGGGCCTTCGTCTGGATGATGGTCCTTCTGGCCGCCCTCTTCCTCAAGGACCGGTGGGAGAGGCGTATGGCCCTCCCGGTCGCCGTTCTCTTGGCCTTCACCCTCTTCTTCACCTTCTTCCTGACCCTCCACCCCCTCTTTCTCTACCAGCCGACGACCCACGAGTTTACCGAGAGGGCGACGCCCCTCTACCAGGAGTTCAGCAACTCCGCCATCTATTGGCCCGATCTGATCGGTTCCTTCTTGAAGGGGGAGAACCTCTCCCACCGGGCGAACCTCTTCTGGATCCTCTTCGCCGCCCTCTTCGCCTTCGGGTGGAAGAGGGGTGGACGGGGCTGGGGACGGCTTCTGGCCATCTTCCTCTTCGGGGTGACCCTGGTGACGCTCCTGATGCCGCGCTTCTCCCTGAAGAAGTACCCCGAGAGCTATCCCGTGGCCGATCGGACCCTCTTTCTGAGGACATCGAACCTGCTGGCTCCGACGCCGGAGGGGGGAATCGAGCTCTTCGGCGGGGGTGAAAAGTTCATTCCCCTCCTCTCGGCCCGTCAGAGGGGGGAGGTGCGGGTGAGGCTGAAGGGGATCGGGGGGGGCTGGATCGGGCTCTACCAGGACCGTCGTCTCCTCCGCTCGGGAAACCTGAAGCCCGGCGAGAACTGGGAGGTCCGGTTGTCCGAACCGGCCCTCTTCGAGGGGAAGAACCTCTTCCCCCTCTACGTGCGGACCGAACCCTTCGCGGACTCCCCCCAGAGCCCGGCGGCCTTCGGGATGAGCTTCTCTTCACGATGAAGACCCCCTCTTCCCTCCTCCTTTCGGATCCGGTGGAGCGACTCCCCGGGGTGGGGCCCAAGAGGGCCCTCCTCCTCAGAGAGGAGGGAATCGAGAGCGTGGAAGATCTCCTCTTCACCTTCCCCTTCGGGTTTGAGGACCGCTCCGACATGAGGGACCCCTCCCGGATCACCCCCTCCTTCACGGGGTGGATGAAGGGCCAAGTCCTGAGGGCCGCTTTCCGGTGGATCCCCAAGAGGCGGATGCCCCTGGTCCAGGCCTGGGTGGGGGATCCGGAGGCGCCTCTGTCGCTCCTCTTCTTCAACCAGAAGTACCTTCTGGCCTCTCTCAAGCCCGGCCTTTGGCTGGCCTTCTACGGAACCGTTCAGGAGAAGCCCCGGGGGGGACTGGAGGTGGTGCCAAGAAGGTTCCGAATCTCTCCTCAGGAGCCCCGGGAGGGAGTCTTTCCCCTCTACAGGAAGATCAAGGCCCTGGGGGGAGGGACGCTGACGAGCCTGATCTCTAAGGCTCTCGAGGCTTGTCCCATCGACGAGGTCCTCCCCGAAGGGATGAGGCAGGAGCTGAAGCTTCCGAGCCGGGCCTCCAGCTTGAAACTTCTCCATAAGGGTGAGGGGGAGGGGCTGAAAGAGGCCAGGGAGAGCCTGGTCTTCGAGGAGTTCTTCCTCTTCCACTTCAGAATGATGCTCTTCAAGAGTCTCACCCAGGAGGAGAAGAAGGAGCGGGCCTACCTCCCTCCCGAAGAGGCTCCCGAGCCCTTCGAGAGCGCCCTGAAGATGAGCCTGACCTGCGACCAGAGGAGAGCCTTCCAGGAGATCGGCAAAGACATGGCCTCCCCCGTGGCTATGCAGAGGCTTCTTCAGGGGGACGTGGGGAGCGGAAAGACTCTGGTGGCGCTTCTTGCCGCCTTCCACGCCCTGAGAAGCGGAAGCCAGGTGGTCTTCCTAGCCCCGACGGAGGTCCTGGCAAGGCAACACTTCTCCAGGGTCCAGAGGATGGAGCTCTTCAAGCCTTTCCGGCCGACACTCCTCTGCGGGAGCCTCCCGGCGCCGGAGAAGCGGAAAACCTTGGAGGGCTTGGCTTCCGGTGAGCTTCGATTCGCCCTAGGAACCCACGCCCTCTTCCAGGAGGGGGTCCAGTACAAGGAGTTGGGGCTGGTGATCATCGACGAACAGCACAGGTTCGGAGTGGCCCAGAGGACCTCCCTGACTTGGAAGGGGCGAAACCCCGACCTTCTGGTCATGACGGCGACGCCGATCCCCCGCTCCCTCTTCCTGACCCTCTATTCGGGGTTGAAGGTTTCGGTCCTGCGGGAGAAGCCCTTCCCGGGCGGGGAGATCAAGACCCGGGTCGTCCCCCTCTCCAAGAGGGCCGATTCCTGGAGATGGATGGCGGAGAGGTGCGCCTCCGGAGGGCAGGGCTTCCTTGTCTTTCCTCTGATCGAAGAGAGCGAGAAGAGCGAACTGGAGGCTCTGGAAGAGGGGTTCGAGGCCTTCGGCCGCCTCTACCCGGGAGTGAAGGCCGCCATGCTCCACGGGAAGATGAAGGCCGCCGAGAAGGAGCGCATCCGGGAGAGGTTCGAGAAGAACGAGATCTCCCTCCTCTTCACTACGTCGGTCATCGAGGTGGGGATCGACGTCCCCTCGGCAAGCTTCATCATGGTGGAACACCCGGAGAGGTACGGCCTGGCCCAGCTTCACCAGATCCGTGGCCGGGTGGGACGCCGGGGAGAGGAGAGCTTCTGCTTCCTCCTGGGGGGAGGGGGGGGAGAGAAGTCCAAGGAGAGGCTGAAGATCCTTCTCGCGACTCAGGATGGGTTCAAGATCGCCGAAGAGGATCTCCGCCTGCGTGGGATGGGGGAGCCCACGGGGGTGCGGCAGTGGGGAGAGGGGGCCTTTCGCCTGGGGGATCCGGTGGAGGATTGGGACCTTCTCAAGAGGGCCTACGGCGAAGCCGGGAAAGCGCTGACAGAGGGGCGGTTTTCTGCTAAAATGGAGAGGATGCGCGAGGAACTTTTGGAAAATCGAGTGAGGGTCGGAATAAGCTGATGAAGATCGTCGGTGGAATCTTTCGGGGCCGGAAAATTCGGTCTGTCAAGGAGGGGGTACGCCCCTCCACGGGTTATGTCAAGAAACGGTATTTCGATATCTTGGGGAACCGGATCGTGGGCTCCCTTTTTCTGGACGCCTTCTCCGGGACCGGCGCCGTGGGAATCGAGGCCTTGGGCCGTGGGGCCGACTTCGTCGTCTTCATCGACAACGGGTACGAGTCCCTCAAGGTGATCCGGAACAACCTGGAGAAGCTGGAGATCCCCGTGGACCGGTACCTGATCATCGATCTCGAATACAACCGGGCCGTTCGGGAGTGTGAACGGAGGGGCCTCCTCTTCGACCTGGTCTATATCGATCCCCCCTTCGTCTACTACAGAACCGCGAACCCCCTGCGGATCCTCTTCAAGAGGAAGGTTCTCAAACCGGACGCCCTCATCGCCCTGGAGCGGCCCCGGGAGGAGAGGTTCACGGCGAAGTACTTCCCCCTTCTCCGGGAGTTCAAGACCCGCTCCTCGATCATGGACTTCTACGTCAACCGCCCCATGGACGAGAAGCCCCAAGAGGAGGAGGGAGGAACCGAGGAGGAGAAGTAGTGGGCTCTTCCATGAAGAGGTCGGAGATTCTCTTCTGGACCTTCACGTTGGTCCTTTGGGCCGGCGCCGCCTGGCTCCTGACGCCCCTTCTCACCCTCGACAGGGTCAACCTGGGAAACGCGAAGGAGTATGTCCTCCGCTCCACCTTTGGACTCTTGATCCTCATCCTCTTCTGGGCGAAGAGCCTGGTGGACCTTCTGGTCTTCAAGGACCCCGGTAAGGTCCGTGACAAACTCAACACCCTCCTTCTCCTCCTCTACAGCTTCATTCTTCTAGGGGGAATCGTCTTCACCGTTTTGAGGATGGTGAAGGGGTATGTCGCCGCCCAGAGTGGAAGCGGAGACACAGCCTCCCCTCTCTGACGGGCGGAATCGGTTGCTCCGAGAAGGGCTACGGCCTCTCTTACCGGTGCTCTCGGCTTGAAGTGGTCGGGGAGAGGTGAGATAATGAAGATGTTCAGGGGAAAGAGTCCCTTCTGGGGTTAGGAGGCTTTTATGGGAAAGAGAGGAGTCTTCTTCCGGCTGATCTTGTCTCTGTTTTGGGCCTCTCTCCTCTTCTGCGAGGAGCTACCCCGGCCCTCCTCTCAAAACAGGCTTCTCTTCTCCATGACCTACTCCCTGAACGGCTCCGCCGAGGAGATCGCCGCCATCAAGGGCCTCTTCGGGAAGGGGATCTACACCCCCCTCTACTTCTCCCACTTCCACTCCCTCAACCTCGCCTGGGGCGCGGAGAGCCAACCCTACGCGACCTCCATGACCGTCTTCAGGAACACCGTGGACCAGTTGTGCGCCAAGGCTCTCTCCGAGGGGGTGGGGCTCCACATGACTCTCCTCTTCGGAATGGCCAGGTCGCCGAGCTTCTACAACGCGGCCAAGCAGGAAGATCTGCGAAACGCCCAGTGGTACAACGACAACAGGCTGGCCACCCAGGCTCAGCTCGGGGCGGGAGCCTCCCCTAACGAATATGTCTTCACCACCCCCTCCCGGTACGCGCGGCGGCTGAGGGAGAACTTCCGGGCCAAGACCCTCGGGGCCTTCGCTTACCTGAAGGAGAAGGCGGCCTCTTTTTCTTCGACCTTTCCCCTGATCATCAGCGGTCCCGGAGAGGCGGAGCTCAACTTCAACAGGGTCAACGACACATCCCCCTTCCAGAGCGGTTTCTGCGACTACTCCCCCTTCGCGGTCCTGGAGTTTCGGGATTGGATCACCCACCAAGGGCTCTACGGTGCGGGGGAATCCTTCGACGGCCAGGGCTGGAGCGGCGGTGGGGCGAAGTACCAGGGGGACCAGGGGCTGGCCCTCTTCAACACCGACTTTTCCACCTCCTTCACCTCTTGGGAGCTCCGCTACTTCCGCTGGTCCCTCTCCGAGGGGCCAACGGAGGGCGCCCTTCCCTGGAGCCTCTACAACCCCGCCACCGGTCTCATCCCCACCGAGGAGGCCTACCTCCTGGAGGGGGGCTTCGATCCCCCCCGGACTCCCAGGGCGAAAGGGGAGGATCCCTTCTGGGATCTCTGGATGGAGTTTCGGGAGGCCCTGATCGCCCACTACGTCGCGGACATCGTAGGATGGGTGAAGGAGTCGGACTTCCCCATGGAGAACTTCTCGACCCACCAGATCCCCGGGGATTACCTCTTCGGTTCCAAACCCTCCGACTCCCTTCTGAACCCCCGGTACTACACCTCCGCCTCGCCCCTCTCGACGGCTTACACCCCCGACGGCCCCGCCGCGGGGATCACCCTCTACGACGTCAACTTCGGGACCTTCTACGCCCGGACATCCCAGTACGTCTTAGAGGCTATGGCCTCCGGAGGACGGCCTTGGACGGCCTTGGAGTATAACCCCGAAGTGATCCCCACTGTGAACGGGACTCCTCTGACCACGGAGGCCGATCCCGACGCGATTCTCGCCCAGATGGTGAGGCTCCATGGGGCCGGCCCCTCCATGATAAGCTTCTTTTCGTGGAACGACCTTCCCGATTGGGCCTTTAAGGGGACCAACAAGGGGATCGCCCTTCAGAATTTCTTCTCCTCGGTGAGAGACGTAGGCCGGGCCCCCTTGAACACGCGTTACACCCCTCCGGAGGTGCGGAACGTCGCCGGCGTCTACCAGGGGGATGGTTCTCTGAGCCTCTCCTGGAGTTCCACGATCTGGAGCGACCTCGGCCACCTCTGGGGCGACTGGGGGGAGTTCTCCCTCCACCGAATCTACCGGGGACCCGGACCGGACTTCACCCTCTCCCAGGCAACCCTGGTGGGGGAGACCGTGGAGAGCCTCTACTCCGTCGCCTCTCCCGGCGCCTGGTACTACAAGGTCCTGAGCGTGAACAAGAGCGGCCAAGAGGGCCCCCTCTCTTCCACGTGGGCCGGCTCTCAGAGCCCTTACCTGAAGGTCGATAAGACGCTTGTGGAGCGGGTGTGGGTCAAGGGGACCTCCTCCCCCGCCCCGGAGAGCGTAGCGGTCTCCAACCTCGCCGGAGGGACCCTGGCCTGGCAGGTCACGGGAGCGCCGTCATGGCTTTCGGTGACCCCAACGGGAGCATCTGCTCCGGGAGCCTTCTCTGTGGCCTTTCTTCCCTCGGCGCTCTCCCCCGGGAGCTACCAAGCTGTTCTCACAGTCACCTCCGGGGGCTCCCTGAACTCTCCCCAGAGTGTTACGGTCTCCCTTCGGGTGGTCGATTCCTCCGGCCTCGCCCTCAGCAAGGGGAGCCTCGCCTTCGGGGTTACACCGGGGACGAAGACCTCCTCCCAGAGTGTCCTGCTCTCCGGCGCCTCCCTCTGGACGGCCCGGAGCTCCTCCTCCTGGCTCTCCGTGACCCCCGGCTCCGGCGACGGTCCCGCGGTGTTGACGGTCTCCGTGAACCCCGAGGGGCTCGCCCCGGGAAGCTACACCGGCAGTGTCACCGTAGAGGATCTCTACGCCCCAGGCTCTCCGGTTACGCTCAACGTCTCCCTCAGGGTCTACGCCGCGAACAAGTCGACCAAGCCCTTCGGCTCCTTCGACACCCCCGCCACGGCGAGCACTGTCCGCAGTAGCGTTCCCGTGACGGGATGGGCCTTAGACGACTTGGAGGTCGTCTCGGTGAAGGTCTACCGGGAGGAGGGGAGCGGTTTGGCCTATGTGGCGGACGCCCTCTTCATCGATGGAGCCAGGCCCGACGTGGAGGCCGCCTATTCCGGTTATCCCCTCAACAGTCGGGGAGGGTGGGGGGTCATGCTGTTGACCAACTTTCTCCCCTACGGGGACGGGGTCTACAAGATCCATGCCCTGGCTGTGGACAAGGAGGGGAACACCACCGACCTGGGGACGAAGACCATCACCGTGGACAACGCCCACGCCGCCGAGCCCTTCGGGGCGATCGACACTCCCGCCCAGGGGGAGACCGTTTCCGGGAAGGGGTACGTCAACTTCGGATGGGCCCTCACCCCCTCTCCCTATCTGGTCCCCACCGACGGTCACACCATCAACGTCTGGGTGGACGGTGCCCCTCTGGGCCGTCCGGTCTACAACAACTACCGGCAGGACATCGCCGACCTCTTCCCCGGGTACGGCAACAGCAACGGGGCCGTAGGCTACTTCTTCCTGGACACCACCAAGTACGCGGACGGCCTTCATTCCATCGCCTGGAGCGTCGTGGACGACGGGGG
>Ga0208826_1002412_pt1 | contig 13898 bp, 13 predicted proteins | sample AD_UKC115_MetaG_FD_184451 | JGI IMG/M metagenome (GOLD analysis project Ga0208826, IMG submission 184451) | Active sludge microbial communities of municipal wastewater-treating anaerobic digesters from Hong Kong - AD_UKC115_MetaG (SPAdes)... | ecosystem: Engineered > Bioreactor > Anaerobic >...
CGGATTGGTCGGGGAGTCTGGTTGCGGAAAGACTACCGCATCCCGATGTATCCTGCGGGCTTATGAACCGACAGCAGGTGAAATCTTCTTTCGAAATAAAAAGCAGGAATATGTCGATCTTGCGCATATGTCGGATAAAGATCTCCGCCCGATGCGGCCAGAAATGCAAATGATATTTCAAGACCCCTTTGGTTCTTTGAATCCACGCATGAACATTTTTGATATTATCAGCGAACCGATGCTGGTAAACGGAATTCGAAACCGCAAAGAAAGAGAAGAGCGCGTTGTCGATTTATTAATAAAAGTTGGCTTGCGACCTGAATATATGGTCAGGTATCCTCATTCATTTAGCGGCGGACAGAGACAACGGATCGGCATAGCCCGTGCACTGGCGCTTCAACCAAGACTTGTTGTGGCAGATGAGCCTGTTTCGGCTTTGGACGTTTCCGTTCAGGCACAAGTCTTAAATTTATTAATGGAATTAATGGAAGACATGGGGCTTACCTATTTGTTCGTTGCACATGATCTTTCTGTAGTACGGCATATATGCGACCGCGTTACCGTAATGTACGTCGGAAAAATTGTTGAAACTGCACCGACTGAGGAACTGTATTACAATCCCCGTCATCCATATTCAGAAGCGTTGATGGCAGCAGTTCCGATTGCGGATCCAAGATTGCAGCAGGATCGGAAAGGACTTCCCGGCGAAGTTCCCAGCCCGGCAAATCCGCCAAGCGGTTGTTACTTTCATCCCAGATGCAGCTACTGCAAAGATCGGTGTAAAACTGAAGTTCCGGAATTGAGAGAAATCTCACCAAATCACTGGACTGCCTGTCATAGAGCAGAAGAATTATCGTTGGAAGGTCTGAAAAAATGAGTATAGCCAGTAAACCAACTGCAATTATTCATGGAAAAATCATTCTTTCTGATCAAATTCTTGAAGGAAAAACTTTATTGATTGCAGATGGAAAAATTAAAGCCATCGACCAAATTGATTCCATTAATAAAAATGATTATGATTGTGTCGATGCAAGGCAAAAATTCATTACGCCGGGCTTGATCGATTTACATATCCATGGCTGCCTACATCATACATTCAATGAAGCGGATGAATCAGCGTTTCAAACCATCCTGGCTAAAACGCTCTCCTGTGGTGTTACGACGCTCCAACCGACACTGGTATCTGCCGCTATTCCGCAATTATGTCGTTCGCTTGACTTCATTGCGACCTGGAAAAAAGCACAGACAATCGGAATGTCCCAAATCACGGGTGCCTATCTGGAAAGTCCCTATATCTCACCAGCTGCTAATGGAGCCATTCCTGCCTCGACATTGCGAATACCGGATGATGGATCAATCGAGGAACTTTTGGAAATTCCTGATGCGCTTTCAATGCTGATGATTGCACCGGAATTACCGGGAGCCATTAATTCGATTAAAAAGATTACAGCAAAAGGGATTATTGCAGCCTTAGGTCATTCCATGGCGATTGAAAAAGAAATAATTCCGGCAATAGATGCTGGAGCGTCTCATGTAACGCATCTGTGGAGCGCTATGTCAAGTGTCGTTCGCCATGGTCCCTGGCGTCAACCGGGGTTATTGGAGGTTGCTCTGACGAATCCATCTTTAACGGCAGAAATTATCGCAGATAATCGCCATTTACCACCTACCTTAATGAAGCTTGCAGTACAGTCAAAGAAAGGTTCTCTTTGTGCAGTTTCGGACGCATTAAATGGCGCTGGATTACCCGAAGGTTCTCATTTTACCGTCGGAGATCAGATTTATGAAGTAGCTGACGGTGTCGGTATGGTTCCTGATCGGAGTTGTTTTGCAGGCAGTACAACACTATTAAATCGAGAAATACCGGTTCTCATTGAGAAAGTCGGACTTACTATTCCGGATGCGATTCGGATGGTCACTGAAATACCAGCAAGAATTATTCACATCAATCAGGAGACTGGAAGCATAAAATCAGGCCTTTCTGCGGATTTAGTCATTTTTAATGATGATTTCACTCCAGTCAGAGTGCTTCAAAAAGGTATTACCGTATATTCTGTCAATTAAAAAGGAATCATATGAACACGAATTATATAAAAACATTTGAAGAATTAGAACAATACACACAAGAGAGTGGTCCCAATATCGTTTACAAACATTTGATGCCAAAAGGAATAGCAGGGAATAATATTTCTATGGGACTTGTTACGCTCGAAGGGCCTACTGAAACTGAAATCAATTCCCATTCTGACTGGATGCAAGCTTACGTAATTCTCTCAGGATCCGGAACAGTTATTCTGGGAAATTCGGAAATACATATCAGTGAACCGTCAATTGTAAATATACCGCTGAATACGCTGCACGGAGTCCGTTTGAGCGCCGGAGAAAAAATGCAATACATCTATGTAAACAACTATTCATGCAAATAAAAGGAAATTGCAAAATGAAACCAATTTTTCAAGATGTTTGGGGAAAACTTCCAGTCTTTGTTTATGAAACAAACGATGAAATGGGAAAAGCTGCTGCTTTAGAAGCTCGTGAAATTATTAATCAGGCGATACAAGAAAAAGGTTTTTCCAATATTATTATTGCGACAGGCAACTCTCAGCTTTCCTTTCTAAAAGCGCTGCGGGAACTGGATCAGATTGATTGGGGAAAAGTAAATGTCTTCCACATGGATGAATATGTAGGTCTTCCTGCTGGTCATACTGCCAGTTTCCCATATTTTTTGAAAAAACATTTTCTGGATCATATTGGCAAAGTTAAAGCGTTTTATCCAGTACCTGGCAATCCGGATACTTTAAGAGAAGACATGCTGGCATACGAAAAACTGCTTCGGGATAATCCTGCTGATTTATGCGCACTGGGAATCGGAGAAAACGGGCACATCGCATTCAATGACCCTCCATTTGCTGATTTTGATGATCCGGTATTTATTAAGAAAGTCCGTCTGGCTGAAAAATCACGCCGGCAACAGGTAGGAGAAGGACATTTTCACACTATCGAAGAAGTGCCTACTTATGCGCTCTCATTGACGATTCCAGCATTGCGGTCAGCGAAGAGAATGCTGTGTATAGTTCCGGAATCGAGAAAAGCTGAAGCTGTCGAGAAGACAAAAATACAGGATATCAATGATGAATGTCCGGCAACTATTCTAAAAGACACACCCTGGTGTACGCTCTTTTTAGATAGAGATGCTGCACAGAGAATTCTCCCCTCAAATCTTTGAAATGAGGCTATGCGAAGTCAAGAGAAATTGCTGATGACAAATGAATTATTTATCCTTGGTGATAGTATTTCCATCCATTACACACCGTATCTGCGAGCTTTTTTAAGTCCGGAATGGAAAGTAGTGCGAAAAGGAGAGATTGCCGCGCCAGAGATTCCCGGAGAGGTAGACAAAGAGAATGGCACAGACTCAGGTGTTGTATTGCGCTACTTGCAGACAATCCTTCCACGCATGGATGCAAAGGTCATCCTTCTAAACGCAGGACTTCATGATGTGAAACGACTGCCGACTGACAATGATCCCTGCCAAGTTTCTTTACAGCAATATAAAAGAAATTTACATGAAATCATTGATCTGATATTAGCAGCAGGGAAGATGATGATATGGGTCACTACCACTCCGGTGGATGATGAGCGACATCGACAATTTGAAAAGGGTTTTTTCCGTTTCGATCAGGATGTACTGCAATATAACCGGGCATCATCAGAAATTATGAGAAAACATGGAATACGGATTATCGATTTAGGAACTTTCACAAAAAAGCTGGAAACCCCGTTATATATCGATCACGTCCATTTCACTGAAAGAATTCGTGTTTTGCAAGCTGCTTTCCTGGCAGGCTCTATCAATGTGTTTTCAGCAATGAAAGAAGATTGGTATTTAAAATGAATTCAAGAGAACGGTTATTAACTGCAATGAATTTCCAGGAACCGGATCGAGTTCCTTTCGATTTAGGAAGTACTCAGGTCACGGGGATAAACGAAATCGCTTATCGCAACCTTCGGAAAGCATACGGGTTGCCGGATAAAGAAGTTGTCTATTCAGATCAAATTCAAGGGCTGGCATTGCCCGATGAGGATTTTTTACAACTCATCGGCGTAGATACAAGGGGAATATTCCCGCTCAATGCACACAATTGGAATGTTCAAGTTACAGACGGCGGTGATTATTGGATGTATCACGACGAATGGGGAATCACCTACCGCAAACCAAAAGTTAACGGCCTATATTTTTCAATTCTTCAGGAACCACTAAAAAATGAGAGACTGACTCCAGACTCAATTAAGAATCATCCTTGGCCTGATTTTAAGGACCCTATTCGAATACAGGGACTAAAAGCGCTGGCGGATGAATACCATTCCAAAGGTTTTGCGGTCGTAGTCAAAGATCCTTTCGCCGGAATTTTTGAAATGTCCCAGCGAATATGCGGTATGGATTATCTGCTTATGTTGATGGCAAGCGAACCGGAACTTGCGGGACTTCTTTTTGATAAAATGCTGGAATTAAAAATCGACTTTTTTACAATGGCTTTGCCGATTTTACAAGATTCCATCGATGTCGTCGGGTTGATGGATGATTATGGAACGCAGGTATCACAGTTGATTTCCCCACGAATGTTTCGCAATCAAATTAAGCCCAGGCTCAAGGAAGTATTTGATTGCGTGAAAGCTTATGCGCCAAATGCAAAACGGTTTTTCCATTCCTGCGGGAATGTTCGCCCTCTTATTCCAGATTTTTTGGAAATTGGTGTTCAAATCCTCAACCCGATCCATGTTCGAGCAGCAGGAATGGACCCGTTTGAATTAAAAAAAGATTATGGCGACAAAATTGTGTTTTGGGGCGGCGGAGTTGATACACAAGGGATTCTGCCGATGGGAACACCGCAACAAGTCCGAGATGACGTAAAACGAAATCTCGAGGCATTAATGCCTGGAGGTGGTTATATTTTCAACACAATCCATGATATTCAGGCTGATGTTCCGCCGGAAAACTTAGTTGCAATGATTGAAACGCTTCATACATATGGGGTTTACTAAAATGATGAGCCTCACTGCAGATCAATTTCTTCCTCTTGAGTTTGTTTTTAATCCAAATTGGTGGAATAAAAATGCAGGGATCAAATTTGATTCAACATTCTATATGGATGCGGATACTCGGGAGAAAAATGATCAAATCATGCGGCGAGTTCTTTATGAAAAGCTCGGAAATTTTGGATTTGGTGAAAAAAATCCTCAACCGCGACCGGTTATCGGTTCTCTGTTCGTCGCCGGAGGATTTATCATTCCGGCAATGCTGGGAGCGCAAATCCGGTTTTCAGACGCGGAAGCTCCACAACCGCTCCCTGTAACGTTAACGAAACAACAAATTGAATCATTTTCACATCCGGATTTTCGGGAAACATGGCCGATGTCGGAACTAATCCGGAGCTGGGATGCACAGGAAAATAAATACGGATATCTGGTTGGAGATCTAAATACAGATGGTTTACTGAATGCCGCATATCATTTTTACGGCGCAGATCTTTTTACAGATTTATTAGAAGAACCAGATCGTCCCATTCGCTTTATGCAAGAAATTTCAGATTTAATTGTAGAAACTGCTTCTTATATTCAGCACCGAACCGGAAGTTACTCGATTTCGGTCAATCGAATGGCAGCTCATCTGAATCCCACCCCATTTATTCACGCAAATTGTTCTGTTCAAATGATATCCCCTCGCATTTATTCCCGTTGCCATCTTGCGATCGAACAAAAAATGGCTGAAAGAATACAGCCGTTTGGAATTCATCATTGCGGCATACAGATGGAAAGATATGCAGCGGAATATGCCAAAGTTCCAACAGATTTTTGTGATGTTGGGTGGGGTTCGGATCCTATGAAATGCCGTGAAGCGCTGCCGGATTCCTTTCTAAATTTGCGACTTAGTCCAATCCGCATGCTCCGCAACACGCGGGAAGAAATCATCGCTGATACGGAATACTTACTAAATCGGGTCGGATCTTTAGATCGCGTTGGAATCTGTTGTATCAATATGGATTATGGCACACCGGAAGAAAATTTATTCGCAGTCTGTCAGGTCGTAGAAAAATACAGAAAGTTGTCAGGTAAATAAATGGATAAACATTGGGAACTCTTTAAAAAAGCAGCACGAGGGGAAAAAACGGATCAGGTTTTACTGGGATTGATCGTTGACAGTCCCTGGATCCCGGGTTATGCAGGAATTGACACACTCGATTATTATCTGGATGAAAATTTGTGGTTCGATATCAATATGGGATTGCGCGATCGTTTTCCGGAAGCTGTGATGATTCCAGGATTTTGGTGGGAATACGGGATGGCGATCGAAGCCTCGGCTTTTGGCGGACACCTTCTCTTCCATCATGATCAACCACCTTCTGTCGAACCGTTCAGTACAGATTTGCAGTTTTGGGCAACTCACATAAAAAAACAAAATCCGGAAACATCCGGGCTCATGCCGCTCGTATTGCGACAGATTGAACGCATGGATCATCGTCTGGAGCCCTATGGATTGGGACAGCATATTGCCTGTTCACGCGGAATCTTAACGGTTACATCCTGGTTTATGGGTGTTACCACACTGATGGAATCACTGATTTCCGATCCAGATACCATCACACCAATTCTTGAGAAAGTAACCGATACGATTATTGACTGGCTGGATGCACAATTGAAACGGATGCGAGAACCGGATGGTGTCATGGTTCTGGATGATTTGGTTGGAATGATTTCAAAACGGCAATATCAGAAAATGGTAGAGCCCCATTTTAAACGGATCTGGAACCATTTTGAAGGGAAAATTCGAATTTATCATAATGATACGCCTTGCGAGCATCTCTATCCAGTTTTCAAAGATGCCGGTTTTGATGTTTTCAATTTCTCTCATAAAACGGAAATTTCAGAAACAAGGCGACTTATAGGAGAAAATATCGTTTTATTGGGGAATGTCGCGCCGCGAGATCTTGGAGTTTTCGGAACACCTGACCAGGTTTATCAGGCAGCATGGAACTGTCTGAAACAAGCCCAGGATGACGGGGAATTGATTCTCTCATTTGGCGGCGGCGTCTCCCCCGCTACTCCTGCAGAAAATATTGATGCCATGTGTAAAGCGATCAAAGAATGGAACTTCCAACACTGAAATGTGGATATATCGAATCAGTACAAAGAGGAAAAAATGAGTAGGAAATGGATTTTACCTGAGGATCGCTTTTTTGATCCGGATGATTCGCAGAAGAAAATTGCATTAGAGATTTATCATTCAGTTAAAGATCTGCCAATCGTCAGTCCTCATGGTCATGTTGACCCGAAACTGTTCAGCAAAGATTCTGAGGGCTTTGGAACCCCAGCCGATCTGTTGATCATCCCTGATCATTATGTATTTCGTCTTTTTTATTCTCAGGGCTTACGGTTGGAGGATTTTGGAATTCCAAGGAGAGACGGTTCCAAGGAAGAAATTGAACAAGATCATCGGAAAATCTGGCAGCGATTTGCCGATAATTTTCATATGCTGAGAACAACAGCCTCATATAGTTGGCTGGCTTATGAATTTAAATTTATTTTGGGGATCGATGAAATTCCAGATTCAGACAATGCTCAAGAAATTTATGACGATATTTATGAAAAATTAAAATCACCGGAATTCCAACCAAGAAATCTGTTTGATCGATTTCAGATTGAAGTCTTAAGCACCACCGACGGAGCCGCCGATTCTCTCTCTATCCATCAAGAAATCAAGGAATCAGGTTGGAAAGGAAATATCATTCCAGCTTTTCGTCCCGATTCCGTGATGAACATCACTTCGCCAAATTTCAAACAAGAAATTGACAAACTATCCAATGCCAGTGGCATTGACATTATTGACTTTAAAACCTATATTCGTGCGCTTGAATCACGTCGCCAGTTCTTCAAATCAATGGGTGCTGTTTCGACAGATCATGCAGTTGTATGTCCAATGACATCCGAACTACCTGAACCTGATTTGAATAGAATTTTTACGAACGCACTGAAAGGCGAATCAACTGAAGCCGAACAGGCCGCTTTTTCTGGTCATATGTTGAACGAGATGGCTCGTATGAGCTGTGAAGATGGTATCGTGATGCAGCTTCACCCCGGAGTTCTCAGAAACCATAACCATATGATTTATGACCGATTTGGAGCTGATAAAGGATGCGATATTCCGGTAACAACAGAATTCACACGGAATTTACAGCCTTTATTATCAAAATTTGGCAATAATCCTCGCTTTACATTATGCCTGTTTACTGTCGATGAATACACGTATTCACGAGAATTGGCACCGCTTGCAGGACATTATCCTGCGATTCGACTCGGACCTCCCTGGTGGTTTAATGACAGTTGGAATGGAATGACTCGTTTCTTTGACTCAGTTACTGAAACTGCCGGATTATATAATCTGAGTGGATTTATCGATGATACAAGAGCCTTTCCCAGTATTCCCGCCAGGCATGATGTATGGAGAAGAGTTGTTTCAAACTGGTTAGCGAAAATGGTTTCTCGATCGTTTATCGATACACAAGATGCGCTCGATCTGGCGAATATGCTGGTCTATCGACAGCCAAAATCCGTATACAAACTCGGATGATGTACAGCGATTCGAAACATAGGGGAAATGATTATTTATCGGATTGTTTTTGCTCGAAATATAAAAACAACACTTCAACAAGTGATCTCGACTGATTTGAAAGGCACGCATATATTTCGAACTGCTGGATCATTGTGAATCGAAAACAAGAAGGAATTGATATGAATTATCAAAAAATTGAAAAATCAATCGTATCCTATGAAGGATCAGATTTATGGTTGAGTAAAAACCAAAATGGGGATCGATTTTTATGTTCCCCAGGTAACCCGCTTGGACTTACAGATCAAATCGAACCAGGTATCTTCGCTCTTTCAGCTCACAATGCAGCGTTAATGCGGAAATACTTTCCATGGTTAAATCCTCAACCGCTCGGTTTGCAAACCAGTGCAGGAACAGGCGACCGGCTTGGTTTGGCAACAACAGGACATATTCTGGCATTTGAAGGATCGGGAATAGCTCCGATTTTCGCTCAGCAATCTGTCAGGGAAAACGTTCGGACGCATCGCACTCCGCAGCAGGTGATGGATGATGCCATGTGGGGTGTCTTTGAAATGGGATGGAGATTGCCTTGGGGCGCTGATGGTGATCATTTGAAGAATTCAGAAGATATAAAAAGTTTTGTTGATGCCGGATACACTTTCTTTACAATCGATCCTGGTGCTTTTGTATGCAAAGCTGATTCGGAAATCAGTAACGTCCAATTAATAGAAGCACTGGATGATTTTAATTTTGAGGCTTTTCAAATTTCGTTGGATTCTCTGTTGAAATCCTACAATACACAAAAACTGCCTGTAGAAAACATCAACTGCAGCGATCACGATGTTCTGATTGCATTGATAAAATATGGCAAAGCAATCCTGCACGTCAAAGAAATGTATTTGGATTTAAGCCAGCGAATGGGTTTAAAACCCTTTGATTTTGAAGTATCAGTAGATGAGACTGATTGGCCAACTTCAGTCTTTGAACATTATTTCATCGCGAATGAAATGAAAAGACTTGGTATTCAATGGACATCGCTGGCGCCGCGTTTCGTTGGCAGGTTTGAAAAAGGTGTCGATTATATCGGGGATTTAAGTCAATTCGAAACCGAATATAAAATTCATGCTGCGATACAAAAATATTTTGGAAATTATAAGATCAGTCTGCACTCTGGCAGTGATAAGTTCAGTATCTACCGTATCTGTGCAACCAACAGTGATTATAAAATCCATTTAAAAACAGCCGGTACAAGTTATTTGGAGGCACTGCGTGTTCTGGCATTAATAGAGCCAAAGTTATTTCGCGAAATTTATGCCTTCAGCAGAAAGCAATATGATACCGATAAAGTCTCATATCATGTTTCGGCAGAATTCTCGAAAATGCCGATTCCAGATGAATTGTCGGATGATCAATTGCCTGTTTTATTAGACAATTTCCAGGCAAGACAAGCGCTGCATGTCTGCTTCGGTTCTGTTCTGGATCAATTCGGAAAAGAGCTCCTCGTGATGCTCAAACAAAACAGAGACATTTACGACAAAACAATTAAAAATCATTTTATTCGGCACTTGGCGGATTTTATCCAATGACAGCCGATTTGAACGTGTTGGATTGGACAAATTGCATGGTTTTCGTCACGGACGGAATGTCTCACATCAAATGGATTTCATCTACTCATTCAATTCGAAATGACATGTCGGATATTGAATGTGAGTTGGATGAGAAGGAATAAAGCAAAGGTTAATAATGGAACTATCGAAGGTTGTTTTTGGTTATGGAAGTCCTGATTCAGATGCGCTCCTCACAAATCAGGAAGTCTTTGACATTCTGAATGGGGTTTTTACCGCAAATAATCTTTCCGGCAAGCGGATTCTGGTGATTATTCCCGATAGTACGCGTACAATGCCTCTCCCCATTTTCTTTCAATATTTTGTCAAACTTCTGCGCGGAAAAGCAGCAAAAATGGATTTTATCATCGCTCTTGGAACCCATCTCCCCATGAGCAGGGAAGCAATTTGCCGTCATTTCGATATTTCGCTTGAAGAAATGAACAGTACGTATCAAGATATCCGGTTTTTTAATCATGCTTGGGATCAAAAAGAGACATTTATTGATTTGGGTAAATTTGATGCTGAAGAAATCAGCCGCTTGACTTTTGGAACAATTCAAAAAGATGTAACGGTACAAATCAACAAAATTATTCTTGATTATGACGTCTTAATCGTCTGCGGTCCTGTTTTCCCACATGAAGTCATGGGATTTTCCGGCGGAACAAAGTACTTCTTTCCAGGGATCAGTGGCCCTGAATTTACGAATACAACCCATTGGATCGGTGCCATGAATACCTGTATGAAAACGATCGGTGTCCGCGACACACCGCAGCGGGGCCTTTTAGAAAGAGCCGCTGCATGGATCCCAGTCCCTCGGTTATATTGCTGCCCTGTTGTCAAATCAGAAGGAATCTATGGATTGTTTGCCGGCGATCCATTTGAAACCTGGAAAAAAGCAGCAGATTTATCTGCAGAAGTCCATGTTGAATATAAATCCAAAGCATTTCACACGGTTTTTTCCGAAATGCCGCTTCTGTATGATGACATTTGGACTGCAGCTAAAGGAATGTATAAATTGGAAGCAGTCGTCGAAGACGATGGCGAGCTTATTATTTACGCTCCGCATATCGATGAGATCAGTTATACCCATGGGAAAATATTGGACAAAATTGGATACCATTGCAGGGACTATTTTGTGAACCAATGGGAAAAATTTAAAGACGAGCCATGGGGTGTTTTGGCTCATTCTACACACCTGACAGGATTAGGAACCTTCGAAAATGGGACAGAAAAGAAACGGATTCGAGTCACTTTGGCTACACATATTCCAAAAGAACGATGCGAAATGCTCGGATTAGGCTATATCAATCCGGAGGAAATTAATCCAGATTCTTATAAAAATATGGAAAATGAAGGGATTCTCTACGTTCCCCACGCGGGAGAAACACTTTATAAAATACGACAATAATCGATTCGATTTATTTGTTTCCTATTTCGATCAAATTGTCTGACAAGGAGAAATTATGATACCTGATTTTTGTATTAAAGATAAAGTAATTGTTGTAACAGGTGGAGCCGGAGCAATCTGCGGTACGATGTGCCGAACGTTTGGAGAAGCCGGAGCAAAAGTAGCAGTTCTGGATCTGCGGCAAGATTTTGCCCAGAAAATTGCCGATGAAATTACGGCTAAGGGGGGGCAAGCGATTGGCGTTGCTTGCAATGTGTTGGAAAAAGACAGCATTGAGGCAGCAGCAGAGATCGTCATGCAGCAATGGGATCGCGTTGATGTATTGATCAATGGTGCCGGCGGGAATAAACCTCAAGCAACAACCAATTCGCAGGTTTCTTTTTTTGATCTTCCAGCTGATGCCATTCAATGGGTATTCAATTTGAATTGTCTGGGTGCGATGCTCCCAAGCCAGGTCTTTGGAAAAATCATGGCAAAAACCGGTGAAGGCTGCATCTTGAATATCTCCAGTATGAATGCATTTCGCCCATTAACCAGAATTCCAGCCTACAGTGCAGCCAAAGCCGGCATCAATAATTTCACGCAATGGTTGGCAGTTGACATGGCAAAGAATGTCTCTCCAAAAATTCGTGTGAATGCAATTGCTCCCGGTTTTTTTATCGGCAATCAAAATCGTGATCTGTTGATTGATAAAGAGACTGGCGAGTTAACAGAACGAGGAAAATCCATCATCAATCTGACACCGATGAACCGATTTGGTGAATTTGAAGAACTGATGGGAGCAACGTTATTCCTGATTTCACCCGCTTCTGAATTCATAACTGGCGTTGTGATACCGGTTGACGGCGGATTCTCCTCATTTTCCGGCGTATAAAAAAAAATTATTCAGAGGACATAATCATGAGTGAAGACTCAGAATTGACGAAAAAATTAGTATCGCTGAAGCCCCAACATGACTTTTTTGTCGGAATTGATTCCGATGGCTGCGTATACGATGCGATGGAAATTAAACAGAAAGAATGTTTTTGCCCGAATACAATTCGAGTATGGGAGTTGCAGCCAATTTCAAAATACGCAAGAGAAGCCGTAGAGTTTGTAAACCTTTACTCGAAATGGCGCGGAATCAATCGTTGGCCGGCATTAATAAAAGTTTTTGAACTCCTTAAAGATCGCCCGGAAGTATTACGACGGAAAGCGCAAATCCCATCAGGCAATGACATACGGGCATTTATATCCAGTGGATTGCCAACGAGTGATTCCGGATTATTAAAATATATGGAAACTCACAGCAGTCGTGAATTGGATCAAGCCTGGGAATGGACTACGTCGGTCAATGAAACGATCAAAAATATTGTCCATGGATTGATGCCGTTCCCATTTTCGAAAGAAAGCATGGAAGCACTCCAGAATGATGCGGATGTTTTTTGCGTTTCAGCGACTCCATCCGAAGCATTGGAGAGGGAATGGCGTTCAGGCGGTATCGATCACCTGGTCCGCATGATCTGCGGTCAGGAAATTGGGACAAAAGAGGATATCCTGCGGCATGGCGCCTTTGGGAAGTATGCTCCGGATCACGTTTTGATGATGGGAGATGCTCCCGGAGATCTCAAAGCTGCCCGCGCAGTTAATGCCCTTTTCTTCCCGATCAACCCCGGACATGAAGAAGAATCCTGGGAGCGATTCTACTCCGAAGGATATAAGAAATTCCTGGACGGAACTTTCAGTGGTTCCTATGAGACAATGTTAATCGATGAGTTTGAAAAACTGCTTCCAGAAGTACCGCCATGGAATATCAAACACCATGACGAAACCGGAAGCCAGCATTCATTTCGATTGGATAGATGAGAGGAGATAAGATAATGTCAAAAGCAAAAATTGGTCTGATCGGTCTGGGTGTCATGGGTTCCAACCTGGCATTGAATATCGAACGAAACGGTTTTCCAATTGCTGTCTATAATCGGACGGTGGAAAAAACAAAAGAATTCGTAAAAGGGGATGCCTCAGGTAAACAGGTTTTTGGAGCTGAATCGGTTGAAGAATTGATCTCCATGCTCGAAAAACCTCGCAGAATTATATTGATGGTAAAAGCCGGCAGCGCGGTTGATGAAACAATTGAACTTGTTAAACCATTTCTGGAAAAAGGCGATATTTTGATAGATGCCGGAAATTCCTTCTTTCAGGATACAGAAAGAAGAAGCGAATATCTGTCAAAAAGCGGTCTGAATTTCTTCGGGATGGGAGTCAGTGGAGGTGAAGAAGGCGCTCTTTGGGGACCCAG
>Ga0208826_1002417_pt1 | contig 13879 bp, 11 predicted proteins | sample AD_UKC115_MetaG_FD_184451 | JGI IMG/M metagenome (GOLD analysis project Ga0208826, IMG submission 184451) | Active sludge microbial communities of municipal wastewater-treating anaerobic digesters from Hong Kong - AD_UKC115_MetaG (SPAdes)... | ecosystem: Engineered > Bioreactor > Anaerobic >...
AGCAGAAAGAGCTGATCGATCATCTGTACAAGAAGATTGGAGAGCAGGATATAGATCTGGAGTTTTTAAAAAAAAAGTACGCGCAAATGAAGTCTCTCTGAAAAGGGCCATGATCGAGCCAGGAGAAGAGCGGTTGACGGTTTCCCGACAATGTCGGCTGATTGGGCTTTCCAAGACCGCTTACCACTATCCTCTGCGGTGAACTGGAGGGAAAAGGGAAGGCTCTCAATTTGTACGAATTGACAAATCATATGAAAAAGGGTTATACAAAATGTATCATGTCCAAGATAAAAGAAATGGTCGAATTTATCCGAAAAGCCGGGATTGTCCGGTCAAGAGATCTGGTCAATAACGGCTTCACACGGTCGCAAATTGCCTGGCTGGTGAAAAAGAATCAACTTGAACGGCTGTCCAGAGGCCTCTACCGGGTCAAAGGGGCCCCGGTGATGACGAATGCGGGAATAGTTGAACTGTCCGCACGGTATCCCAAGGCTGTGATCTGCCTTCTTTCCGCCCTACAATTTCATGGGATAACGACTCAGCTTCCCACGGAGATCTGGTGTGCGGTGGAAGCAAGCACTAGGGCGCCGAAATCGGTCTATCCACCGATCCGGGTGGTCCGATTTATCGGTAGAGCGTATTTGGAAGGAATCGAGGAACATCGAGTATCGGGAGTGACCGTACGTGTTTACAGCCCGGCCAAAACGGTGGCCGATCTATTCCGATTCCGAAACAAGACAGGTATCGATGTGGCCATGGAGGCTCTAAAAGAAGTGATTCGTAGCAAGAGGGCCAGTCTGGATGAGATACGACGAATGGCCCTGATGAGAGGCGTATATAAAATCATGAGGCCCTATATGGAAATGGAGATTTCATCGTGAAAGGCTTGCAGCACTCAATCGCCCAGAGGCTTTTGAATATCAGCAGGAGAGAAGGCGTCGACAACAACTTGATCACCATGCGTTATGCGGCTGAGCGGTTATTATATCGACTGGGAAATTCGAAATATGCCGAACATTTCATTCTCAAGGGAGCGGTTCTTTTCTGGGCTTGGTATGGTCGCGGGTATCGGACCACCAAGGATGTGGACTTGTTGGGAATAGGCATGCCGGACATGGAACGGCTGAAAGGTATTTTTCAGGAAATATGTCGAATGGATACCCAAGGGATTGATGGCATGATTTTTCTGCCTGAAACGGTTCAGACGACGATGATTCAGGAACAGCAGAATTATCCGGGGATTCGCATAAACCTGTCGGCTGGATTGGCCCAGATTAAGGTTTCACTGCAGATCGATATCGGTTTTGGAGATGCGGTTACGCCGGCTGCGGAGAAGATCTCGTTTCCGACCATTCTGGAGATGCCGTCGCCTGAAATTTTAACCTATCCCAAATACACGGTTTTAGCTGAAAAGTTCATGGCCATGGTTGTGCTGGGAATGGAAAACAGTCGGATGAAGGATTTCTACGATTTGATGGTTATGCTACGGAAAATGGATTTTGACTGGGATCTGGTTGAGAAAGCGGTAAGAGCCACCTTCACCACCCGTAAGAATTCGTTGCCTGAAGGAATGCCGGTTGCACTGACGACTGTATTCGGCACAGATAAACTGAAAACCGTTCAATGGAATGCGTTTGTCAATCGGTCACGCCTGACAGAACCAGTCGGGCAATTGTCGGATGTTATCCAGGAGATAGGAAAGGGATTGCGACCGCTTTGGAGTCGGTTAAAGATCGATTTCTAAGGAATATTTCTTTAGGATTGCTTATAATTCAAACGATGAAAACTATAATGGCCGAGATTTTTAGTACCATTTTGGCATACGACTTAAGGTGGTCTCCCATCCATTAGCAGACTTTCTGCTTAAGGTTGCCATGGTGAACCTCCCCTGGAGTCCTGTAATCCAGAGCTGGTGAGATCTGTCATGGTTGTAAAATCTCATATACCGCTTAAGGTTGAGCCGATTATTCTGCTTTTCCAGGCCGTTGTTGACAGTGGTTCACCTGGTAGATAGAATTCTCGCATAGACTGTACGATGTACTTAAAAGAGAATATTGGGTGAAAATAAGGAGAAAAACAATGAAATGGGAGTACAAAGTCATCAGCTTGGAAGCATCAGGCTTTTTGGGTGGTAAACTTGATGAGAAGAAACTTGGCGCGATGATGAACGAGTTAGGGGAACAAGGATGGGAAATCTCAGCCGCCTTTGACACAAACATGCAGGCCGGTACAACAAGAGACGCAATAGTCATCTTCAAGCGCCAAAAAAGCTAATAAAACAACAAAAATCATCCTCCAAGTCCACATCGCACGGTAACGCAGGGTGTGTCGTGTGAGACGTACGGCTCTGGTCCTGACTTGGTGCGCTTCTTGGATCAGCTTGTCTTCCAGGACTCCTATGGATACGGGCTTACTGGGTTCGCGATAACGGACAAGACTTTTCAAACATTTGGAAAGAGGGGAGGCGGAGTCCCCAAGCGTGAAGGAAGGTATATCCCCTAGGGCTTGCGACCATAGCCCAAAGGAGGAGTGCATGAACAGGGCTGTTTGAAAGTGAAGCAAGAAGCGAATTTAGAGCGGAACCCCTCCGGTTCGATATAGATAGATTCTATCCAGGTGCAATCGGCTGGTGATCGTAGTTGTTTTCTCGAAATCGTGGTATATCTAAAGTATTCCGAACCAAGGAGGTGAATAATACTAAACATTATTATCCAATTGGTTTGTGGAGCGGTCGGAGGCAACGCGGCTGGAGCCCTGATGAAGAAACTCTCCCTGGGCACTCTAGGCAACTCGATCGCAGGCATCCTGGGCGGCGGGCTAGGCGGCCAGTTGCTAGGGACGCTGGGATTGGCCCCTGCCGCCAGAACAGGAGACCTGAGCGCCATCCTGGGGAGTGTGGTCAGCGGTGGAGTGGGTGGGGGAGTGCTGATGGCTATCATCGGCCTCATCAAGAAGGCCCTCGGGAAATAGAAACCCGGTTTTGGGTACCGTCGGATCCCTTTTGGTCGTGGTTTCAATCCGTCCATAGATTCAAAAGCGCGTGAAGAAGAAAGCCGTTGTAGGGAAGGAGAGTGAATCATGCGGCGATTCACTGTTTTCATTTTGTTGACGGTGTTCCTGGGCCTATCGTTGGCGTCGGCCGAACAGGTTCTCGCCGGGAAGGTCAAGAAGATCCGTGGAACGGTGTTTGTTACCCGCGGCGATCGTACCCAAACACTGCAGGTTGGTGACCCGGTTTTCCAAAACGACCTTATGCAAACCGGAGCGACCGGGGCGGTAGGGATCATCTTCGAGGACAACACGATCCTGTCGCTGGGGCCGAAGAGCCGATTGGCCATCGACGGGTATACCTTCGCCCCGGAGCAGGGGAAGCTGTCCCTCCTGCTCCGATTGCTCAGAGGAACGGCCTCCTACCTATCCGGTATCATCGGCAAGCAGGCGCCGGAGGCGGTAAAATTTCAGACGCCCGACGCGACCATCGGGATTCGGGGAACCAAGTTTCTCGTCAAGGTGGGGAGTGATTAACCCCCCGGTCAAGTCAGAGGAGACGATCATGAGGCGGTGGCTGTTCACGCTGGCTATGTTGGTGATTATGCTTGGAATGGCGGGCTGTGGGGCCCGGAGCACAATCGTTCTGGTTCCCGACCCGGACGGGCGGGTCGGAGAGGTGGTTGTCGGTAACGACGCCGGACAACGTACCCTGCGGGAAGCCAACCAGTCGGTCCGGGTGGACGGTCCCCGGGAGAAGCCAGGGAGTGTATTCACGACCAGTAGCGCCGAGCTTGAGCGGACCTTCGCGGCGGTTCTTGCGGTCCAGCCCCTGCCACCGGCGACATACACTCTCTACTTTTTGGAAGATTCCAACGAGCTGACCACAGAATCTTTGGCCCTCCTGCCACAGATTCAGCAGACCATCCAGGAGCGCGGATCGACGGACATCATCGTTTCTGGTCATACCGATACGGTGGGGGGACGGGAGTACAACTTCCGACTCTCCCTGGAACGGGCGAAAGCGGTCACGGGAATGCTGACACAGGGCGGAGTGCCCTCCACAAGCATTACCGTAACCTCTCATGGGAAGGGAAACCCCCTCGTGAAAACCCCGGATGGAGTCGCGGAGCCACGAAACCGGCGGGTCGAAGTCGTGATCCGATGAACGGCCCTACCACTCTCGCCAGGGCATGAAGAGAGACGAAGCCGGCCTGACCTCCGGCGAAGATGTTGGGCTGGGAGGCAATTCCCGCCTCCGCTGGTGGATTCTTCTGCTTCCCCTGTTGGTGCCGATCCTGGCCGGCGTTTGGCCTGAGCCGTTGCACCCCCTAAACACCGCTGTCTACGACCACTTGCTTAAGGTGTACCCCAACGGTCGTCCCGCCGACCGTCTTCTGATCGTCCATCTCGACGAGCGAAGCCTGGAACGGTACGGCCATTGGCCCTGGCCCCGCCATAGGGTCGCCGAACTCTGCGAACGTATCGCCGAGGCAAAGCCTGCTGTGATCGGGCTCGACATGTTTTTCGCCGAGGCTGGCGATAACGACCAAACCCTGGCCACCGCCTTGGCAAAAGGCCCGTTCATCCTTGGGAACCAGTTCTTGTTCGGTCCAACATCGGTGAGGAGCACCGATCCAGTCGGTCTGCGTCCTCTCCGTGTCGCCACCTTGAAATCGAGCAAATCCGGAAACCTTCATGCCGGGCTTCCCGAGGCCACCGGTGTGCTCGGTAACCTGCCGGCGCTCGCTGAAAAGGCTGGTGGCAATGGATTCCTGAACTTTTCCCCCGATCCCGGGGGGATGCTGAGACGGTTGCCTCTGCTGATCCGCTTCCGTGGGGAGACCTATCCAAGCTTGGCGTTGGCCATGGCGCTCCACCTGGCAGAGACGGATCAACTCCTGCTGAGGGAAGAGGGCGGCGTACTGCGTTCGATCTCCTTTCGCGGCACCACCGTGCCGGTAGATCGCCACGGGCAGGTACTGATCCGCTTCCGTGGTCCCTTTCCCACCTACGACTCTGTTTCGGCGGCGGATCTCCTGGAACGGCGAGTCTCCCCCTCAAGGCTACGGAACCGGGTTGTTCTGGTGGGAACCACCGCGGTTGGTCTGGAGTCTTCGCTAACCACTCCCTACGGGCCGGGACTCCCGGGGGTGGAGGCCCACGCTACTTTGGTGGACAACCTTTTAACCGGCGATTTCCTGACCATCCCCGCTTGGGCCTCCCTGGTGACACTGCTCTTAGCCCTCCTGTTCGGCGGGGCCACGGCTTGGACCGTGGTCCACCGCGGAATGCTTCGTGGGTTGGCAATGGCTTCTGTGTTGGCCGTCGGGATGCTCTTGGCAACGGGCCAGGCCTTCGCCAGGGCCGGATGGTTCGTAGGCCCGGCTCTTCCCATGGCGTCGGTCATCGCCTGCTTCGTCGTGCTGACAGTCGTTAGGTACAGCTACGCCCAACATCAAGCCGCCGCCGCGGTAAAGAAGGGAGAGGTGCGTTACCGGCTGTTGGCCGATGTATCGCCGGTCGGCATCTTCCGCACCGATCCGGAAGGTCGAACCGTTTACGTGAACCCGATGTGGTGTCGAATCTCCGGTATGTCTTCTTCCGCCGCTCTGGGTGACGGCTGGCTGGAGGGAGTCCACCCCGACGATCGGGAGCGGGTGATCCAAGGATGGCAAGAGGCCTCGAAAAAACGGCAGGGGTCCGACACGGACTACCGGTTCCTCCGTCCCGACGGCAGAATCGCCTGGGTCATGGGGCAGGCGACTCCGGAAAAGGACGAAAAGGGGCAGATCACCGGGTACATAGGAACCATCACCGACATTACCGAGCGCAAGGAATCCGAGCTGGAGCGGGAACGGTTGAAAGACAGGCTCCACCAATCGGAGAAACTGGAGGCGGTCGGAGCGCTGGCCGGGGGAGTGGCCCATGACTTCAACAACATGCTGGGAGCTATCATCGGGTTTTCCGAGTTGACACTGAACCGGATGGACCCCAAGGATCCCCACCGGCAGAACCTAGAACGGATCTTGGAGGCCGCCCAGAAGTCTGCCAACCTGACTCGGCAGCTGCTGGCCTTTGCACGTAAACAGCCCATCCAACCGGAGGTGTTCGACCTCAACGGGGCGATCGAATCGATGCAGAAGATGATCGGCCGATTGGTCGGTGAGAACATCGAACTGACCTGGCGTCCGGCTCCCGCCCCTCTCATGGTGAGGATGGATCCGACGCAGGTTGATCAGATTCTTGTCAACCTGTGCGTCAACGCCCGGGATGCCATCACCGGTGTCGGCCGGATCTTCATCGAGACCACCATGGCCTCATCGGAGGAGACGTTTAACGCGATCTCCCGGGGAGGACTTGAAACCTCCTCCTACGTTCGGCTCTCCGTGCAAGACACCGGTGTGGGTATGGACAAACAGACCCTGGACCGAATCTTCGAACCCTTCTTTTCCACAAAACACTCTGGGAAAGGGACCGGGCTTGGTTTAGCTACCGTCTACGGTATTGTCAAGCAGAACCATGGGTACATCGATGTGGTCAGCGAGTTGGGACACGGTTCAACCTTCCAGGTCTTTCTCCCCTTGGTCGAAGGAACTGCTCGATCGGAAGCTGAAACACAGGCGGAAGGTACCCCCGCATGCGGAGGTGAGACCATCCTTCTTGTAGAGGACGAACCGGCGTTGCTGGCTATGGGGAGGACCGTGCTGGAAGGGGCGGGGTACACGGTTCTAAGCGCCGCGAGCCCGAGCGAGGCTCTCCGCATCGCGTCGGAGTTCGAGAGGGAGATTCACCTCCTCGTTACCGATGTCATCATGCCGGAGATGAACGGACGCCTCTTGGTCCAACGGCTGTGGCAGATCCGCCCGGAGATGCAGTGTTTGTTTATGTCCGGGTATACCGAAGAGATCGTCTCCCAGGAGGGGGTTATCCATGAGGGGGTGAGCTTCATCAAGAAGCCTTTTTCTCTCCAAGAGTTCGCGGCCACGGTGCGAGAAACCCTCGATCGAAAGCCGCAACCCAGAGGAAGAGATGGAGGGAGACTCTCCTGGAACGGCTCCCTCCATCCTGATAACCCTCCTCCAGGGCGAGACCAGCCCCAGGAGATACAACCTGGTAGGGTCCAGGCACCGTTTCAAAGAGGCATCGTTCTCCCAGGGAAAAGGGATGGCCGCCGAGGCTTTTGGTCGGCGGCGTTCAAGGCGGCTCGTTTGAAGAAGAGCAAGGGAGGAAAAGAGCGGGAACCCGGTGGAGGAAGAACACGGTCACGGTAGAGTCGGCGACCTCACCCGATTCTGCTCTTCCAAGTTCAGATCGGTAGAGAGGAGGTTCAGCCTCCTCGGCCGTGACCCTCCTCAGCCGCTTGGTAGGGGCCTGGACATCACCCCCGTCGATCCCTGTATCCCGCTTGTCACTGCTCACTGTTAAGGGGCTGGGGAGTGTCAAACCTCTCTGAACATTTCGTACTGTTCCACCGGCTCCTTGGTGAACCCAAGGCTCTCTAAAAAGGGGGAGATCTCGACGCTATCGGGCATGCTGATGTTCAACCTGTCGAGGCGGATTCTTTCGACGGAGCGCGAGAGTAGTGCCCGGGCAATCCCTCTACGCCGATAGCCCTCCAAGACCCGCAAGAAATAGATCTTTCCGGAACCGGAGACGACAACGGCCCCAACGAGGCGCTCGTGATCGTAGGCGGCGAAACATCGGGCGGTTTTGTCGGCGGAGAAAGACTCCGCTTCGTTTTGCCAGTGGATATGGCATGAGGGGATCTCTTCCCTGAAGGCTCTTCCGACGGAGAGATCGACTTCGGGAAGGCAGAAAAGGCTCTGACCGGAAGAAGGCTCCGAGAGTGAACTGTCCGGTGCTGAGCGGAAATAGATCAGCTTGTTGCCGATCCTGTACCTGCGCTTTTCGTAGAAGCGAAGGGCCCGAACGTTGTCCGTGAGCACTTCAAGGCTGAGGCGTTCACAGTTTCGCTCACGGCCGTTCTGAAGAAAAAGTCGAAACAGTTCTCCACCGACCCCGCTTCCCCGCAGGGTAGGAGAGACGCACAAGGTACCGCATCTTAGGTTCCGATAGCCGTCGAACCGTCTGATTCCACCGAATATGACACCCACCGGTTCGTCTTGGTTGAGAGCGATAAAGGAATCCTGAAGGGCGTTGCCCTCAAGGGAAAAAAATCTCTCAAAGAACTGGTCGATTCCCAACTTCATAGGCACGGAGTAATCGGAGAACCCGATCAAAAAGGCCTTGTATACAAGTTGTCGGTCCACCAGTGAACAGCGTTTGTAATCCATTTTGGGCCTCTCAGGGATTGGAATTCTGGAGAACATCTTTCAAGATCATCTCGACGAAACGATCAACAGACTGAGGGGGAGGGGGGATCCCCATGACCGAAGAGACAAAGCCCACTCCATCAAGGGCACATAATATGAGGTAAATGGTCGCCTGGATCTCCAGGTCCTTTCGGAACTCACCGCTCTCCACTCCGGAGTGGAGAATCTGAGAGAGATCGTCTGAAAACTGTCGATACCGAGGCTTTGAAAGTTTCAGGATGTCGGACTCTCTGGCCCGAACACTCCAAAACTCGACGGCAAAGCGAACCTCCTGTTTGACGCCCTCATCGCCAAGGTTGATCAGAGCCTCTCTCAGGTACTTCCTAAGCCTTGCTGACGGTGAGGTGAGAGGCTGATCTTCGCCTAGAAGGGCGTGTCTCTTCTGCAAACGCTCCTCCGCTAAGGCAAGGAAAAGCTCCTCTTTGCTTTTGAAGTAGTGATAGATTCCCCCTTTGCTCATGCCGCTCTCTTGAACGATATCCTCCATGGAGGCTTGCGCGTACCCCTTACGGGAGAAGACTTGAAAAGCGCTTTGGAGGATGATCACCCTCCGCTCCTCTCTCTTCTCTTCGTTGATCTTAGGCATAGAAAAGCTCCTCAAGGGAGGCCCAAGGGAAGGGCCTGTCCTTTCGTATAAAAACCGACCGGTCGGTCTATTATGTTATCCTGTTTTTTTAACCTTGACAAGTCTACTCTTTGGAAAGCCGAGACCTTCGGGAAGGAGGGGAGAAGAGAGGGAAGATCGGATCTGGTTGTGGTTCAGAGGGATCCAATGGAACCGTTTCGGCCGCTTCTCGGCATAATACAGGAAGACTCCGACATGCCTTGAAGGAGAAAAGGGTCGGAAAAGATTGCTCCTCTCTGCGGAGGGACTTCGACGTTAATTCTGCGGAATTTCTCTTCGGCGGAACAGAAGCCGCCATCAGCCTCTAAGGCTGAACCGTTCCTGGGAAAGCGCAGTGTCTTGGCAGAGATGACAAATCTTCGACAGAGAAAAGTTCCCTTCTATCTCTTCAGGATGATCTCCCCACGGCCAACCCGGTGGATTCCAGCTTCTATCTCTGGTATGATAGAGACAAGGTCGGTGTTTCGGACTTACGCGATCACCAAGGCCTATGCGGCCGCCCTTCTTCGAGGAAAAAGCATGAGCAGAAGCCTCTTGTCGTTCTTCTCTCCGGCCCTTCTCCTGGGCTTTTGGCCATGGCCGAGTCTTTCGAGTGCTTCTTCCCGACCGCATCAGTCGATTCTACCGCTGAATCGTGAAAAACGACGTCTCCGTGGAAGCCTCGACTCTCCTTCTTGGAGAAGCCGTTTCCTTTCAGACCATGATGAGGGTGATCTGAGACCGGAGAAGCTCGGCGGTGACTGGGGATGGAGATAAGTGAGACAGAGGACCATGAAAGGAAGAGGTTGTTTGGCGGTTTTACTTCTCTTGGCTTTTTTTCTGATCCCTGGGTGTTCACGAGGGGAACGTGAAGGCTCAGACTCCTTAGAAACGGCGGGAGGGAAGGGGGAAGAGAAACCAATCACAAGTTTTGCAGATCTTCGGGGTAAGAGGATCGCCTCTTTAACGGGGACGGTTTTCGACATCAGCATCAACAAGAAGATCGACAATGTGACGCACCTCTACTTCAACGATACTTCCGCTATGGTGCAAGCCCTCAGGGCGGGCAAGGTCTCCGCCTGGGCCGTGGATGAGCCGGTGGGACGTCTTGTGATGGCACAATTTCCCGATTTGGAGCTCTTGCCGGAAAGGCTCAGCGTGGACCACTACGGTTTTGCCGTCCGAAAAGGGAGCCCCTTGGGACCTCAAGCCAGTGCGGTCATAGAGCGACTTCAAAGAGACGGTACCATGAAGGCCATGGAGAAGAAGTGGTTCGGGGCTGACCCTTCCATGAAGACCATGCCGGACCTCTCGGGAGAAGACAGCTTTGACGGTAGTGCCGGAGTCATACGCTTCGGGCATGACACGGTGACGGAGCCGATGAGCTATGTGGGAGACAAGGGGAGCTCCCTCGGCCTCGATGTGGAGACGGCTCTCCGCATCGCCCATGGGCTGAACATGAAGATCGAGTTGGTGCCGATCAACTTCGGGGCTCTCATCGAATCGCTTCAGGCGAAGAAAGTGGACATGATCGCCGGTTGCATGACCATAACGGAAGAGAGGAAGAAGAGTGTGGACTTTACGGTTCCCTACTATTCCGGTGGACAGGCGTTGATGGTGAAAAAGGCGATCCCCCTGGGCAAAGGCCAAAAGAGCACGGAAAAGGGGATAAAGGATCTTAGCAAGTTCGGCACCGGCCGCGTGGGGGTCATGACCGGTGCGGTCGCCGAGTTTTATATGGAGGAGAAGTACCCAAACGCCGTTGTCAGCAGTTACGACAACATCGCCGACGGTGTGACCGCTCTGCAGAGTCATAAGCTGGACTATGTCATGACCGCCTACACGACGGCGCTGAACTTCGTCAAGCATAACCGCGACCTGGTCATTCTTCCGGACAAGCTGATGAACGAAGGAGCGGCGATCGCCGTGGCGAAGGGGAACGACGAGCTCTTGGGGAGGCTTGAGAATCTGCTGACCCGGTACAGGAAGAACGGCACACTGGAGAAGATGGCCGCCCGCTGGATCAAAGAGAGCGACGAACCCTACGAGGCTGTCGCGGTTCCTCGAGTCGGACAAGGGAAGCGGTTAAGGGTCGGGATCGCCGCCAACCGGGAACCCATGAGCTTTGTGATGAACAACGGCTTCGCTGGATTCGACATAGAGCTGATCGAGAGAATGGCTTACGATCTGGGGATGATCGTCGAATACCACGACATGCAATATTCTGCCTTGGTGTTGGCCCTCCAATCCGGGAAGGTCGATGCGGTCGTCGCCAATATGACTCCCACCAAAGAGCGGAAAGAGAAGGTGAATTTTACCTCCATCTACTACCACAACCCTCAGATCGTCATGGTGAAGAGGGAGGACGTCGCTCAGAGAATCACCGACCTCTCCCAGCTGAAGGGAAAAAAGGTTGGCGTCTTCACCGGTTCCGCATACGAAGGGCTTTTGAGTAGGAGAATTCCCGGGGCGGTCGCCGAGCGGTTCAACTCTGTTGACGAGGCTGTCGCGGGGATTCGGGCGGGGAGGGTTTCAGCCTTCCTAACCGATGAAACCAAGGGGCGCGCCCTGATCAAGAAGGCTCCGGGGGCCAGATTCTTGAGTGAGAGCTCCGGTGGTCGTGCCTTTGCTTTCCCGAAGGGCCAAGAACGTCTGCGTGACCAGGTCAACGTTGTCTTGAAACGGTTGAAGCAGAGAGGGGAGATTCAAAGAATCGAGGCAAAGTGGTTTGGAGACGAGGAAAAGGTCAAGACCCTCCCCGCACTTAGACCTAAAGGGGGTGCTCCCTTGAGGTTTGCTTCGGACGCCGGTTCCGCCCCTTTCGCCTACCGCAAAGACGGCAAGATTGTCGGTTCCGATATCGAAACGGCTATGATTGTTGCCGAAGCCCTTGGGCGTAGCCTCGAGGTCGTGGATTTGGAAACGGCCGCGGTGATCCCCTCTTTGAGGGAGGGGGAGAACCATATGGCGGGGTTTGGGAGAGAGACGGGGGAACCGCCAGAATCCCTTCTCTTCAGCGATCCCTACCTCTCCGGAGGCGCAGTGATCATTGCCGATGCTGAAGGGGGTTCTCGGGAGGGAACCGACGGCAAGGGGTTCTGGCCCGCCTTTTCCGATAGCTTCAGACGGACGTTTCTGACCGAGGAGAGATACCTGCTCGTGTGGCAGGGGGTGAAAGTGACGCTTCTGATTTCCATCCTTTCCGCTCTCTTCGGTACACTGCTGGGGTTCGGCATCTGCACCATGCGCCGGGCAAAATCGGCCTGGGCCTGTCTCCCCGCGAAGGTGTTCATCCGAACTGTCCAGGGGACACCGATCGTCGTCCTTCTGATGATCTTATACTATATCGTTTTCTCAAGCGTGGACATCAACCCCGTGGTCGTGGCGGTCATCGGATTCTCGATCAACTTCGCGGCCTATGTCTCGGAGATGATGAGGACCGGCATCGACGCCGTGGACAAAGGACAGCACGAGGCGGCGGTGGCCTTGGGTTTCAACAGATTCCAGGTCTTTTCCAAGATCACCCTTCCCCAAGCGTTGAGGCACGAGCTACCTGTCTTCAAGGGCGAGTTTGTCTCTATGCTGAAGATGACCTCTGTGGTCGGTTACATCGCCATCCAGGATCTGACCAAGATGAGCGATATTATCCGTAGCCGAACCTACGAGGCCTTCTTTCCATTGATCGCGACGGCATTGATTTACTTCGCTATTGCCTATGCCATGACCGCCCTTCTCTCGCTGGTGGAGTTGAAAATCGATCCAAAGCAGCGCAAGAGAGTCGTGAAAGGAGTCTCTCAATGATCAGCGTCAAGCATCTGTCCAAGGTTTTCGGCGACACCACGGTTCTGAAAGACGTCAATGCGGAAATCCAGAGAGGGGAGGTCATCTCCATCATCGGGCCTTCGGGGACAGGGAAGAGCACCTTTCTACGCTGTCTGAACCTTCTGGAAAGGCCGACGGGCGGAGAGGTGACCATCGATGGAATCAACTTGCTGGACAGGAAGACCGATGTGTATAAACTCCGTCAGAAGATGGGGATGGTCTTTCAGTCCTTCAACCTCTTCTCCCACCTCATGGTGGTGGAGAACATCATGCTCGGTCCGGTCAACCTTCTCGGCTCCGGACGCCAAGAGGCCTTCGAAGACGCTATGAGGCTGTTGGCCACGGTGGGGCTCGCGGAAAAGGCCTACGCTTATCCCGATGAGCTTTCGGGCGGACAGAAACAACGGGTCGCCATCGCCCGGACTCTGGCGATGCATCCCGAGATCGTGCTCTTCGACGAGCCGACATCGGCTCTTGACCCAACCATGGTGAGCGAGGTCTTGTCGGTGGTTCGCAAGCTCGCCGACGAGGGGATGACGATGATGGTCGTCACCCATGAGATGAAATTCGCTCGAGACGTCTCTACCCGAGTCTTCTTCATGGACCAGGGCATCATCTACGAAGAGGGCTCCCCTAAGCAGATTTTTGAGGAGCCGAAGAGGGAGAGGACCCGAGGTTTTATCAACAAGATCAGGACCTATCTCTTTGAAATCCGCTCCCGGACCTTCGACTTCTACGCCATGAACTCGGGGATAGAGGAGTTCGGGCGGAAGCAGATGCTGACGCCGAAACAGATCAACAACATCCAGTTGGTGACGGAGGAGCTTCTGATGAACCAGCTTCTGACCAAAGGGGGAGACGCTGTGGACATCGACGTAAACGTCGGATACGCCGAAGAGAGCGGGGAGGTGGCTTTAACCTTGACCTACGGCGGTAGCCTCTTTAACCCTCTGGAGGGTGACGGAAGCGATGAGGATCTCTCCGTTCTGATCGTCAAGAGGCTGGCCAGGATGAGCAAATGGGAGTCCGATGCCGGAAGAAACAAGTTGAGAGTCATCCTATGAGGAGATATGAAAGATGGTTGTGACACAGAAACGAGAAGAGAAGCACCTTGTCCTGACCTTGGAGG
>Ga0208826_1002424_pt1 | contig 13855 bp, 13 predicted proteins | sample AD_UKC115_MetaG_FD_184451 | JGI IMG/M metagenome (GOLD analysis project Ga0208826, IMG submission 184451) | Active sludge microbial communities of municipal wastewater-treating anaerobic digesters from Hong Kong - AD_UKC115_MetaG (SPAdes)... | ecosystem: Engineered > Bioreactor > Anaerobic >...
GCACCAGCACCGAGGCACGCATGGTCTTGACCAGCTCGTAGGGCGCCTCGGGGTTCAGGCCATCGGGCGCGACAAAGTCCATGCCGCCGCGCTCGCCGTGCGTCACGGTCGCCACGCCCATGTGCTCCAGCAGTCGGCGCATGGTGCGAACGTCGTGCAGGCGCGGCACGTTGGTCAGCTGCACCGGCTCGCTGGTGAGCAAGGCCGCGCACATCTCGGGCAGCGCCGCGTTCTTGGCGCCGGAGACCAGCACCTCGCCCTTCAGGGGCCGTCCGCCGCGGATCAGCAATTGGTCCATGTTGCTCTGGTTTTCAAAACAAATCGGCCGGTTGCGCGTGTCCTGATTGCGCAACCGGCTATCAAATCAATAGTTACCTGGCCTGCGCCGCCCATTCGGCGGGGGTGAAGGTGCGCATCGACAGCGCGTGCACCGCCTCGGACTGCATCTCGCTGTCCAGCGTGGCATACACCAGCTGGTGGCGCGCGATCGGCCGCTTGCCCTCGAACTGCGCCGAGACGATGACGGCAAACCAGTGACGGCCGTCGCCCTCGACCTGCACGTGCTCGCAGGGCAGGCCGGCGGCGATGAGTTGTTGGATCTGTTCAGCGTTCATTTGGGTGTTGGGCGTTGTCGGCGGGATGGGTTGTCGGAAGTTCACGTTCAACGCTCAACGCCAAACGCCAAACCTCATCCACATCAGTTTCTCAGCTTGTAGCCCGTCTTCAGCAAATGCAGCGTCAGCGCCGACACCGCCAGCAGGCTGGCCAGGGCGACGCCAAAGCTGAACCAGGGCGAGACATCGCTCACGCCGAAAAAGCCGTAGCGCAGGCCGTCGATCATGTAGAAGAAGGGATTGAACTGACTCACCGTATGCCACACGGGCGGCAGCGAGTGGATGGAATAAAACACGCCGGCCAAAAACGTCATGGGCATGACGATGAAGTTCTGGAACACCGCCATCTGGTCGAACTTGTCGGCCCACAGGCCGGCCAGCAGGCCCAGCACGCCCATCAGCGCAGCGCCCAGCACGGCAAACACCACGATCCAGCCCAGCGCGGCGGCCTGCGGCGGGGCATACCACAGCGTGACGACGTAAACGCCCAGGCCCACCATCAGCCCGCGCAGGATGGCCGCGCCCACGTAGGCGATGAACCAGTGCCAGGCGCCCAGCGGGGTGAGCAACAGAAACACCAGGTTGCCCATGATCTTGCTTTGCACCAGGCTGGAGGCGCTGTTGGCAAAGGCGTTTTGCAGCACGCTCATCATCACCAGGCCGGGCACCAGAAAGGCCACGTAGCTGACGCCCGGGTAGACCTGCACGCGCCCTTCCATCACGTGGCCGAAGATCAGCAGGTACAGCACACTGGTGAGCACGGGCGCGGCAATGGTCTGCAAGGCCACGCGCCAAAAGCGCAGCACCTCCTTGGTCAGCAGCATCTTCCAGCCGTCTTCAGGGGCGGGCAGCGCGTGCAGGTGGTGGGCCATCTGCGGCGGCGGGGTCGAGCCAAGGGGCGCGGCCGAACCGAGGGTCTGCTGGCCGTTCATGGCGCAGTCTCCAGCGCCGCGGCCTGGCTATCGCGCGGCGCGCTCATCAGGGTGATGAAGACATCCTCCAGGTCGGCCTTGCGGATTTCGAGGTCCTCCACCCGCACGCCGCCCTGGCGCAGCGCGGCCAGCTGGCGCTCGATCTCGTCCGTGTCCTGCACCGGCAGCTCGACGATGCGCCCGGTCACGCGCGCCAGCCGCGCTTGTCCGGGCGGCAGCGCATCATCGGTCTTGAAGTACAGCACCTTGGCGGCGGCATTGTTCAGCAGCGCGCTCAGGCGGTCCAGCGCAATCACGCGCCCCAGCTTGAGCATGGCGATGCGCTGGCACAGCGCCTCGGCCTCTTCCAGGTAGTGCGTGGTCAGCAGCACGGTGTGGCCCTGGTGGTTGAGGCCGGCGACGAACTGCCACAGGCTCTGGCGCAGCTCCACGTCCACGCCGGCGGTGGGCTCGTCCAGCACGATGACCGGCGGCTTGTGCACCAGCGCCTGCGCCACCAGCACGCGCCGCTTCATGCCGCCCGACAACTGGCGCATGTTGGCGCCGGCCTTGTCCTGCAGGCCCAGGCCGTGCAGCAGCGCGTCGATCCAGTCGTCGTTGTGGTGCAGGCCAAAGTAGCCGGATTGAAAGCGCAGGGCCTCGCGCACGGTGAAAAACGGGTCGAACACCAGCTCCTGCGGCACGATGCCCAGATGGCGGCGCGCCTGCACGAAATCGGTTTGCACGTCGAAGCCGTGCACCAGCACGCGCCCGGCGGTGGGCCGCGCCAGGCCGGCCAGGATGGAAATCAGGGTGGTCTTGCCGGCGCCGTTGGGGCCGAGCAGGCCAAAAAACTCACCCTCGTGGATGTCGAAACTGACATCGTCGAGGGCCTTGAGGGGGGGTGGACCGGATTTCCCGGCGCTGGCGTAGACCTTGGAAACCGATTGAAAGCTGATCGCGGGCATGAAGCCCTCGATTGTACGATTTCAGGGGTTTTCAGGCTGGAATCGGCGCGCTCGGCGCCTCGTCGGCCAGCAGGCCGCTCACGCCGTACAGGCCGGCCAGTGTGCGCAGGCGCGGCGCCAGGCCCCGCACGGCCAGCGTCTTGTCATGGCGCTGGCAGATGCGACGCAGCGACAGCAGCACCGCCAGCGCCGACGAGTCGAAGCGCTGCAGCGCCGTGGCGTCGACCACCACCTGCGGCTCGCGCTCGGCGGTGGCGGCCTTGCGCAGCAGATCCAGGCAGGCGCGGGCCTGCATGTGGGTCAGTTCGGCGGGCAAAACCAGCATCTCAGTTAACCATGGCGCGGCGCGCCACCCGCAGCGCATGAAACCCAAAGAGCCAGAAGGCCGCGGAGCAGGCCAGCCCATCGATCGCCGTGGCCGGGGTCTCCCCGGCCAGTGGCGATGCCCCATTGAGCGCCGCTCGGCCGCCCGAAGGCGCGAAGGCCCCCCATGGGGGGCAGCGCACCACGCGCAGCGGGGGAGCGTGGGGGGGCCGATTTTTGGGGAAGGCGGAACATCGCGCAGCGAGTGGAGACTGGGGGTGTGTCATTTCCCCGCCGCGTTGGCCTGGTTGCGATCGGCCAGGGCCTTGATCAGGCCGTCGATGCCGTTCTGGTTGATCTGCTCGCCGAACTGCGAGCGGTAGTTGGTGACCAGCCACACCCCCAGCACGTTGAGGTCGAAGATCTTCCAACCCGCGCCCTGCCCCGGCGTGCGCTCGAGCCGGTAGTCCAGCTGGATCGGGTCGCCCCGGCCCGTGACCTGGGTGCGCACCAGCACCTCCTTGTCGTCGGCGCCGGCGCGCATGGGCCTGACCTCGACCGTCTGGTCGCTGACCTGCCTGAGTGCGCCGGCGTAGGTGCGCACCAGCAGAATCTTGAATTCGTCTTGCAGCTTCTGGCGCTGCTCGGGCGTGGCGCGGCGCCAGGCCGGGCCGGTGGCCGACGCGGTCATGCGCACGAAGTCGACGTTGGGCATGATCTTGCTGTCGACGATGGCGATCAGCGCCTTGAGGTTGCCGCCCTGGATGGACTTGTCGGCGCGGATCATGTCGAGCACCTCGTTGGACAGGCGCTTGATCAGGGCATCGGGCGCCTCGTCGGCCGCCCGCGCCCAGGGCGCCACGCCCAGCAGGGCCACGCCCACGGCGCTGGCGGCGGATTGCAGGAGGCGGCGGCGATGGATCGGGTTCATGGTCATGATGATGGCTTGCGGTGCCCCCCGCGGGCAGCAGGGCGGGTCAAGGAATCCCTCCGGCTGAAACGCGCGAGCGGTCCCGCGGTTTACTTGGCGGGCGCGGCGGGCTCGTCCAGGTCGTAGCGCTCCTCGTCGGGCGGCGCACCGTCGTGCACGTCGTTGCTGCGCTTTTGCAGGAAGGCGTCGCGCTGGAAGGTGTAGGGGTCCAGCGCAGCCTGGTCCAGCAGTTGCTCCACGCCCAGCAGGCGCGCGCGGGTATCGACGGCCTCCAGCACGGTCAGCGAGTTGCGCACCGGCACGTCCTGGATTTGCGCCTGCGGGCGGCCCAGGTAGTCGACCGGCAGCGCGATGGTGTCGCGCAGGGTGGACGGCCCCAGGATCGGCAGCACCAGATAGGGCCCCGACTCAGCGCCCCAGCGCCCCAGGGTCTGGCCGAAATCCTCGCGGTGGCGCTCCAGATTCATCTCGCTGGCCGGGTCGAGCACGCCACCCAGGCCGATGGTGGTGTTGACCACCACGCGCCAGAACGAATGCAGCGCGCCCTCGGGCTTGGCCTGCAACACGTTGTTGACGAAGGACCAGGCATCGCCCAGGTTGCCGAAGAAGTTGCCCACGCCAGTGCGCACCGGCTGCGGCAACACGTCCTTGTAGACCGTGGCCACCGGCTTCATGATCGCCTTGTCCACATCGTCGTTGAAGCGCGTCATCGCGCGGTTGTAGCTCTCCCACGGATCGCGCGGATCGGGGTGGGCCACCGTCGCGCAGCCGGTCATCAGCGCCAGGGCTCCGAACCCGAGCGCCAAAACGATGCGCCGCAGCGGTGCTGCAAAGTTGTTGTTCATGCGTTGTCATGACAGCCTCCGGCGGGGTCGCCGGCGGGCTTGATCCCTTGTGCTTATTTGGCTTTGCCGGCTGGCGGCGCCTTGCCGGCCGCGCCGGAAGAGCCGCCTTCGGCCGCGCTGTTGTAGAGAAACTGGCTGATCAGATTTTCCAGCACGACCGCCGACTGCGTGTTGTCAATTTTATCGCCCGCCTTCAAATTGGTGTCCGATGCGCCCGCGTCGATACCCACGTACTGCTCGCCCAGCAAACCGCTGGTCAGGATCTTCAGCGAACTGTCGCTGGGAAATCGGTAGCGCGTGTCCATGTCCAGGGCAATGGCCGCCTGATAGCGCTGGTCGTCGAAACCGATGCTGGCCACGCGCCCGACCACCACGCCGGCGCTCTTGACCGCCGCCTTGGGCTTGAGCCCGCCGATGTTGTCGAAGCGCGCCGTCACCCGGTAGGTGGACTGCCAGTTCAGCGCCAGCAGGTTGGCCGTCTGCAAGGCCAGAAACACCAGCGCCGCCAGCCCCAGCATCACGAACAGGCCGACCCAGACGTCATTCTTGCTGCGTCCCATGATGGTTCACCTTCCCCGATTCAACGTCACAAAATGAAAATTTGATCGCCACCCGCGCACCAAACCCGAGGACTCAAGGGGACGCGGGGCAGGCCATGCCGGCGAACGCCGCGGCCGTACCCGCACCGGCCACGGGCGTTGTCCCCCTTCCCGCAGGAGAGGGGGGCAGGCGCGAAGCGACTCAAGGGGATGCATCTCAATACGAAAACATGAACGCGGTCAGGACGAAGTCCAGCCCCAGCACCGCCAGCGAAGCCATCACCACCGTGCGCGTGGTGGCACGCGAGACGCCCTCGGCGGTCGGCTTGGCCTCATACCCTTGCAGCAGCGCGACGAAGGTGACGGCGACGCCGAACACCACGCTCTTGAGCACGCCGTTGCCCACATCGGCCCACACGTCCACGCCGCCCTGCATCTGGCTCCAGAACGCCCCGGGGTCCACCCCGATCATCCACACGCTGACCACCCAGCCGCCCAGCACGCCCACCGCGTTGAACACCGCCGTCAGCAGCGGCATGGCGATGACGCCGGCCCAAAAGCGCGGCGCCACGATGCGGCGCATCGGGTCGATGGCCATCATCTCCATCGCCGACAGTTGCTCGCCGGCCTTCATCAGCCCGATCTCGGCCGTGAGCGAAGTGCCCGCGCGCCCGGCAAACAGCAGCGCGGTGACGACGGGCCCCAGCTCGCGCAGCAGCGACAGCGCCACCATCATGCCGACGGCCTCGGACGAGCCGTAGCGCTGCAGGATGTTGTAGCCCTGCAGCGCCAGCACGAAACCCACGAACAGCCCCGACACGGCGATGATGGCCAGCGAGTAGTTGCCCAGAAAATGAATCTGGTCGCGCACCAGCGAAAAGCGCCGCAGCGTGGGGCCCAGCAGGGCGACCAGCCGCCAGAAAAAACGTGCGCCCTGGCCCACGTCGGCCAGCTTGCTGCGCACGGCGAAACCCACGTCGGCAGGGCGCCACCAGCTCATCGCACCGCCTCCGCGCCAAAGTCTTCCTCGACCGAGGGGCCCGGGTAGTGAAACTCCACCGGCCCATCCGCGGTCAGCCCGATGAACTGGCGCACCAGCGGGTGGCTGCTGGCGCGCAGATCGGCCGGCGTGCCGCTGGCCGCCACCTTGCCCTCGGCCAGGAGCACCACCTGGTCGGCGATGGCAAAGGTCTCGGCCACGTCGTGCGACACCACGATGCTGGTGATGCCTAAAGCGTCGTTGAGCTGGCGGATCAGCCGGGCGGCGGTGTTCATCGAGATCGGGTCCAGCCCGGCGAAGGGCTCGTCGTACATCACCAAATCCGGGTCGGCGGCAATGGCCCGCGCCAGTGCCACGCGCCGCGCCATGCCGCCCGAGATCTGCGCCGGCATCAGCGCGCGCGCGCCGCGCAGGCCCACGGCGTCCAGCTTCATCAGCACGATGTCGCGGATCAAGGCCTCGGGCAAATCGGTGTGCTCGCGCAGCGGAAAAGCCACGTTGTCGAACACCGACAGGTCGGTGAACAGCGCGCCGAACTGAAACAGCATGCCCATGCGCCGGCGCGCCGCGTACAGGCCCGACTCGTCCAGCCGGCCCACGTCCTGCCCGTCGAACAGCACGCTGCCGGCCTGCGCGCGCTGCTGCCCGCCGATCAGGCGCAGCACCGTGGTCTTGCCCCCACCCGATGCGCCCATCACCGCCGTGACCTTGCCGCGCGGCACGGCAAAGGACACGCCCGACAGCACGGCGCGCTCGCCATAACCGAAGTTGACGTCGCGCAGCTCGACCAGGGCCGTTGGGGCGGGTGAAATGGGATCCATGCGAAACAAAAAACCGGCCACACAAGACCGGCGGTGGTGATGATACCGGGTTGACCCGAACGGCAACCGACCGGCCTCGCGCACCGAATCATCGGACAATATACTATTATTTCAATAGCTGTCAGCGCTTGACATGTAACGGTTTGAGGCCAATTTCATTGCATAAATGGCTCACGGGTCGGCCAACACCGGCGCCGGCTGCGCCGCGCGGTTCAGGTGTGCACGATAGAAATCGATGAAGGCCCGCACCTTGCCCGAGACCTGCCGACCAGGCGGGTAGACGGCGTGAATGCCGCCGGCGGGCAGCGACCAGTCGTCCAGCAGGCGCACCAGCCGCCCGGAGCGCAGATCGTCGGCGGCACCGGGCTCGTCGAGCACGGAGATGCCTGTGCCCTCGCACAGCATGGCGCGCAGTGCCGTCGGCGAATCGACGCGGATGCGTGACTTGAGCCGCACGGTCTGCGTGCGGGCGTCTGGCCCGGTGAACGTCCAGGTCAGCGGCGCCGGCAGCAGCGTCAGGGCAAACCATTCGAACGCCGCCAGATCCCCGGGCTGCACGGGCCGCCCCAGCCGCCGCACCAGCTGGGGTGCGGCCACGACGCACTGCCGAAATTCGCCGAGCTTGGCGGCATGCATGGCCGAGTCGCGCAGCCAGCCGACGCGAATGGCGACGTCGACGCCCTCGCCCACCAGGTTGGTCAGCTTGTCGCTGGTGCGCAGCTCGATCGCCAGGCGCGGGTGCAGGACGGCAAAGCGGGCGAGCGCCGGCGCCAGCGACTGCACGGCCTGGTCCACCGTCGTGCTCACGCGCAGCGTGCCGCTCAATTCGGCGTGGTTTCGGGCGCTGCCCTGCTCCAGCGCATCGTGCAGCCCTTGCAACAGAGGCCCGCACTGCGCATGCAGCGCCTGGCCGGCGTCGGTGAGACGAACCTGGCGGGTCGTGCGCACGAACAAGGCGGTGCCCAGCGCGGCTTCGAGGCGGCTGATCTGCAGGCTGACTTTGGTCTTGGTGACGCCCAGATGATCGGCCGCCGCCGTGAAGCCGCCCTGCCGCGCGACCGCGTCGAAGGCGATGAGCGCGTTCAGGTCCAGGCGGGAAAGGGTGTCCATGCCGCGGCAATTGTCATGAAATTGAAAACGATCAATTATTGATTGGCCTGTTTATCAAATCAATTGGGGGTGCAATCATTGCTTCCGTCCGGTTGCGCAAGCGCGCGCTGGCCCCGCCCCATTTCCCTCACTGCAAAGGACATCATCATGAAAATCGCACTCATCGGCGCCACCGGTTACGTCGGCTCCGGACTGCTCAAGGAAGCGCTGGCGCGCGGCCACGCCGTCACCGCGCTGGTGCAGCATCCGCAAAAGCTGGGCGCGCAACCCGGGCTCACCGCCGTACAGGCCGACGCGCTCGATACGGCCAGGCTGGCCGCGCAACTGCGCGGGCACGAGGCCGTCATCAGCGCCTTCAGTGGCCATGCGCAAAGCGACATCCTGGGCTATTACGTGCAGGGCATCGACTCCATCATCGCCGCCACCCGGCAGGCCGCCGTGCCGCGCCTGCTGGTGGTCGGCGGCGCCGGCAGCCTGGAGGTCAGCCCCGGCGTGCAGCTGATGGATACGCCCGCCTTTCCCGCCGCGTGGCAGGCCACCGCCGAAGGCGCGCGCCAGGCGCTCAAGCGGCTGCGGCAAGAGACGCTACTGGACTGGACCATGCTCAGCCCCGCCGCGCAGCTCGAGCCGGGCGCTCGCACCGGCAGCTTCCGTCTGGGCGGCGACGAATTGCTCGCCGACGCGGCCGGCCAGAGCCGCATCTCGGTGCAAGACTACGCCGTGGCCATGATCGACGAGCTGGAGCGGCCCGCGCATTCGCGCCGGCGCTTTTCGGTCGCGTACTGACGCCTCGGCAACCGTTGGCCGCCGCGCGGGTCGCGGCCCGACGCTTCAACGAGGCAGGTCGCTGGTTCCCATCAGGAACTCGTCCACGGCGTGCGCCGTCTGGCGATCCTCGCGCCACGCGGGCGGCCAGCCCGCGTGTTCATCACTCGCCCATTCGGGCGGTCCGCGCGGGTCGCGGCCCGACGCTTCAACGAGGCAGGTCGCTGGTTCCCATCAAGAAAGCATCGACCGCGTGCGCGGCCTGGCGACCCTCGCGGATCGCCCACACCACCAGGCTTTGTCCGCGCCGCATGTCGCCGGCGGCAAACACGCGCTTGACGTTGGTGGCGTAGCCGCGCTGGACATCGGTGGTGGCCTTGGCGTTGCCGCGGGCGTCCTTGTCCACGCCGAAGGCCTCCAGCACGGTGGCCACGGGATTGGTAAAGCCCATGGCCAGCAGCACCAGCTCGGCGGGCCACTCGCGCTCGGTGCCGGGCACTTCGACGAACTTGCCGTCGCGCGGCTCCACGTGCACGGTCTTGAGGGCCTTGAGCTTGCCGCCCTTGCCGCCCTTGGCGTCGCCGATGAAAGCCTGGGTGGCGATGGCGAACTCGCGCTGCACGCCCTCCTCGTGGCTGGAGCTGGTGCGCAGCTTGATCGGCCAGTAGGGCCACACCAGCGGGCCGTTCTCGTGCTCGGGCGGCATGGGCATGAGCTCGAACTGCGTCACGCTTAAAGCGCCGTGGCGGTTGCTGGTGCCCACGCAGTCGCTGCCGGTATCGCCGCCGCCGATGACGATGACGTGCTTGCCTTTGGCACTGATCGGCTCCTTGAGCTTGTCGCCCGCGTTGCTGCGGTTTTGCTGGGGCAGCAGCTCCATCGCAAAGTGCACGCCGTCCAGCGTGCGGCCGGGCACCGGCAGGTCGCGCGACTGCTCGGCGCCGCCGGCCAGCAGTACGGCATCAAACTCTTGCATCAGTTGCGCGGCCGATACCGTTTCACGCGCCAGGTTGTTGACCTTGGCGCCCGGGCCTTCGCCCGGCAGGCCGCCCACCAGCACGCCGGTGCGAAACACCACGCCCTCGGCCTGCATCTGCGCCACGCGCTTGTCGATGTGCGTCTTCTCGAGCTTGAAGTCGGGGATGCCGTAGCGCAGCAGGCCACCGATGCGGTCGTTCTTCTCGAACACCGTCACCGCATGGCCGGCGCGCGCCAGCTGCTGCGCCGCCGCCAGGCCGGCCGGGCCCGATCCGACCACGGCCACGCTCTTGCCGGTCTTGACGGCCGCGGGGCGCGGAACCACCCAGCCCTCGGCCCAGGCGCGGTCGATGATGGCGTGCTCGATGCTCTTGATGCCCACCGGCTCGACGTTGATGTTGAGCACGCAGGCGGCCTCGCAGGGCGCGGGGCAGATGCGGCCGGTGAACTCGGGAAAATTGTTGGTCGAGTCAAGCACCGCGAAGGCGTTTTTCCAGTCGTTGCGATAGACCAGATCGTTGAAGTCCGGAATGATGTTGTGCACCGGGCAGCCGTGGCTGCAAAAGGGCGTGCCGCAGTCCATGCAGCGCGCGCCCTGCTGGCGTGCCTGGGCCTCGGTCAGGCCGATGACGAGTTCCTTGTGATTCTTCAGGCGCTCGGCAACGGGCACATGGCCCTCCTCGATGCGCTCGAACTCCAGAAAGCCGGTGATCTTTCCCATGGCGTGGTTCCTTGATTTTGTTGGGGCTCAAGCTGCTGGCTTGAGCGCGGTGACTTCGATTTCGATGCGCATGCGCGGGTCGGCCAGGCCGGCGCTGATCATCATGGCGGCGGGCCGGATTTCGCCGAAGTGGCGGCGCAGCACCGGCCCAGCAGCGCTCGAACTGGCTGGCGTCGGGCAGCACGTAGGTGACGCGCACCACGTCGCGCAGGCTGGCGCCGGCCTGCTCCAGCGCGGCCGTGATGTTGCGCAGGCACTGCTCGGCCTGCGCCGCCACATCGTCGGCAATGGTCATGGTGGCGTAGTCGAAGCCGGTGGTGCCGGAGACGAACACCCAGTCGCCTTGCACCACGGCACGCGAATAGCCGATGTCGGCCTCGAACGGGGAGCCGCTGCTGATCAGCCGGCGGGCTGCGGGCGGGTTCATGCTGATGCGCTCACTTGGCCGGAACCGCTTCTTTTTTCGTAGCTTTCCGCGCTTTGCTGGCGGGCGCTGCAGCCGTTTTTTCCTCATGAATTCGGGCCAGGGCGCGCTGGTACTCGACGGGGAATACCTTGACGAACTTCGCGCGCGTGGCGGCCCAGTCGTCCAGCAGCTCGCGCGCGCGGCGGCTGCCGGTCCAGCGCAGGTGCTCGTCCAGCAGCTGGCGCAACTGCTCCTCGTCGGTGCGGCCGCGGTGCCAGTGGCCGGACTCGCTGGCGGCTTCCTGCTCGGCCACGCTTTGCACCTTCTCCAGCGTGACCATGGCGCGGTTGCAGCGGCTGGCGAACTGGCCGTCCTCGTCATAGACATAGGCCACGCCGCCCGACATGCCGGCGGCGAAGTTGCGGCCGGTCCTGCCCAGCACCACCACGGTGCCGCCGGTCATGTATTCGCAGCCGTGGTCGCCCGTGCCCTCCACCACCGCGCTGGCGCCCGACAGGCGCACGGCAAAGCGCTCGCCGGCCACGCCGGCAAAAAAGGCCTGGCCGCTGGTGGCGCCGTACATCACGGTGTTGCCGACGATGATGTTCTCGTGCGCCTTGCCGCGAAAGTCCAGGCTGGGCCGAATGGCGATGCGACCACCCGACAGGCCCTTGCCCGTGTAGTCGTTGGCGTCGCCGATCAGTTGCAGCGTGATGCCGGGGCACAGGAAGGCGCCAAAGCTCTGGCCGCCCGTGCCCTCGAGCAGGATGCGGATGGCGTCGTCGGGCAGGCCCTGCGGGTGGCGCTTGGTGACCGCGCCCGAGAGCATGGCGCCGACCGAGCGGTGCACGTTGCGCGCCGTTTCCATGACCTTGACGGACTCGCCCTGCTCGATGGCGGGCTTGCACTTTTCGATCAGGCGCACGTCCAGCGCATGCGCCAGGCCGTGGTCCTGGTTCTCGACGTGGCGGCGCGGCACCTCGGCGGGCGCGTCGGGCTGGGCGAACAGGCGCGAGAAGTCCAGGCCCTTGGCTTTCCAGTGGTCGATGCCCGGGCGCGTGTCCAGCAGGTCGCTGCGGCCGATCAGCTCGTCGAACTTGCGCAGGCCCAGCTGCGCCATGATGTGGCGCACCTCCTCGGCCACAAAGAAGAAGTAGTTGACGACGTGCTCGGGCTTGCCGGAAAAGCGCTTGCGCAGCACCGGGTCCTGCGTGGCCACGCCGGTGGGGCAGGTGTTGAGGTGGCACTTGCGCATCATGATGCAGCCTTCGACCACCAGCGGCGCGGTGGCAAAGCCGAACTCGTCGGCCCCCAGCAGCGCGCCGATGACCACGTCGCGGCCGGTCTTCATCTGGCCGTCGGCCTGCACGCGGATGCGCCCGCGCAGGCGGTTGAGCACCAGGGTCTGCTGGGTCTCGGCCAGGCCGATCTCCCAGGGGCTTCCGGCGTGCTTGATGCTGGACCAGGGCGATGCCCCCGTGCCGCCATCGTGCCCGGCAATCACCACATGGTCGCTCTTGCACTTGGCCACGCCCGCGGCAATGGTACCGACGCCGACTTCGCTGACCAGCTTGACGCTGATGTCGCTGTGCGGCGCCACGTTCTTCAGGTCGTGGATCAGCTGCGCGAGGTCTTCGATGGAGTAGATGTCGTGGTGCGGCGGCGGGCTGATCAGGCCCACGCCGGGCACGCTGTGACGCAGCCGGCCGATGTAGTCCGATACCTTGCCGCCGGGCAGCTGGCCGCCCTCGCCCGGCTTGGCGCCCTGCGCCATTTTGATCTGGATCTGGTCGGCCGAGGCCAGGTATTCGGCCGTGACGCCGAAGCGCCCCGAGGCCACCTGCTTGATGCGGCTGCGCAGGCTGTCGCCATCCTGCAGCGGCAGGTCGACCTCGACCACGTCCTCGCCGATGACGGAGGCCAGGGTCTCGCCCTGCTTGATGGGCTGGCCCTGCAGCTCCTTGCGGTAACGCGCGGCATCCTCGCCGCCCTCGCCGGTGTTGCTCTTGCCGCCGATGCGGTTCATGGCCACGGCCAGAGTGGCGTGCGCCTCGGTGCTGATGGAGCCCAGCGACATGGCGCCGGTGGCAAAGCGCTTGACGATTTCCTTGGCCGGCTCGACCTCGTCGAGGGCGATGGCCCTGGCGGGATCGACCTTGAACTCGAACAGTCCGCGCAGCGTCATGTGGCGGCGGCTCTGGTCGTTGATGATCTGCGCGTATTCCTTGTAGGTGCTCCAGTTGTTGGCACGGGTGGAATGCTGCAGCTTGGCGATGGCGTCGGGCGTCCACATGTGCTCGTCGCCGCGCACGCGCCAGGCGTATTCGCCGCCGGTGTCCAGCACGCCAGCCAGCACCGGGTCGGCGCCGAAGGCCGCGCGGTGGCTGCGAAAGCTCTCCTCGGCAATCTCGAACACGCCGATGCCCTGCACGCGGCTGGCCGTGCCGGTGAAGTACTTGGCCACCATCTCGCTGTTCAGGCCGATGGCCTCGAACAGCTGCGCGCCGCAGTAGCTCATGTAGGTGGACACGCCCATCTTGGACATGATCTTGGACAAGCCCTTGCCGATGGCCTTGACGTAGTTGGCCACGGCCTTGTCGGCACTCAGGGCGCCGGGCAGGTCCTGGTGAATGGCGGCCAGGGTGTCGATGGCGAGCCACGGGTGCACCGCCTCGGCGCCGTAGCCGGCCAGCACGGCAAAGTGGTGCACCTCGCGCGCGCTGCCGGTCTCCACCACCAGGCCGGCGCTGGTGCGCAGCCCCTCGCGGATCAGGTGCTGGTGGATGCTGGACAGCGCCAGCAGCGCCGGAATGGCCACGCGCTGCGCGCCCACCGCCTTGTCGCTCACGATCAGGATGTTGTGGCCGCCCTTGATGGCGTCCACCGCCTGCGCGCTCAGGCTGGCCAGGCGCGCCTCCACGCCCTGCGGACCCCAGGCCAGCG